>Ga0209123_1004141_pt1 | contig 10179 bp, 16 predicted proteins | sample BarGraIncu00431A_FD_184500 | JGI IMG/M metagenome (GOLD analysis project Ga0209123, IMG submission 184500) | Arctic peat soil microbial communities from Barrow, Alaska, USA - Barrow Graham LP Incubations 004-31A (SPAdes) (version 2) | ecosystem: Environmental > Terrestrial > Soil > Wetlands >...
AAAAAAAGCGAACAATACAAAGGCATTGGTAAAGAGCAAATAAATATAGAAAATCTTCCAGTATTAACTGATTCTATTGGTAGTTTTGGAAGCCCAACAAGTGATTCTGAGAGAGCTATGATAACAAGTAATGCCAGTGAAATATTAATGTGTATTTATTCCTTTAGTGGTAAAACTGATATTGATGAATATTTAAAATATGGTAAAGAGCTTTTGGAAAAATATGCAAATGCAAAGGATATTAAAATTGAAATAATTAAGTAATATTAAAACAATAATTGAATCCTCCATTTTCCTTTCCAACACACCCTACATAATAAACACGGTCTCCTTTTTCTGAATCCTCTTATGTAATGCCACAAACAATTGCATAATATAGTTCTCCAATTTTATTTTCCCACGCTTAACATAATTTTTATTAACGAATTTATGTTAGCAGATAGTTCTTGCTAATATAATCAATCCATTTACTTTGCAATTGCTTCTCAGTTATGCCAAAAATATTTACAAAGTTATTAGGTGATTTTATTAAATTACATAACTTATCATAACCAAACTCTTCAATTATTGATTCTACTATGGTGTATGAATATTGATATCCATTGCGAGTAAAAAATGTTTCAAAATCCTCACCAGTATCTAAATCATTGAATGTAGGAACCGTATTATTTACTAAACCATTATTAATGGTTTCCCTTATCCAGTTTTCATTATTGTCTTTCGCTTGATAACATGCAATTCCCTCATTCAGCCATCTGGGCGTATTATTATTTATTTTATTTACTATTATATGCACAAACTCGTGAACAGCTGTATTTAACACATTATCAAATTGTGAACCTGGTGGTGGATTTAAGGGAGAAGCTATTATAATTTTGTCTACTCCAGTACCTCCCCTTATCCAATCAGGTGCATTTGGGAAACCTAAAGCAATATGAAGTTGACTAATGTCCCAATAAATATCAATATTCAATTTTTCTTGAAGTTTTTGATTGAAAATAATTGTAATTCTACTATAATTATTTTCAAGAACGCCCGAAACTTTTTCTATACATGTCTTATCTATTTCGGCGTAATGGATTATAAAATGTTGAGTTTCTTTTCTTAATCTTAGTTTGTAATTTTCTTTTCTTTGCTCTATCATTTTAGTTTTCCCCTTTATAATTAATGTTATATTTAATTAGCCTGCTCAATATAAAAATATTTTTTATATTTCTATATATAGCTTGCAAGTTTCTCTACTGACTGTTTCAGCCCCACAATGGTCTTTGTTTCAAGCACTATACGGCAATTATGCTCTCTCGCAAGAGATAACCTTTCGCTTATATTAATTTCACCTACGCCCAAAGGAAGATGATTTTTCCTGCCTTTGGCATCGTGAACGTGCATGTGATAAAGCCTGTCTAAATGCTTATTTATAAATGGTTCATCAATACCATTCACACCATGACTATGACCAATATCAAATGTTAATGCAAACACACTACTTTCTAACAAAAGCTCTATACCTTCCATTGCAAAATCCTTGTAACCACTGCAATTTTCAATACATATTTTTATATTCCTATCCCCTATGGCTTTTTCACACACCTCCCTAAAGTTCCTTAGCTTTGTAAGGTAAATATCTTTGTATTTGTTAAACAAAAAGACCTTTTCATTTGGCAAAGTAAAGTAGACTCCGTTGGACATATGCATATTAAGCACAGGGATTTTTAATAGTTTTGCAAGATTAATGGTAGACAAGACAGTTTTCATATATGCATTTGTAATCCCATTGTTAAAATCGCAAACATTAATGTTTTCATCAAGATGAATTGTAAAATAAATACCTTCGTTTTTAATAATTGATTTGAGCTGGTGAATATCTATACTTTCAATTTGATATTGAGGTAAATTCATATTTAGTTCAATGAAATCTAAACTGAGTTCTTTGCATAATTTAACGCAGCTTGCAATACTGTCGTTCTCTATAAGCGTTGGCATACCAACATCAATTGTTCGCATATTACTTTCCCCCAATGTATATTAATATTCTTCTTCGTTATCTCACATTATGTTATTACCTTCCCATTCTGCTCATTTAATACCATATTTTTAAAATGTTATCTTATGTGGCAATGCTTTTACCTTGTTTAACATAATCTTATCCCTCATTTTATCATTGTATATATTTTTCAAATCATACTCACATCTATAGTGTGGGGTTTATGTAAGAGTTTCTACTTTTTTAATTCAATGAACAAGAACATGGGAATTTTCATCAACCATTTAATCCTATCCGATTTTAATATTTGTTCTTGTGTTGGGATAGGTTCATTGAAATCTATTAGTTGTAAATCATACTTAATAAACATTTTGAAATAATCTTGCAATGTTCTATGTCTCCATATCACATTGGTCTGAACACTCCGTGATATTTTATCCTCCCATGTGTTAGGTGAATAATAATCTTTAACTTTAACTTCTGTATTTCCTTCGTCATCCTTAGACCATCTAATCTCTTTTCCATTAAAGCACGGATGAAGAACACTTATAAATATTTTTCCGTTTTTTTTCAATACTCTCTTAATTTCTCGCACAGTTCCATCAAAATCTTCACAGTCCATTAGCATCATAGAACATAGAACAATATCAAAAGTACTGTCATCGATATCATATAAGTCATTACTATTACGAACATGATGTGTAATATTCAATCCTTTTTCAATTGCCTTTTGTTTTGCAAAATCAATGGAATCAGAAGAACAATCAACTGATGTTAGAGTTGCTCCATTGTGTGCTAATGCTCTTGAATACCCTCCATCACCACATCCAATATCCAATATTTTTTTTCCTGAAACATCTTTAAGTTGTTCCATAGTGTATGGCATTATAAAATGTATTCTAAAGTCACCTGTTTGTGCAAATTCGCACCATTCTTTTCCTACTTTATCCCATGAAAGCGTAGACGTATCATGTTTCATTGTACTGTCTCCTCCTTATTATTACTACGTTTTAGATTACAGTTGTTCACAAATAATATTCTTAAATTCATAATAATAGTTTAGTCCAAAATATCTTTTATATATAATATTCATATAAACTTTAATAAAGATTAATCACATATTATCCATTCGGGCTTTAAAATTCCATACTCATAGGTATCCGCCCATAAAGGTTCTTCATTCATTACTACCCACCTCATTTTTTGTTTTTACCTAAATAAAAAAAGCCATTTGATTTATTGCCATTCATCGTAGTATATGTTACCTTCTCTAATTTTACATTATTAAAGTCTGAGGTAATTGATTCTATGTAGGTTAAATCGTGGTGCCTAAGCACAGCTCCTTCTGGCAATTCAAAAACACCATATCTTTTATATTTACCTTCATATATTTTGTATCTATTAACATTTCTCTCATCAGCATTTAGTAAAAAATCATTTATATATAATATCCCATTAGGCTTTAATACTCGTTTAATTTCATTCATGAGGAAAATTTGTGCTTCATCAGAAACTATGCAAGTTAATACTGCAAATAAAATTACTGAGTCAACGCTGTTATCTTCATATGGTATTTTCTTATCTTCTTGTACATTTAAATTTAACCATGGAGACTGAGCTTTCCCTCTTTCAATCATTTTATCAGATAGATCTATACCATATAAGTTTTTAAAGCCTTTAGAATATAATTCATTTAATGTCCTTCCATAACCGCATCCAACATCTAAAATCTTATCTTCTGTGCCAACCAATTCAGAGAACAGTTCAATATGAAACGGTGTTGTGAACTGCTTACCTGCAGCGACCTTATTCCAATACTCTTTTTGATTTTCTTCTAAATTAATTATTTACTCCTCCTCAAAAACATAATTTACAGCTATTAAAAATCTCCTCTATCATTTGATATTATTCACAATTTAAATATAGAGTTAATTATTATTTCCATACAACTTCAAATTCTTCGCAAACAACCATCATATTTTCATTAAAAGCTTTTTTGTATTCATTTAGTTCCTCACTGAAAAACCTTTTATGAACATTTCTCCAATATAATAAAGTTTTATCCCCTTCCCCTTCCTTGCATGCATGCTCTTTAGTTACTTTATTAAATGGTAATGTATATACTTTAGAGATCCTTATAATACACTTTGCATTATCATTCCAATCTAAAACAATACTGAAACTACCTACTTTAGGAATTTCCTCATGCTCAAATTTATAAAAGCAAAATCCTGATGCTGTAGCAGTTTTTTCTCCATTCACTACAAGTTCCGCTAGTTCATTTGCATTCTTCTCATCATTTGAAAAATGCCATGCCTCATATGTTTTATTTTTATTTTCACAAAATTGGTTGGTATAATTTGTCCACATTTCTTTTGCATTCATAATTAAATCCCCCTTCCTCTAATAAATAATTAGCGTATATATTAAATAATTTTAATCATCTATTTAATTTCTTTTTAAGATATAATTTCCAACATGAAACCCATAACGTTCATAAAAAGGTAAAACATCATCATTTGCATAAACTACATTAATTGAAATATTTGTTGTTTTATTTGATTCAAACCAATTTAAAACATTTTTCATTAGTTTGTCACCTAATCTAAGCATGCGGTACTCATCTTCTACAAATATGGATTCTATTTCACCTAAATTATTTTCAATTGAGCTCAAACAATACGCTACATAGTTTCCATTATCATTATCTAAAATCATTTCAAATTTTATAATACCCTTTTGTGCCTTTTCATAAATATGTTCCATTCTTTTATCAAATGTAAATTCCTTGAATTTATCCTTAAAATAAACTGATTTATCAAAGTGGATACAATTAAGCTTTTCCCATAATGTCTTTATAAGTTTAAGTTCTTTTATGTCTTTCTCAACTATGCTGATATTCACAAAAACCCTCCTTTTTATAACTTTTACCTAACAAAATTCCGAATCACTGTACCTTCAAATATGTATGCCTTATTCAATCTTTGATACTGCAGTAAAAAAGAATCTCGGAAATCTAAAAATTATTTCGCCATTTTTTTGCAACGGGTATTCTTTTATAATTCTTTCAAAAATATCTTGCTCAAAAATCTTCTTTTTTTCATCTGATAAAACATCTAAATATGGTCTTAATCCTGTACCACGATACCACTGCATAATGTCGTTATGAGACTTTAACTTGTGATAATATATAGTTTCCCATATGGAAAACTCTGATGAAATTTCTGAGAGCAAATCAAAATATTCACTTTTCGTAAGATTGTAAAAAATTCTTGGGTTAATAAATTCTGATTTCCATTTTTCATTTGTTGAAACCTCTGAGATGATTTTGTGAATTGGTTCCTTATGATTCATTGGCATTTGCACTGCAAGTATCCCACCTTTTTTCAGTAACCCAATCATATTCTTCAAAAGTTGATTGTGGTTAGGTATCCATTGAATACATGCATTTGAAAATACTACATCAAAATCATTATCAAGCATTGCTAAATCTTTATTTGCATCACAAGTCTTAAATTGAAGATTAGGATATTGTCCCTTTGCTGTTTTAATCATATTCGACGAATTATCAACTCCAAGAATGTATGCATTCGGAAATCTTTGCGCTAAAACCTGTGTACTATTTCCTGGGCCACACCCAATATCAATAATTTTTTTTGGCTTCTCAATATTTAGACGATTAACTAAATCAATTGATGGTCGAGTTCGTTCATCTTTAAAAATTAGATATTGATCTGAATTCCAATCTGCCATAATAACTCCTCCTAAAATTAATATTTATTAATTAAATTAGTCTGCTTGATATAAGTGTTTCCCCTATAAAAATCGTATATTAATAATAGACTTATAACCAAAATACCGAGCAAAATTTTTATTAACACAATCTTAAAATCATTCATATTGCCTGATAAAATCATTGTATTAAACATTCCATGTATAAGAGCACATGCAAATATAGATTCTGACTTATCGCGAATATAAGTGATAATTATAGATATTACAAACATTACTATAAAATTAATAATGGCCCCTTCAAGAGGATCATCAGGATACTTATACCATATAGTAACTGGGGTATGCCACAATGCCCATATAGCAGCGATAATTAATGATGATTTTAACTTGCCTAATAATTTCAATTCATTAAACAAAAAACCTCGCCATGCTAATTCTTCAATTATTGCTGAAGCAGATGCAATAGACAAACCAATTAGTATATTTGTAATAAATTCTTTTTGCGTAAAAATGTTGATCTCAAATTCGATAATACTAAATAAATTAATAAAACATGCCATTATTATGGGGACTAATATTGAAAACAAATACCAAATGTTAGGTCTAAAAGAAATACCTAAAAGGCCTTTTAATTTACCTTTAAAAATAAACTTTTGCACAATAATAACTGAAATAAAAGGAAAAACCATTGATAATCCTATTATATTTTCGGAAATTGAGTTTGCCCTACCTCCCATAACCTCAAGTATTACAAAAAACAAAAGCGTAATTACATATGTAAGGCTTACAAAACATACTACCTTTTTATTCTGCATGCTCATTAAAACACCTCATTTTATACTCCAATTTTCATGACTTTTTCATATCTGATTTTAAAATTGCATATTGAGTTATACTGCAAAACTCGCCTAGATTATTTTTTTGTGCATTTCTAAAAATACCTTCAAATTGCATGCCACATTTTTGCATAACTTTTCCAGAATTAGGATTAAGAATATCATGATAACCCGATATTCTCATAAACCCACAACTAAACAAATAATCAATAACCGCAGCTAATGCTTCGCTTGTAATCCCTTTATTCCAATACTTTTTAGAAATGCAATAACCTATATGTGCTTGTTCCAAATAGTCATCTATAGCAACTGCGCCTATACTTCCAATTACTTGATCTCCATTGCCTTTACTTACAATACCCCAATGATATGTTTTATTTGAAGAATACGAATCTACCCACATTTTCATAAGACCGGTAGTAACCGTTACATTTGAATGTGCTCCCCAAGATAAATTCTTTGTTACCTCGGAATCACTCGCCCAATTATTAAACATATTTATTGCATCATCCATGACAAAAGGACGAAGTATTAACCTGCTGGTCTCAATTATTGTTGTACCTTTATGAACTAACATTTTATTACCCCCATATTAGATTTTTGCTTTATATAACTTTCTTACTTCTTTTTTATTTACTTTAAATTATTCAATTTCCATTTCTCTCTTGCATCATCAATCAAACTCTTATCACGCATGTGATAATCATTAAGCATGTCCCAGCAAGTTCTAAATATCTCTTCTGCTTTTTCAAAATCATCAGTATCCATTGCAATTCTTAAAAATTCTTTTACTTCATTAAAAATCTGTTTCTGTTTTTTTTCATTGTAAATAGCCCCTTTTTCATACCCTGCAGTAACAATTTTTTGATTAGTTTTACTTTCACCAATGATTTATATACAATATCCCATGAAAATCTTGCTTGCCATCCAAATTTAAAAATCCTATATCAGGATAAAATGCTGCAACTTTTTACTTTGTTTCATCTTTTTCAAATAACTTAACTATATCGATAGCTGTTTGTCCTGGTGTCATATCACTTACATCAATCTTGATTGTATCCATATTATTATATAGCTTAAGTCTTTGTACACTTCTATTAATTATATCAACTTTCCTAATACCATTTTCAACATCTATTTTCAATCTACTTTTAAGAGTTGTTTCAGAACAAACCAAAGAAATCTTATAAAGCTCAAAATTATAGTTTTTTAATGATTCCAAAATTTGTGTAAATATATATTCCTGGTGGATTACCCAGCAAAATATAATATACTCATAACCTGAATTATCTAAATATGACTTTAACAAGTGATTAATATTATCTATAACCATTTTTTTATTTTCTTCTGAAACAATAAATGGATTCATATTCCAACACCAATCACCATCTAAATAAATACTTGGTTCCAGTATATTAAGTAACTCATTACATACGCTACTTTTACCTACCCCCATTGTTCCATTAATAATAATTAGCTTCTTCATATATACACCTCTGTCTTATAATTATATTTAAGCACGTTTTGTCATTCTTTCATTTCATAATTTTCATAATATATTTTTTCGCTTCTCTTCTGTTTTTGAACACTATTATTTGCTTATCATTAATTTTACCAAGTCTATCAATATTCCTTTTACCCGATGTATTAGGAAAGTCCCAAATATACCTCATAAATTCAGTGTCAAACTTTTCTGGGCACCCCTCTTGCATATCAGGTCTTATTTTACCTAGATTGGTTATAACTCGTTTAAAATAACTCAACACACAAACAACCCTACTTAGTTTGAAGCAAATTACTGTATCAGCCTTTTCAAGTCTAATATCCATAGTACCACCATAGTTGCCGTCTAGAATCCATTCATTACCTGATATTAAATACTTTACTTTTTTCACCCATTCCTCCTTAGGGGTTTCAATCCATCCATTATTCCAAAACTCCTTATCGAGATGGATAAGAGGAATACCCGTAATTTCTGACAACTTTATTGAAAATGTACTTTTACCACTGCCTGGCGAACCTACAACCATTATTCTTTTCCCTATAATACTCGTTTATATCACCTTCCTTTTTTATAATACCAGTCCCCTATTCTCTCCCTTTACTTTATAAAATAAACTCCATAGGTGTATATACAATCCCATGAAAATCTTGCTTGCCATCCATATCTTTAATAACATTATTTATTTGCTTTAATATAGTTCTCATACCATTCCCTACCGGTCTCCCATTTTTTATTTTTTATATTTTCTTTTAATATTTCTGAACATGCTATTGCCATAACATATTCTCTTAACCCATTTTCTTTACTATTATCAAACTTTATTAACATATACTTTAAAGCATCGTCTCCTGAACTTAGAATATCTTTGTAAGCTTGGCTATCTTTTGTATAATCATATGTATTTGAAGATGAAGCAACCTTAGGATTATCACAGATAGTATCTAATTTTTTATCAATAGAAAGTTTATCTATAGCAATAGTATCAACATTAGTAGTTGATACTATTGCTTTTTCATCAGATTTTATATCATTAGATGATTTTGATGAACATGCAGAAACAGAAATAACTATGACCAAAAACGAAAATATAATTACAGCTTTTTTCATTGTTGTTCCTCCCTAAATTGCTATGAACCCTTGAATAAATAATATACTAATTTTATTTTGCATAAACATCCTTTTCACTATTTTAAATTACCTCATGCAACTTGCTTGTCCTAAGCAACCTTATGTAATTATAGTCTTCTCCCACTTTTCTTTTACTCCCTCTTCACCTTTATAATAATCTACTTTTTCATTACTTTGATATACCTCTTCATAAGGTAAAATATTTATTTTTCCTGAATCTGGGTATTCACAAATATCTATACCCAGATTTGTACTTAAATCAAGAAACCTACATGGCTGCTTATTAGAATTATATAGTTGATGTGCCCCCTTTGGACCAATTTCAAAGAAGACTATATCACCTTCCTTTACTTGCACAAATCCATCTGGTGTCCTAAGTGTAGCTTCTCCTTCCAAGATTACAAATATCTCCTCAGCATTTCTATGAAAATGATATGGATATGAATATTTGCCTGAATCTAGTAATCTTACATCAAACTTGAGATGTTTTGCATTTACCATTTCTGATAACTTCTGACTTGTATTCCATGAGAACTCTGGAACCTTTGATTGTTTAAGTTCATAAGATATGTTCTTCTCATTATATATTTGTGCCATTTTATAATACTCCTTTCGGTGTTTTAATTGATCATAAAAGCCTATACTAAATAAATAATTACTTACTTGATTTATTTTTTAAAATTATTATAAATTTGCACCACTTTTTTTATTACAAGAAAATTCAATTAAATAAATTATACCATTATATACAATAGTTAACTACTAATCACCCTTGTCATTCAAGTAATCCATAAGTAACTCCTCCTATAGGATTTTTAGTAACATTGGGATTAACATTTATTTATTTGTTTATATTTATGGGTATTAGAAATAATAATTATTTTATTATTTCTAATACCCATTCAACCGCCTCTAATAAATTATTTGCTATATAATCTGGCTCTATCTCTGCCCATTTACTCCTGTGTTCCCCTAATGTTTCATTACCGGCC
>Ga0209123_1004142_pt1 | contig 10177 bp, 8 predicted proteins | sample BarGraIncu00431A_FD_184500 | JGI IMG/M metagenome (GOLD analysis project Ga0209123, IMG submission 184500) | Arctic peat soil microbial communities from Barrow, Alaska, USA - Barrow Graham LP Incubations 004-31A (SPAdes) (version 2) | ecosystem: Environmental > Terrestrial > Soil > Wetlands >...
AAAATTAAGGGGGAGGAAATTATTATGAAAAGAAAATCATGTAAACCTATCAGCCTTGTACTTTCGACTTTACTTATTTCCAGTTTATTTACGGGTTGTGGTAAGAAAGCAGATGTAACTAAGACAGCAGCCGATGTTATAACATTAAAGGTAGCTATGTGGAATGAACCAGCAAAGGATAAGGCACTTGATGTATTCGATGTTTATGGAGTTAAACATCCAGGTGTAAAACTTGAACCAGTTGTTATTCCTGAAGATCAATATTCACAAAAATTAACGCAGATGCTTTCAGCTGGTAATGCACCTGATATATTGATTTCATGGGAAGGTGATTTGCAGACTTTTGCTAAGGGCAAGAAGGTAATAGCATTAGATGATTATGTTGCTAAATCAAAGACAATTACTGAAGATGATTTTATACCTGCTGTAAAAGAACTTAAGAAATTAAATGGTGCAACATATGGATTGCCATATGGTTATGCCAGCGAGATTTTATACTACAATAAAGAGTTATTTGACAAAGCTAAGGTTGCATATCCAACAAACGATTGGACAATGGATGATTTCAAACAAGCGACTGAGAAACTTACAGTTGTTGAAAATGGTAAAACAGTACAGTTTGGAGCTGATGGCATGAGCTTTGTCGGCGGATGGTGGTCAGGCATTGGTGCACAGGGTGACAATATTGTAAGTAGTGACGGAAAGCTTGAAATAGGTGATGGAGCTAAAAAATTCTTAACAATTCAAAAGGAACTTGTTGATAAAAAATCTATTCCAGTTCCTTCAGCAGATTCAGCCGGTGCAGATTTATTTGCTTCAGGAAAAGCTGCTATGACAAGAACCGGAAGCTGGATGGTTAGCTCGTATAAAGATTTGACATTCAAATGGGATATAGCTGAGTTACCAAAAGGAGTAAAAGATTATACAACTCTTCACACAGGAATGTATTGCATACCTGAATCAACAAAAAACAAACAGGCTGCATGGGAAGCTATTGAATGGCTAATGGGAGACGAAGGCCAGGCATTGTTCTCAAAATCAAATGCTAACCCATCGGCAAGACCAAGTGTAGCTGCAAAGGGTGATTGGAAGGTTCAAGGAACAAATGGTCCTACAAACTGGGCTGCATTTGATCAAGCTGCAAAATCAGGCATATTTGGTTATGTATTATTACCAAGTGGTGTTACGCAGGACGCTGTAAAACAATTTGAAGCTGCAGTTCTTGGGCAGAAATCTATTGATGAAGCTATAGCTGAAGCTAAAAAAAATGCTGATGAAGTTTTATCAAAATAGCCTTTTATAAATATTAATAATAAATTTTATTAAATTCATGCTTCATTTCAAGTGCGGCATGAATTTAAAAAAAGGTGGGTGAATATGAGCAAAATTGATATTAATAAACTTCACAAAAAAAGAATTCAAAAGGATACTTTAACTGCTTATGCATTTCTTTCACCATGGATAATAGGGTTCATATTATTCTCTGGACTACCTATACTTATTTCATTTGGGCTAAGCTTAACTAATTGGTCAATGATGGACGTGCCAAAGTTTATTGGACTTAGTAATTATACTAAGATGTTTTCATCACAACAATTTTGGAGTTCACTTTGGATAACATTATTCTTTACAGTTGTAAGTGTTTTTATAACAGTAATTTGGGCATTTATACTTGCTATGTTTCTTAATCTAAAATTGAAATGTATTGGTTTGTACCAGTTTATATATTTTATTCCTGCTGTTATGCCTTCTATTGCTTTGGCATTTTCATTTCAGATGATTTATAGCAAGGAGACAGGAATATTAAATTATATTCTTTATACTGTATTGGGTGTTAAAGATGGACCTAACTGGTTATATGATAAGGCACTTGTGTACCCATCAGTACTATTTGTAATGCTATTTACATATGCTACTGGGCAGATGCTTCTTATATTTAAAGCTGGTCTTAAGGAGGTCCCAACAGAATTATATGAGGCATGCGAGCTTGACGGAGCAACATTTCATCAGAAATTATGGAATGTAACAATACCTTATATGTCTCCTATTATACTGTTTAATATGGTAATGGCCGCTATCGGAGCACTTAATAACTCATTTTCGTTACTATATCCTTTAACAGCTGGGGGCCCTGATGGTGCTACTAATCTATTAAGTCTTGCAATATATAATTCAGCTTTTAAAGATTATCAAATGGGTTATGCCTCAGCCTTGTCAGTAATTCTTTTTATAATTGCCGGATCTATATCTCTATTTCAATTCGCAATGTCTAAAAAATGGGTTCATTATGATACTTAAGGAGGAACTATAATGAGAGGTAATATTAAACATAAAAACATGAAAATACTCCAGTATATTATTATGTCTATAATAGCTGTTATAATGATTTTTCCTATTATTTGGATCATATCCAGTTCATTAAAAACAATGCTAGAAATAAGTCAGTTTCCTCCTAAAGTATTTCCCAAAAGTCCTCAATGGGAAAATTATAAAGTAATCCTTAGCGATCCACAATTGTATGTATATTTAAAAAACACATTACTATTAATCGTTTGGAATACTGTTGGAACAGTTTTTTCAAGTGCATTAGTTGCATATCCTCTTGCAAGAATGAATTTCAAAGGTAAAAACCTGGTATTTGGAATTATAATAGCAACAATGATGATTCCAACAACAACACTTATAATTCCACAGTATCTTATGTTTTCTAAATTTGGATGGCTTGATACTTTGCTACCAATGATTGTACCTTCATTTTTCGCTTATCCGTATAATGTATTTTTATTCAGGCAATTTTTCAGAACTATTCCAGAAAGCATTGATGAAGCCGCATATATTGATGGGTGTTCTAAATTTACAATATTTACAAAGATGTTAGTACCTCTATCAAAACCAATTTTTGCAACTATTGGTGTTCTTTCAGCTATATTTTGGTGGAATGAACTATTACAGCCTCTTGTTTATATTAACTCAGATGCTGTAAAGACATTAACCATAGCAACTATGACTAGATATAAATTCTTTACAGGCAATGCACAACTTGTAACTTGGGATAAGCTTATGGTTGTAACTACATTGATGATTATACCTCCAATGATTTTATATTTATGTGCATCTAAACAATTAACAGAAGGAATAAAAACATCTGGGATGAAAGGTTAAAAAGGTGAAAACATGAATAAGAAAAGACTTAAATCACTTCCATTAAAAAATATAAAAATAAATGATTCGTACTGGTCAAGATATATTAATACAATATTTAAAAATGGTATAAAATATCAATGGGAAATTATTAATGATCGTATCGAAGGAGTGGAAAAGAGTTATTCTATTAATAATTTTATGATTGCAGCTAAAAGAAAAAAAGGTAAATTTGGAGGAAAGGTTTTTCAGGACACCGATACAGCTAAATGGCTTGAGGCAGTAGCTTATAGCTTGGAAATCAAACCGAATAAGGAACTTGAAGAGCTTGCTGATTGGACAATTGACCTTATTTCAGATGCACAATGCGAAGATGGATATATAAATACCTATTTTACAATTGAAGAACCAAATGGAAGATGGACAAACTTAGTTGAAGGTCATGAGCTTTATACTGCTGGGCATTTAATAGAAGCTGCAGTTGCTTATTACAATTCAACTGGGAAATCAAAATTTTTGAAGATCATGTGCCATTTTGCAGACCTTATCTGTGAAACCTTTGGTGAAGAAGACGGAAAAATTCAAGCTTATCCTGGGCATCCTGAAATAGAACTTGCACTCGTGAAACTTTACAATACAACCAATAAAGATAAGTACCTTAAAACTGCAAAATTCTTTGTAGACAAAAGGGGGACAAAACCTGATTACTTTTCAGCAGAAATTAAGAAGAGAAATAATAAATTTATGTTTGCCGAAATGGAAGGTTTTGATTCAAGTTACTATTTAAATAATAAGCCTATAAGAGAGCAGGACGAGGCTGAGGGGCATGCTGTAAGAAATGTATATCTATACTCAGGAGCTGCAGATGTTGCATATGAATATAAGGATGAGAAGCTAATGAATGCATGCAAAAGGGTGTTTAACAATATTTCTGATAAGAGAATGTTTATAACCGGAAGTATTGGTTCCTCTGGAGTTGGAGAAAGGTTCACCTGCGATTATGACCTGCCAAATGACTCAAACTACTCTGAATCCTGTGCTTCCATCGGACTGGCACTATTTGCAAAAAGAATGTTTGAAATAGAAAGAGATTCAAAATATGTTGATATTTTAGAACGAGCTTTATATAACACAGTTTTGTCAGGTATATCATTAAATGGAGATCGTTTCTTTTATGTAAATCCTCTTGAAGTTATACCAGAGGTATGTGAGAAAAATACAAGTTTGTCTCATGTGAAGCCTGAGAGGCAAAAATGGTTTGGGGTTGCCTGTTGTCCTACTAATATAGTAAGAACTCTTGCATCTTTAAGTCAGTATATATATAGCACAGATAATCAGGAGCTTTATGTAAATTTATTCATTTCAAATGAAGCAGAGATAGATATTGGGCAGGATAATGTTAATGTTAAAATAAGTACGCAATATCCATTTAAATCATCTGTTGATATTGAACTTACTTCGAATACAGAAAATGAGTTTACATTGGCAGTGAGAATTCCTAAGTGGTGTTCATTAAAATCAATATTATTAAATGGCGGCGATAATTTTGATTACGTAGTAGATAAAGGGTATATTAAAATAAAACAGAGATGGTCCTTAAAAACATCAATACACTTAGAATATGATATGCCTGCTCATTTTGTTTATTCAAACCCAAAGGTTCGCTCAGATGTGGGAAAAGTGGCAATAGTTAAAGGTCCTGTAGTATATTGTCTTGAAGAAATTGATAATGGAGGAAATCTGGGGGCACTTGTAGTAAATACAGAAACAAAGCTTATTGAAAAATATGAAGATGATTTACTCGGTGGAACGCTTACTATTTTAGCCTCCGCTGAAAAAATCACTGATGAAGGCTGGGGAAACGACCTATATCGCATAGAAAAACCTACGTTATCCAAAACTAATATTAGATTAATCCCATATTGCATGTGGAACAATAGAGGAAGAGGCGAAATGTTGGTATGGGTTAGATACAAAAATAATTAATCTATGATTATACATTAATGAACTGGGCTCCATGAATAGAATAGGTTGAAAATGATTTTAGTAAGAGTTAATAAATTGTAAACCCCTAAATTTAGGGGTTTGCTTATTTTTTTGTTTTGTATATTTGAATATTGTGGTAATTGTTATTATAATAAGTGGAGAGTACTTGATTAAAATTTTTTTAAAGGAAAATAGCTAATATGTCCCCTCAGACGAGAGTTTGGGGGAATTTTCAATTTAGAGGTAGTCCTTTGAATAGAAATTTGAGTGAGTTTCGACATCATTCTAAAGTTTAGCCATATTATGACGATATATAACAGTAAAATGAAAATAAAGGGGGTTTAAGTAAATTAAGAATAAATTGGTATAAATGGTTTTTAATAATTTATAGGTTAGGAGCGAATATTAATGAAATTGTTTAATAATTTAAAAATGATTCCCAAACTAGTGTTAGCATTTGTCCTAGTTGCAATGTTTATAGGTCTTGTTGGGTTTACTAGTAGCAATAATCTTAGAAATATTAATAATAATCTTAAAAATATTTACAATAACAATTTGCAGGCTATTCATGCTATTGACAATCTTCAAACAAATTCAATTGCATCGGCCCGAGATATATTGATAATTGCTAATCCAGTCCTTAGAGGTCTTATGAAACAATATATAGACAGTATGGCAGCTACAAAAATTAAAAATGATGCATTCACTATAGCCTATAAGGCAACCATAACTACGGAATCTGATAGGAAACAATTTGCTGAATATGAAAAACTATTGGCAGGTTATTATATTGCAGAAAGTGAAGTAATTAAACAAATTGAAAAGGGCGATTATGCCAAAGCAATTGAGCTTATGCCAAGTTTGTCTATAACTTCACAAGTTAGGAGCGAAATTCTAGATAAGGCATTAAAAACATCCACAGATAGGGCTAAAGTTGATTATGACAATACACAATCAGTATACGGTGGGGCTTATGCTGAAGTTATAATAATAACTGCCCTAGGACTACTTGTAGCAATAGCGCTGGGTTTTGTAATTGCTATTTCAATTTCAAGGCAGATACATAAGGTTGTAAAAGTGGCTGAGGCACTTTCAGACAATGATTTGTCAATAACGGTTGATATTGATAATAAGAGTGAAATTGGAATATTAGCAAAAGCAGTAAACAAAGCAATAGTAAACTTAAAAACATTAATTTCTGAAATATCAGAAAGTGCTTTGGGCATTAGCGCGAGTAGTGAAGAATTATCTGCTACAACTCAGGAAATATCAGCAAAAATGGAAATTGTTAATGAATCAGTAAGCCAATTATCAATTGGGTCAGAACAGTTAAGTGCCACAACAGAGGAAGTAAATGCAACTACTCAAAGTATTGTAGAAAATGTATCTGATGTAACTTTAAAATCGTATGAAGGAAATAAATTTGCAAGTGGATTGGAAGTGAAAGCAAAACAAATTAGCGAAAATGCTGAAAATAGTGCTGTTAATTCAAATAAATTATATTTGGAAAAACAAGAAAGTATATTAAAAGCAATTGAGGAAGGTAAAGTTGTTGGTGAAGTTAAAACAATGGCAGATGAAATAGGAAATATAGCAAGTCAGACAAATCTTCTTGCACTTAATGCAGCTATTGAAGCAGCGAGAGCAGGAGAACATGGCAGAGGATTTGCAGTGGTTGCTGATGAAGTTAGAAAATTGGCTGAAGATTCATCATCTACAGTTCAAAGGATACAGGAGGTAACGAGTAGAGTGCAGCAAGCATTCCAGAATCTTTCAAAAAATGCTCAGGATGTATTAGCATTTATGGATACTAATGTTAAACCTGATTATGCATTGTTTATAGATGCAAGTAAGGAGTACGGCGCGGATGCTGTAGTTTTTAATAAGATGTCAACAGACATTGGAGATTCAATGAACACAGTAAATGGAACTGTTTCAGAAATTAAAAATGCAATTGAAAATATATCAACTACAGCGCAAGAATCGGTTGCGAGTTCAGAGGAAATTATGGCAAGTGTTAATGAATCTGTTATAGCAATTGAGGAAATAGCAAAAGCTTCTCAAAGCCAAGCAGTATTTGCTGAGGGATTAAGTGCTATGGTTCAGAAATTTAAACTGTAAAATAAATAGAAGTTATTTTATAGTAAGAAATAGAAGCTATTTTTTCTTCCGCTGCAACTAAAAGTGGGTTGAAAGTTGATGAAGAAAAAGAAATTTCTGAGTGGATTGTAAACAATCACTGGAGGGTTGACTCAGCAGCAATAAGGCAATATGTAACTAAATCTGGAGAAACATATGATTGGCTAGCTAAAAAGGGGTATGCAACGCAATTCATTAATTTTGCTGGAGAGCAACTTCATATGTTGCCAGCATATGATACTCGTGAAACGAGTGCCTGTGAATGGATTGTATGCCGTAGGTTTAGAATCTGAAGGGGTACTATTTAATGACACTTATGTTGGAAATGGTGTTGGTCTAGGATATGCATTTACATCAGGACGTCTTGGTGGAGAGTATGCGGCTAGTAATGCATTAAAAAAATAAAATATATAAAAAGTGAAAATATTTTCTTGGACTGATTGTTCGAGAAAATATTTTTTTTACTTTATGTATCATTAGGATATTCAAATTGATTCGTCACATAACAAAAGACTGCACTTTTAAGTACAGTCTGAATTTAATAAATTTTTCAAGTCCTTTTAAAATTAAATATTTGGTTGATTAAAAAAATACCTGATATAAAGCAACGAGTAATAGAACGATGCCAGGCATTATAGATAATCTTCCGTTAATTTTTTTTGAAAATCCTTTAAGGGCTAAAGAGTTACCGCTTAAAAGCGCAACAACCTCTGCGATTTCTAAAACAAATACGGTCAAAATAATGGGGAAACCTGCTACTGCTAAACCTAAAGCTTGTGCGAAATCATCAACCCCTAATCCAAGACCAACTAAATAAGTTTCTAGGAAACTTACTGATTTTGAACTACTAGGAGAAAGTGGACTATTCTTTACTGATTCAGAATGGTCATCTTTTTCTCTCCAACCAGTGTAAATCATTTTGCAACCTATGCTGCCTAGTATAATAACACTTAACCAGGTGCTTATATAACTGGGGATGGAGGTGAAGATGAACTTGCCCAAAAGCATTACACCATAAGTGGATGTTGCAGATCCTAATACTAATATCATCAATGATTTAAACGATAATCGAGTTTTAAAAAGGCCATAAGATACGCCAACTGAAAAATCATCAACACTTAATGTTAAAGCTAAGAGAAACAGTGCGAAAAAGGTCATTAAAGAATTAAGAATCATCACAGATACACCTCCTTCTTGCTCTTATATTTCTCACTTCACATCTTTCGTTTATATATATTATGAAAATAGTAAAGAAATGTGATATAAAATACAGATATTACTAAAAAAAAATATACGAATACACTTCTAAAAAGTGAAAAAGTAGTATATAATAATTATAACGAACTGATGTTCTGTTAGCGGAGAAGCGAGATTAGTAAAAAGGAAGATGATTTATGAGTAGATTAATATTTCATATAGATGCAAATAGTGCCTATTTGTCTTGGGAAGCTGTGTATAGACTCCAGCGTGGCGAGCAATTAGATCTTAGAACGGTAGCATCTGTAGTAGGAGGCGATGAAGAAAGTAGGCATGGAATTGTTCTAACTAAATCAATTCATGCTAAAAAATTTGATATTCACACAGGGGAGACTTTATATAGTGCAAGGGCTAAATGTCCGGGGCTTGTAATTGTACCTCCAAGATATTCATTATATATGAAGTGTAGTGATGCTATGCATCAAATATTTTTAGAATACACCCCAAACATTCAGCGTTTTTCGGTTGATGAAAGCTTTTTGGACTTTTCTAATATGCAGCATTTGTATCCAGACTATTTGAAACTTGCCCAAATTATAAAAGAGCGGATAAAAAATGAGCTTGGATTTACAGTAAATATAGGAATATCTTGTAATAAATTGTTAGCAAAGGTAGCATCAGATTTTACAAAACCTGATAGGGTGCACACCTTATTTCCAGGTGATATAAAACAAAAGATGTGGCCACTACCTGTTGAAGATTTGTTCATGGTTGGTAGGGCTACAGCTCCTAAACTACATAACTTAAATATTAATACTATTGGAGAACTCGCAAATTATAACTTGGATATTTTAAAAAATAAATTAAAGAGTCATGGCCAAGTAATTTGGAACTATGCAAATGGTTTTGAATTTTCAGAAGTTCGAAGGAGTAATTATATTAAAATGAAGGGTATAGGCAATTCTACAACAATAGCTTTTGATGTAGAGGATAAAGACACGGCTCATAAGGTAATATTATCCTTGTGTGAGACAGTTTCTATGCGTCTAAGAGATTCATGCAATTGTTGCACTGTGATAAGTATAAGCATCAGGGGGAGCGATTTAATATTTTATTCTCGTCAAAAGAAATTAGCCGTGGCAACTGACTCCACTCGCAAAATATATGAGATAGCATGCTATTTATTTGATAATGTTTGGAGGGGTAATCCAATTAGGCATTTGGGGGTACATATCACAGACTTTTGTAGCAACGAGTTTTATCAGTGTTCTTTACTAGATAATTTTGATTATGAAAAAGACAAGAGGATAAATGATACTGTTGATAAAATAAGACTAAAATATGGGACAAAGGCTGCAGTTCGGTCTTGTTTTCTTCATTCAGGACTAAATAGTATGTGTGGTGGAATGGCAGATGGAGAGGAAGATTACCCATTAATGAGCGCGATGCTTTAAGGTTAAGGAGGTTAATAATAATGAAGATTTTAGCATTACCTATAGAAATGGTTTCGTACACTGACAATAAAGGTGTTATAAAGCCTATAAGGTTTAGACTGCAAACGGATGACCAGCCAATGCAAGTTATAAAAATTGATAAGGTTATAGAAACTTGCATTGAGAAACTGGCAGGTAACATTATGATAGTTTATAAATGTCAAAGCGTAATTGACGCAGAAGAGAGGTTATATGAGATTAAATATGAACTAGGTACTTGT
>Ga0209123_1004144_pt1 | contig 10172 bp, 5 predicted proteins | sample BarGraIncu00431A_FD_184500 | JGI IMG/M metagenome (GOLD analysis project Ga0209123, IMG submission 184500) | Arctic peat soil microbial communities from Barrow, Alaska, USA - Barrow Graham LP Incubations 004-31A (SPAdes) (version 2) | ecosystem: Environmental > Terrestrial > Soil > Wetlands >...
AGTTTTATTTTCCAAACTAATATAATTTTTTCGATCATCTGAAAACTCTTCTTGCATTTTATCTAAAAGAGAAATCAATATATCATTTTTTGATGAAAAATGATAATGTAAATTTGCTTGACTCATATTAGCCTCTTTTGCAATCATATGCATACGAGTACCGCTAATTTTTTCCTTTGAAACTATTTCCATTGCAGCCTTGAGTATCTTTTCTTTAGCATCTTTAGACATAAAACAACCTCATCTCTCATGTAACATTTTATATGGAAAATAAATCTATAACTCAAAACTTTAAGCATAATCATATCATATTTTATAACAATATCCTAGTTTATAGCAATTATATTGAATACTGAAGTTTTTACTTTCTAAAAAGGTACTTACCAAAAGGTTCTTTTTCAATTAGTTCTGCGTTTATTATGACTTTATTTCCACGTAGAAACTCATGCAGTACTCTACCTTGCTTTCTAAATCCTTCGAAAGGTGAATAATCTACATTTTGTGTTTGTTTTTGTGCACTAATATAAGAACTAAAATTAGGATCCCAAACTACAATATCTGCATCACTTCCAACTGCAATTGTTCCCTTTTGCGGAAAAATCCCAAAAGTTTTTGCTGCATTAGTTGAAGTTATTGCAACCATTTCATTTATGCTTATTCTCCCACCTAAAACTCCATAAGTATAAATTAATCCCATTCTATCCTCCACACCTGGTGCTCCATTTGGAATTTTTGTGAAATCCTTAATCCCAATATCCTTTTGCCCCTCGTAATTAAAAGAACAATGATCTGATCCAATAGTGGTTATTTCTCCAGAGCAAATCCCTGTCCATAATGCATCCTGATCGTATATTTTCCTAAGTGGAGGTGAAATCACATATTTTGCTCCCTCAAAGCTTTCACTTTCTTTCTCTCCATAGTACGAATCGTCTAACAGTAGATATTGAGGACAAGTTTCTACATAAACCTTTACCCCTCTTTTTTTAGCATCTAAGATATTTAGTAATCCTTCCTTTGAACTTAAATGTACAATATAAACTTGAGTATCCACAATTTCTGCAATAGTAAGTAGCCTTGTAATTGCCTCACTTTCAACTAGAACTGGTCTCACCTTCGCATGATAATATAAAGAGTTATTCCCATTAGATTTGGCATCACTTATAAGTTCTTCAATCAGATCTCCATTTTCACAGTGGAAACATAGTAATGCATTGATCTCCTTACCTTTTTTTAGCGCTTTATATATTACACCGTCATCCACTTGCAGATTACCTTTATAAGCCATATACATTTTAAAAGAGGTTACTCCCTCTTTAATCATATCTTCCATCTCATTTGAGATTTCATCATTCCAGTCAGTAATCCCCATATGAAAACCATAATCACAATAACAAACCCCATGGGATTTTTTATGTTGTTTCCTTAAAGCTTCCTTTAACGATTCTCCTTTATTTTGAGTTGCATGATCTATTATTGTAGTAGTTCCACCAACAATCGCAGCTTTTGTTCCACTTTCAAAATTATCTGCTGTAGTTATACTTCCAATATGTGCATCAAAGTGAGTATGAGTATCTATGCCTCCTGGAAAAATATAACAACCACTTGCAGATATTATTTCATCACCTACTTTTTCTAAATCCTTACCAATTGAAACAATTTTTTCTCCAACTAATCGTATATCTGCATAATATGTGTCTACTGCAGTTACGATTTTGCCTCCTTTAAGTAAAATCCCCATAATTAAAACCTCCTTTCCTTATATTATTTGAAATATATAAAGTTATCTTTTAAAAGCGTTTCCAAACTGCGCTTGCAAGTTCTCGGCTTCTTGCCATAATTCTTTCTTCATCAATATCTACTAATTTTCTATTTTCCATAACTACCTTGCCATTAATTATAGTAGTATCTACGCTACGTCCATTAATACCAAATAACAAATGACTGTTAATGTTATTTTCATCAATTGGTGTTGGAGGATTGTAATCTACTATTATGATATCGGCCAATGCTCCTTCTTTTAATATACCAACTTTATCATTAATAAACCTTTCCGTAATCACTTTATTATTATTAAATAGCATATCTGGAACTTCACCCCAAGCAACCGTAGAGTCACCCTTTACATGTTTGTGAATAATATTTGCTACTTTATAAGATTCCATCATATCTGATGTATAACCATCTGTACCAAGCCCTAATAATATACCTTTCTTGTGCATTTCAAGAATTGACGCTACGCCAACTGCGTTCCCCATGTTAGATTCCGGATTATGAACGACTATTGCATTTTTTTGTTTTAACAAATCCATTTCCGCATCTTTTATGTGAATACAATGTACTGCTATTGTCTTATCACAAAGGACACCAGCATCAGACCATCTTTCTACAACACCCTTGCCATACTTCTTCATGGAGTCCTGAGCATCTTCAATCCCTTCACCAACATGAACATGGAAACCAGTATTTAAATTTGCTATTGCATCTAAACATTTATCTAATGTTTTATCTGAGATTGTCATTGAAGCATGAAGTCCAAACATACCCCTTAGCATATCATCGTTTTTATTGTTGCAATATTTAATAAAGGCTACATTTTCTGCAATACCTTCATCGCAAATTTTTTCCCCATCTCTATCCGAGGTTTCATAACATAGATTACTTCGAATCCCTATCTCCGTTGCTGCATCCGCTATCTTAAATAAGCTTCCTGTAACTGCATTCGGACTTGCATGATGATCAAAAACAGTTGTAACACCATTTCTGACCTGATCAACCATAGGTGCAAGGGCACTATAATAAACATCTTCTAAGCTCAATGTTTTATCAAGTCTCCACCATAACCCTTTAAGTATGTCAGATAATTTCGTTGCCTTTGGACTGTCATTAGCCATTCCTCTAGCAAAAGTACTGTAGTAGTGCATATGCGTATTTATAAATCCTGGCATAATAAGTCTACCCTTGGCATCTATAAACCTTGCCTGTGCATATTTGTTTTTAAGTTCCTTGGTTAAACCAATTTCAACAATTTTATTGCCTTCAACAGCAACACATCCATTTTCAATAATTGGTTTTGATTTGTCCCTTGTTATAACTTTTCCATTTCCAATTAGTAACATAATTTTACCTCCCTTAATATATAAATTCTACTACTAAAGCATATAGTCATACTTATTTATACAAGATTTAATCATACTAACCATCTCTTTTGAAATATCTGCTTTTTCACCTAGCGTATAACTTATAATATCGCCTTCTTCATTTCTTACAAGGCAAATACCTTTTTTTATATTTTCAATGAAGAACCCTCTATTATCGCTATCGTCAAAATCTTCTTTGCTTAAGAAGACCGTAACCTTATCTCTATATGGCTTTCCATCATGAGGACAGAATATAGCACAGTTACCGCACTCATTACACAAAGCATCTAAATGTATAATCTGATGCTTAGATGCAAAATCTCCTTCTACTTTAATAACTACATTTGCTCTGTTAGGGCAAACATCAACACACAATTCACAAATACTGTTACAAGATAAACATCTTGTTGCCTCTTTTTCACCTAACTGCGAATCTTTTAATATTCCCTTCTTGTTATACAACGCCTTTTCATCAATGCATGAATTTTCCATCCTAAAATCGGAGCTTAGACCTTCTTTTATAAGAATATCCTTTGCGACTATTTTTGCATCTGCTATTGCCTTAACAATTGTAGCTGGACCTTTTTTCAAATCACCAACCACATACACATTGGGAATACTAGTTTCTAATGTGTCCTTAACTGTTGCAAAATTTTTCGGACTCAATTCTATTTTATTTTCTCTTAACATATCGATATCAATATTATCGCCTGTTGCAATAATAACTGTATCTGCTTCTATCATTATTATTTCCCCTGTACCAACAGGAGCTCTTCTTCCTGAATTGTCCATATCACCTAAAATCATTTTTTCACAAGAAAGCATTCCATCCTTAATAGAAATTGGTGAAAGGAGTTCTCTAAGTAATACCCCCTCCGATATAGCAAGTTCTATTTCTTCATTTTCGGCTGGCATGTATTGTTTAGTCCTTCTATAAATAATTGATGCTTTTTCCACTCCAATTGTTTTTTTAACTGCGCGAACTGTATCCATGGCAACATCTCCGCCTCCAATAACACAGACGTTTTTACCTAAAGAGACATTTCCTTTTTGATCATTATATTTTTCTAAAAATGAAAGAGCATCAATTGCTTTATTATCGCCATCACTTAGTGGATTTCTTCCCGGTTTCCATGCTCCTGTAGCTAGAACTACATAATCATATTCTTTTTTTAATTTATCTAAGCTAAAGCTTTCATCGACGCAAAATTCAAATTTTACCCCTTGTCTTTTTGCCATTTCAAAATCTTTTTTAATCATTTCGGGAGAAATTCTAAACCCTGGAATAACATGTGCAACTATGCCCAATGCACTTTTCCTTTTATCCCTTACAGTAACGTCCACACCATTTCTTCGAAGGAAAAGAGCAGTCGATATTCCTGCAGGCCCGGCTCCAATAACCACAACTTTTTTGCCCGTTCTAATATCAGTTGGTTTAATATTTTTTGTGAATTTATCCTGAGCATTTATAACTGCAATTTTTTTCAAATTTCTAATTGATACAGATTCATCATAATCAAGTCTAGTACATTTACTCTGACAGTCATGATTACAAATAGTTCCTGTAATTGCTGGCAAAGCATTATCTATAGCAATTACTGAAAAAGCCTCATCATATTTCTCCTCACCCACTAAAGCTATATATTGCGGAATCTGCTGATTTATTGGGCACCCTACAGAGCAAGGTGCTATTGCACAATCATAAATTGGAAGTTCGGATTTAAGTTTTCTACTTTTACCAATACGTGAATTTTTACGATAATGCTTATCATTAAGTGATTCCTTAGCTAAATCCTCCAACAGTTCTACGTTTATTTTAGATGATTTACAATTGAGCTGCTTTCCTACTTTTTTAGCCATTTGGGTTATTCGTGCGTAACCACCTGGCTTCAAAATGGATGTTGCGAATGTGATTGGCTTAATTCCTGTAGCTAATATCTTATCAATATTGAAAAAATCTGCTCCACCTGAATAGGAAATTTGAAGGTCACCCTCAAATTCTCTAGCTAGTTTACTTGCTAAAGATATAGATAGTGCATATAGTGCACGGCCTGACATATACATTTCTTCCCCTGGCAATTCATTATTTAGAATTCTAGCTGGAAGTGTATTTGTTAATTTAACTCCTATTTCTAAATCCAGCTCCTTAGCAACCGTTTTCAAGCGTTTCAACATTACAATTCCATCTGGATACTGCAAATCATTTGTAAAGTGTTTTCCATTAAGTGATATATAATCATAACCCATCGTTTTTAAGGTTTCACGAACGAACTTTTCGCCCAGGAGTGTGGGATTCATTTTTATATAAGTATTAAGGCCCTTTTCTTTTAGTAAATAGCTAGCGATTCCTTCAATTTCATTTGCAGGGCATCCATGAAGTGTAGATATTGTAATAGATGGACAAATAACTGGTGATATTTTCTCCAAATCTTCCTTTGTAAACTCAGAAAACATATCCATGCAAGAAAGCAGTGTTTCTGTGCATTCTTTCCAGATTCTCGTAGAAGATGCATCACGCATTCCATCAATATAAGCGTCTATTTTAGATGATTTTATACCACTCAAATCGTATCCTACACTCATATTGAACATAAAATCTCGATCATCAGTAATTTTTAGCTCTTTCATCAAAACATGAAGTAAAAACCATGCTTTTACGTATTCGTCATATGCTTCTACCACTTTAAGTTCAGTAGACCACTCTACGTTGTAGCCCTCATCTTGTGCATTGATGCAAGGTTTAGCAACGGTTATATCTTCTCCATCAATAACTTGTACCGTTTTTAATTCAATAAACCGACTTCCAGTTAAATATGAACAAACAATATTTTGTGCTAATTGAGAATTTGGGCCTGCCGCAGGTCCAAGTGGCGAGGAAAGGTTTGCATTAAATAAATTAATTGATTCTCCGGTTTCATTATAATAAAACTTATCTTTACTCACGCCGAAGATAGATCCCTTTTCCCTTAACTCTTTAGTAATCCAAATTACCATTTTTTCAAAAGAAATTAATCTCATCTTATCACTCATAAATATCCACCCCTTATTATTATTATTAAAATCCACATAATCAAAAACTTACTGACTAGTTAATCTAATTCTAGTAAAATAATATATCTTTGTCAATACGCAAATGTGTGAAGTAATCGATATTTTACAAAAACTTTGTATTTTTAAAATATTTTTTTAAATTTTCGTTGATTTTGGAAATAAACATTGCTATACTGAAATTACACAAAACAAAATATCTAATAAACTTAGGAGGTCTATTTATGACAGAAATAAAATGGGTATCTAATAAACTACCCAAAACATCTAATAAGGCGCTTAATATAATGTCACTTGAAAAGGTTTCCAAAGCCGCTTCATTCCATAAAAGTTTTCCTGAATACACAAAAACACCTTTAGCTAAACTAGATAATATGGCCAAATTACTTGGGCTTAAAACCTTGTATGTAAAAGATGAATCTTACAGATTCGGTTTAAATGCTTTTAAAGTATTAGGTGGTTCGTTTGCCATAGGTTGTTATATTGCAAAAAAATTAGGTAGGGATATTTCCGAACTTGATTATAATACTATTACCTCAAAAGAACTTCTTAAAGAATTCGGACAAACTACCTTCTTCACAGCAACTGATGGAAATCATGGAAGAGGGCTCGCCTGGGCAGCTAACAAATTAAACCAAAAATCCGTTGTTTTCATGCCAAAAGGTTCATCAAAAACAAGACTCAAAAATATTCAAAAGGAAAATGCTACAGCTACTATAGAAAATGTAAATTATGATGAATGCGTCCGCATTGCAATAGCTGAATCTGCAAAGGTTCCAAATTCAATAGTTGTTCAAGATACAGCTTGGAAGGGTTATGAGGAAATACCATCTTGGATTATGCAGGGTTATGGAACAATGGCAATGGAGGCTAATGAGCAATTGCATGATGATAATTGTGATGCACCAACTCATGTGTTTATTCAAGCAGGCGTTGGTTCTCTTGCTGGTGCGGTTCAAGGGTATTTTGCAAATGCTTATCCAAATAACCCTCCAATAGTTACGATAGTAGAACCAAATAAGGCAGATTGCATATTCCGCTCAGCTGAGGCTAAAGACGGAAATATAAGAATAGTAACTGATGATATGCAAACAATAATGGCAGGCCTTGCATGTGGAGAACCAAATACACTATCATGGGATATCTTGAAAAACAATAGTTCATTCTTCACAAGTTGCCCAGATAATGTTTCTTCTAAAGGAATGAGATTACTTGCTGCACCTATAAAAGGGGATCCTACAGTTACATCTGGTGAATCCGGCGCTGTAACAATGGGTATTCTTTTTAACATTATGAAAAATGATGACTTAAAAGATTTAAAAGAGGCTTTAAAACTTAATGAAAATTCAAATGTACTACTATTTTCAACAGAAGGAGATACAGATCCAGAAGTTTACCAGAGTATTGTATGGGATGGTAACTATTCATCAATATAATATTTGATATTTACTCAAATTTAGGGAGGAATAAAAAATGGACTTTAACGGTATAAAAGAAAGTGCAAAAGGTTATGAAACTCAAATGACAAAATTTTTACGTGACTTAGTAGCAATCCCCGGCCAAAGCTGCGGAGAAGAAGGTGTTGTTAAAAGAATAGAGCAAGAAATGATTTCACTTGGTTTTGACAAAGTAGAAATTGATGCGCAAGGTAATATTTTAGGTTATGTTGGAACAGGTAAAACTCTTATAGCATATGACGCTCATATTGACACTGTTGGTCTTGGCGAGCTAAGTAACTGGACTACTGATCCTTATATAGGTTTTGAGACTGAAGAATTAATTGGAGGACGTGGTACGTCTGACCAACTTGGTGGTATCGTATCATCTGTATACGGCGCTAAGATAATGAAAGATCTTAACTTGTTAAGCAAAGACTACACAGTTGTCGTAGTTGGATCAGTGCAGGAGGAAGACTGTGATGGAAACTGCTGGTTGCACATCATTGAACAAGACAAAATCAAACCTGAATTCGTTGTAAGCACAGAGCCAACTGATAGCGGCATCTACAGAGGACATAGAGGACGAATGGAAATCCGTGTTGATGTTAAGGGTGTTTCATGCCACGGTTCAGCGCCAGAAAGAGGAGACAACGCAATCTACAAAATGGCTGAAATATTAATGGATATCAAAAGCCTTAACGCAAATGATGATGCTGATTCTACAGAAATCAAAGGTCTCGTAAAAATGTTATCTGAAAAATATAACTCTAAATTTAAAGAAGCTCAATTTTTAGGACGTGGTACTGTAACTACATCAGAAATATTCTTCACTTCACCCAGCCGTTGCGCTGTAGCTGACTCTTGCGCGATTTCATTAGACCGTCGTATGACATCTGGTGAAACTTGGGAAAGTTGCTTAGACGAAATTCGCAATCTTCCAGCTGCTAAAAAATACAATGCAGAAGTTACTATGTATAAATATGACAAAGAAAGTTGGACTGGACTTTCATACCCTCAGGATTGCTACTTCCCTACATGGGTTATTCCTCAAGATCATGTCGTTGTTAAGGCAATGGAGGAATCCTACAAAGGAATGTTCGGAACCACAAGAAGCGGTTCTGCCAGCACTGATGCTATGAGAAAAGCTCGTCCGCTTACTGATAAATGGACATTTTCAACAAACGGTGTTGCTATAATGGGTCGTCATGGAATACCATGCATAGGCTTCGGACCTGGTGCTGAATCTCAGGCACATGCCCCAAATGAAATAACTTGGAAAGCAGATTTAGTTAAATGTGCTGCTGTATATGCTGCTCTTCCAACAATTTATTGTAAAAACAAATAATCCTAAATAAAAGGAGATTTTAAAAATGGCTTTAATGGATAAATATATAAGCAAGCTTGACTCATTGGATTTCAAAAATATGCATAACAACGATTTTCTACTTACATGGGAAAAATCAAAAGATGAACTAGAGGCAGTTTTTACAGTTGCAGAAGCTCTTAAAGAATTAAGAGTAAATAATATATCATCAAAGATTTTTGATAGTGGCCTTGGAATTTCACTATTCCGTGACAACTCAACTCGTACAAGATTTAGTTTTACTTCCGCTTGTAACCTTCTAGGGCTTGAAGTCCAAGATCTTGATGAGGGAAAATCTCAGATCGCACATGGTGAAACAGTAAGAGAAACAGCTAACATGATTTCGTTCATGGCAGATGTTATAGGTATCCGCGATGATATGTATATTGGAAAAGGTAACGCCTATATGCGTGACATATCTAAATTTGTAAAAGAGGGTAATGAGGAGGGTACCTTAGAACAACGTCCTACTCTTGTAAGTTTACAATGTGATATAGATCACCCAACTCAATGTATGGCTGATGCTCTTCATCTTATAAATGAATTTGGTGGCATTGAAAATTTGAAGGGTAAAAAAATTGCTATGTCCTGGGCATACTCTCCATCATACGGCAAACCTCTTTCAGTTCCTCAAGGAATAATCGGCCTTTTAACACGTTTCGGTATGGACGTTGTCCTTGCGCATCCAGAAGGTTATGAAGTTATGAGTGATGTAGAAGAACTTGCAATAAAAAATGCTGCATTGTCTGGTGGTTCATTCACAAAAACAAATTCTATGGAAGAAGCATTCAAAGATGCTGACATAGTTTATCCTAAGAGCTGGGCTCCTTTTATTGCTATGGAAAAACGTACAGATTTATATGCACAGGGTGACCAAGCTGGTATAGATCTACTTGAAAAAGAACTTCTTGCACAAAATGCTCAGCATATGGATTGGCAGTGCACTGAGGAGCTTATGAAAACAACAAAAGATGGAAAAGCCCTTTATCTTCACTGCTTGCCAGCTGATATCACAGGTCTTAGCTGTGAAGTTGGAGAAGTTGATGCTTCTGTATTTGATCGTTACCGTAAACCCCTTTATAAACAGGCATCTTATAAACCTTATGCAATAGCTTCCATGATTTTTTTAAGTAAAATTAAAAATCCACAAGGTGTTTTATCTATGCTTGAGAAAAATAATAAGGA
>Ga0209123_1004145_pt1 | contig 10172 bp, 11 predicted proteins | sample BarGraIncu00431A_FD_184500 | JGI IMG/M metagenome (GOLD analysis project Ga0209123, IMG submission 184500) | Arctic peat soil microbial communities from Barrow, Alaska, USA - Barrow Graham LP Incubations 004-31A (SPAdes) (version 2) | ecosystem: Environmental > Terrestrial > Soil > Wetlands >...
ACCTCTCCTTTAATAATTAACTAAAGTATTAAATCTACCGAGGTAATAATAGTTATTTTTATATATAATTAAAAATCAATTACATCACTTGGCATATCTCTTTTAGCTAAATCCAAAGAAATATCCTTGCCTATTTCAATATTATTCTCTTTAAGAATATTAATCACTGTTTGATAAGCTAAATCAGGAAAATTATTTGTTTTACTTAAATGGCCTAAAATAATATGTTTAAATTTATTACTCATTATATCCACTATAGCTTGGCCACATGCATCATTAGATAAATGACCTACATCACTTAAAATTCTTCTTTTTAATGAATATGGATATGGTCCGAATTTCACCATTTCTACATCATGGTTACTCTCGAGTAAAATTACATCAGCATCTTTTATTATATTCTTTACTTCCTCTGAAAAATAACCTAAGTCAGTAGCTATACATGCCTTCTTGTTTCCTGTATATAAAGCATATCCTATAGGTGCTGCTGCATCATGTGACAATTTATAATTTGCAATATGCATATCCATTATATCCACAGAATTATTATTTATAATTCTTATATTATCTTCTTTTATATTTCCTATCTTAGTCTCCATAGCTTTCCAAGTATCTTCATTTGCGTAAATCGGTATATTATATCTTCTTGATACAATACCAGCACCCTTTATATGGTCAGAGTGTTCATGAGTAATGAAAATACCATCTAACTCATTAGGGTTTTGATTTATATATTTAAGCGCACCTTCAATACTTTTTCCTGGCATACCTGCATCAACTAAAATTTTTGCATTTTGCGATGCTACAAATATACTATTTCCACTACTTCCACTATATAATGGACAAAAAATCATAATTGTCTCCTTTAATTTAAAATTGTTATATAGTAACTCTCTTTATGTCTGCACCTATGTTTCTAAATTTTTCTTCTATATTGGGATATCCTCTATCAATATGTTCTATCCCTAAAATTTCTGTGGTACCTTCTGCTATAAGCCCTGCGATAACTAACGCAGCTCCCGCTCTTAGATCTGATGCTACGACTACAGTTCCTATAAGTTTACTTACTCCGTCTACTGTAGCAACGCTTCCATCCACTTTTATATGAGCACCCATTTTATTTAGTTGTTCTACATGTTTAAATCTAGACTCCCAAATGCTCTCATTAATTATACTTCTTCCCTCTGAAATACATAGCAGTGTATTCATTGGTTGTTGAACATCCGTTGGAAATCCTGGATAAGGCAGAGTTTTAATATTTACCGCCTTGAGTCTTCCATTTGATTTGACAGTAACACTGTCTCCACCTTCAATTACCTCTGCACCCATTTCAATAAGTTTTGCAGAAATTGATTCAAGATGTTTTGGGATAACATTATTTACAGTTACCTCACCACCACAAGCTGCTACAGCTATCATAAATGTACCTGCTTCAATTTGATCTGGAATTACACTATAAGTACATCCAGTTAACTCCTTAACGCCTATAATCCTTATGACATCCGTACCTGCACCTTTAATGTTAGCTCCCATAGAGTTTAAGAAGTTAGCTACATCAACAACATGAGGTTCTTTTGCAGAATTTTCCAAAATAGTCGTTCCTTCTGCAAGAGTTGCAGCAGTCATTACATTTATTGTTGCGCCTACACTAACAACATCAAAATAAATACTAGTCCCAATTAACTTATCTGCCTGAACATTTACTGCTCCATTTTCGATAGTCACCGTTGCCCCGAGTGCCTCAAAGCCTTTTATATGTTGGTCTATTGGTCTAGCTCCTATTGGGCAACCACCTGGAAGTGCTACTCTAGCCTTTTTAAACCTGGCTAAAAGTGCACCAATCAAATAATATGAGGCTCTCATTTTTCTTACATCTTCTGTATTAGCATCTATGCTAATTATACTTGTACTATCTATTGTAACTGAATCTTTTTCTCTTTTAATTTCACAACCTAAATTTTCTAATATTCTTTCAATACAATTTACATCTTCTATATCTGGAATATTTTCAATGATACATTTACCTTTACTTGCTATTATAGCTACTGGTAAAATTGCTACTGCCGCATTTTTTGCACCACTTATTTCCACTTGACCAAGGATACGTCGACCCCCGTTGATTACCAATTTATCCATATTTGTATCATCCTCACTATACCTTATATATTAAGTATTTTTATTTTTATTTTTATACATACAATTAATTATACCATATCTACATTATATTCTAGCACTTATTTTAAAAATGTTAAATAATATTGTTATGTTTAACACAATATTTATATTTTTATTTAGATAATATAAAAATCACCCGCATAAAACACGAGTGATTCTTATATTATTTCATTGTCTTAAAGCTACCACAATCTGTACATTCTGGTGATTTAGCAACACTTTCATGTTTTACAACATCGATTTTATTCAAGGTACAAAAATTATCATCTTTACAATGATATTCACATTCACTTACTACACAACCTATGCTATTGTTATGCTCCATAAAAAAAGCACCTCCCTTTATTTACTACAACTATATTATTACTATTATTAGAATAATTTATACAATATATGAAAACTATTTATATTAATTTAGATATGCTTTTTTCATTTAACAAATACAAAGTAAATTTGGTTACATAAATTTACACAAAAAATACAAAGAACAAAAATTATGTTATAATAAAGTTATAATTTAAACAAAATAATATTAACCATTATTGGTTATTAATTTCACTTGGAGGAAGAACATGAAATATTTTTTAGTTGCACTATTTGATGATTTATCAAATTCTATAGTTCAGAATATTCAAAGGGATATCTGTAAAAAATATAAACTTTACAAAAACTCCCCTAGTCTTTATATAACTGTAAGCACCATTACCAATCCTGATGTAGAGAAATTAGATGTAGTTATTTCTAAAATTTTAGTTCCTTATAAAAACTTTAAGATTGGCATAAATAACTGTATTGAATTAACTGAGAATTCAAGTCAAGTTAATCTTAAAGTGGAAGATAAAGGATACATTTTTCGCATAGCAAGGAATATTACAGATACCTTAGCTTTACATGGTTTTAACGTTAAAACTGATGATGATAAGATTGATTTGCGTATTCTTATAGCTAACGCCAATCATATTATTAAAAAATCAAATAACGGAGGTGCTATTTCCATCGATGCAAACTTAGCTAAAGATGATTTTTTGAAATTTGTAAAGGTTTCTAGGCTAGAGTTGTGGAAGCAAGTAAATAATAAAAAAGAAATGATAGTTAAAACTTATAATTTAAGAGAATACTAAAAAGTATAAGAATATGTTTTAGGTAAGAGGAGAAAAATATGATTTATTATTTAGTTGGCTTATTTGATGAACTTTCCTATGAATATATGGAGTCTATGCAAAAATCAATTTGCAACAAATATAACCTATACAGAGCTGGTACAAATTTACCTAAACTTCATATAACACTAGAAATAATAACGAATCCTGACATTAATGCATTAGATGTTTCTTTAAAAAATATTCTTAAAAATTATACTAAATTTGATGTTCAGTTAAATGGTATAATATGTTTTGACCCTCCCTATAAATCTGTAAATCTAAACATTAATAATAAAGGTACTATATATGATTTATCTAAAAGTATAAACTCTATATTAAATTCCAAGGGGTTTGCTGTTAGAGAACATATTGAAAATTGGAATTTACATATTTCACTTGCTAATACAACTTTCGCAGATAGAGAATGGTCTAATAACGAGTATTTAGCAGCATGCAATTTAGCTAAAGATGAAGAATTCTCAAGAACTATAACAATTAGTGCTGTAGAACTTTGGAAACCTATAAATAATAATGATGAAATGGTGGTTAAAAAATATGAACTTAGATAAATTATTTCAAATGCAAAGTACTTTAGACCATAGAATTGAAAGTCAGCATCATCTTGAAGGCGTAGCATTATTAAACAAAAAAATACTCTCACTTCAAGTGGAGCTCGGTGAACTCGCAAATGAAACTCGTTGTTTTAAATTTTGGAGTACTAAAGAACCATCAAGTAAAGATATAATTCTTGAAGAGTACGTTGATTGTCTTCACTTTATTTTAAGCATAGGCTTAGAAAAAGACTTCCAAACCATCACATTAAACATTAAACCTATAACCTGCGAATTATCTGATCAGTTTTTAAATTTATATATAACTATAGCGAGTTTTACAACTTCATCTTCCTTAGATAACTATTCAAGTATCTTTCATAATTTTTTAAGTTTAGGTCAAAATCTAGGTTTTTCTGAAGAAGACATAGAAAATGGGTATTTTTATAAAAACAAGATTAACCATGAAAGACAAGATAATGGATATTAAAATATTTTAATATTACAAAACATTCTGGGTAAACTACCTCAGAGGAGTGTGATTGTAATTGGGCATAATATTTTCTGTAATTGCAGGTATATGTATGAGCCTTCAAGGTGTTTTTAATACTAGAGTAAGTGAAAAAATTGGGCTATGGGAAACTAATGTTTTCGTCCAGTTCACTGGTTTAATTTTGACTCTAATAATACTTCTTATAGCTGGAAATGGTAATTTTAAAGCAATAAAAGACGTAAATAAGTTATATTTGCTTGGAGGCGCTCTAGGCGCAATAATTATATTTTCTGTTATGCTAGGCATAACAAAATTGGGACCAACTTGTTCTATTGCAATTATATTAGTAGCTCAACTACTTGCCGCCGGAATAATTGATAGATTTGGAATTTTTGGAGCTACTGAGCTTAGATTTGGTATTACTAAATTTGTAGGCGTTGGAATAATGATTTTAGGTATAATAGTTTTTAAATTCAAAGGGTAATACACTCTTTTTATTGTCAATTAGATTTTATAACCTAATACGATTATGTTCTTAAAAACATAATCGTATTTTTTTTATTAAAATTTTCTTATATACCCTTTTATTAATTACTCTTCTTTTTTATTAACATATCATAAAGTTTTGCATATACTATAATAATGCAACAATACATTAGGAGGCATGCATGTTTTCCTTGAAAAATAAGTTAGATCCTTCTCTTAAGTACGCTTTGTTAAATAACCTATACGACAACTATAGGGTTATAATACATTGTAAATCTCTTGAAAGTAAAACCGTTAATAAAATAAAATCACTAAAATGTGATATTCTACGTCATATTCCCTCCATAAATTGCATTTGTGCTATTTTAACCGCAAGAGTTATAGATAGAATGCTGGAATATCCACAAGTAACATATATAACTTTTGATTCTTATGCACATTTATGTGGCAGTAGCATACTGGCTTCTAATGGTATTTCATTCCAAAGCAATTATGACTTAACTGGAAATGGTATCGGAGTTGGAGTAATTGATAGCGGTGTCTATCCACATTGCGACTTATTAAATCCTAATAATAAGTTAAAAAAATTTATAGATGTAGTTAATAATTTAAACTATCCTTATGATGATAATGGTCATGGTACCTTTATGAGTGGACTTATCTGTGGTAGTGGTTATGGTTCAAAAGGTATGTACAAAGGAATTGCAAGTAATAGTCACCTTTATGTTATTAAAGCTTTCAATAAACTAGGCAAAGGGTTAATATCTGATATTTTATTTTCACTTGAAACTCTAATTAATGAAAGTAATGACTTCAATATCAAAATTATTTGTCTTCCTTTTGAAACTCTAGAAACTAATGAATTTGTGCTTTCTTTGTTCTCGAAACTTTTTGATTTAGCTATATTAAAAGGCCTTGTAGTAATAGTTCCTAGTGGAAGCAATAGAAGTGTTAAGAGTTCAATTCGAGGTATAGCTACACTTAATAACTGTATAACTGTAGGTGGTTATGACAGCATAGGAACCCCTAGCATATACGAATATTCTTCATGTGGCCCATTTCATAAACTTGATAAACCAAATTTAATTACTGCCTGTGTTGATATTTGTTCCTTGATATCTGACACACAATTCATCTCTGAAAAAAATGGTATAAAGCTTTATCCGCGCGGCATGACTAATCTATATACAACCTACACAGGTACTTCCTGCTCTGCTGCCTTTGTTAGTGGTATATGTGCTCTTCTCTATGAGAACAACAAAGATTTAAGTTTCAAGGATACATTAGCATTACTAAAGGTATCCTCAAGTCTAATAAATTTTCCAAAATATATGCAAGGTGCAGGAATTATAGATTTGGATAAATTATTACCTTAAATTATTACTATATATTATATAAATATCGTATAATAGAAAATATATGGTGTATAATATAGATATTGTTTAATATTTATAATTAATTAAAAATGATTATTACCATTTAAACAATAATATTTACTATTACTAATCAACATTTCTAAGGGTATGATCATTATTTTATGCTACCCTCGAAATAAGAGGAGGATTATTATGATAAGCGAAAGATTGTTCACTGAACTAAACAAACAAATGAATTTTGAATTTTATTCTGCGCACCTTTACTTAGCTATGGCAGCTTATTGCGCTGCTGAGGATTTTGACGGTTTTTCTAACTTTTTTAAAGTACAAGCTGAAGAAGAAAAATTCCATGCTATGAAATTTTATAATTATATAAATGAAATGAATGGACGTGTAACTTTAGAAGGGATGCCTAACCCTCAAAACGATTATAAATCTCTCCTTGATGCTTTTAAAATCTCATATGCACATGAGAAAATTGTAACAAGTAAAATTTACAACCTTACTGACATCGCTACCGATGAAAGAGAACATGCAACTATAAGCTTACTTAAGTGGTTTATTGATGAGCAAGTGGAAGAAGAAGCTACTTTCAACGGTCTTATAAAAAGACTTGGAAGAATTAACGATGACCCAACAAGCATCTACATGTTAGATAACGAGCTGGCAACAAGAGTTTTTGTTCCACCTGTTACTAAATAATCCTATTATATTTATAAAAATAACATATATTTTATGATAATTATAATCTAAATATAAAAAAACAGGTATAAACACCTGTTTTTTTTTATCTAGACCTATTTTTTTATCCATCTTATATAAATAAACTAAATCATGTCCTTAACATATTATAATAACTCTCTACGAACCCAGTCTAGTAGCTGTTTCGTTGCTCTTTCCCGTACTTTTTGCCTATCACCTGACAATTTAAGCATCTTGGTTTTAACTTCACCATTAATGTATAAACCTAAATATACAAGGCCTACTGGTTTTTCCTCACTTCCACCACCCGGTCCTGCTATCCCTGTAGTTGAAAGTCCAATGCTAGTACCTGCAGTTTTTGCTATACCACTAGCCATTTCAGCCGCCACTTCACTACTTACTGCGCCATATTTATTTAAAGTTTCTTTTTTAACTCCTAATCTACTTATTTTAGCATCATTAGTATATGTTACTGCTCCCTCCATAAACACAGACGATATTCCAGGATAATTTATAAGCGCTGCTGCAACCATTCCACCTGTGCAAGATTCAGCTGTTGATATAGTTAGCTTCTTATTAACTAACATTTCGCAAAGTACACTCTCTAAAGTTACATTGCCTTCCCCATAAATGTTATCATTACCGAGTCTACTACGTATTTCAGCTTCCATAGGCTCCATAAGTTTTATGCCTTCATCATATGTATTAGCCTTGGATGTAATTCTAAATGTTACTTCTCCTTCTTTAGCATAAGGCGCAACTGTTGGATTAGTTTGCGTGTCCAATATATCTTCTATAATTTCTGCAGCACTACTCTCACCCACTCCAATAACTCTTAAAACCTTTGAAACTAATACCCCTTGCCTAAACTTTTTAAGGTAGGGCACTACACTCTCCTCAAACATAGGTTTCATTTCTAAAGGTGGTCCAGGTAAAAGTGCAACACTCTTTTCATTTTCTTCTATTATGCATCCTGGCGCAGTACCATTATTATTAGGAAGTATTATTGCATCCACTGGGAAATATGCCTGTTTTTTATTACTATCTACCATCGTTCTACTAGACTTCTTAAAATAGTCCTCAATAATCTTTAAAGAAGCTTCATGAACCACGCTTTTCTTTCCAAAATACTCAAAAGCAACCTCCTTAGTTAAATCATCCTTTGTAGGTCCAAGACCTCCAGTAGTTATAACTAAATCAGCTCTAGTAAAAGCTAATCTATATGCCTCTAAAAGTCTTTCTGGATTGTCTCCAACTACTGACTGATGGTATACTGCTATTCCTAAATCTGCCAATCTCTTAGCAAGATATTGTGCATTTGTGTTTACTATGTCACCTAATAATATTTCTGTACCCACTGCCAATATTTCCGCTTTCATAATTTTTCCCTCCTCTTGGTGCCACCCACATGGCAAGTGGCATCTATATATTTATAATTTAGTATCCCTTTTTCAAGTCTACAACATTTACTAGATCCTTAGATGCTACATATCTTTTCATATTTTCATATATAGTCTCAAATCTTCGCTCATTTCTCATTTGCGAAATCCATGAATTATGTGAAGTTAATATAATGTTATCTAATTCCCAAAGTAGACTATTTTCTTTTAATGGTTCTTCTTCATATACATCTATTGCAGCACCCGCTAGTTTACCATTCTTTAGGTTTTTAATTAGACAATGCTCGTCTACAATATTGCCTCTAGCTACATTTATAAAAAAAGTTCCATCTTTCATGGAACTAAAAATATCCTCATTAATTAAATGATATGTAGATTTAGTATATGGCAAACTAACTACAACAACATCACATAACTTTAGCATTTCACAAAGTGCACCCATAGCATAACATTTATCAAAATATTCAGCATTATGCCCATTTGTATTTATACCAAATATAGTTACCCCAAAACCTTGAAATCTCTTAGCCGCTTCTGTGGCTATTGTGCCAGTCCCTATAAACCCTATAGTTTTACCATAAAGTTCTAGAAGACTTGTATCCATTTTCCATTTTCTATCGGTTTGATTTTTATACAATTTTTTACTGTTTTTTAACATCTCAAGGGTTTTTAACACAATCCATTCTCCCATAGGAATGCTGTAGCCACCTTTATTATTTGTAATTATAATAGAGGTATTTTTAACATACTCAACTGGCAATTGGTCAATGCCAATGCTAGATAATTGAATCCATTTTAGTTTTTTCATTTTCTTTATATCAAGAGTCTTAAAAGGGTCATAACAAACTAAAACTTCAATATCTGCGAGGTCTTCACTATAAGTCAGATTTTCCTCTGAAATAACCTTTATATCATATCCAACATCTTCTAAATTTTTCCTTTTCTTTCCACCGTAGTTATATGTGAAAAGTGTTTTAATAGCCATGCATATCCTCCTTTAAAACAAGATGCTACTTGCCACGTGGGTAGCACCTTTTCTTTGAAAAAAAGGTGCCATAAGGCACCTTATTTAAATACATTTACTAAATTGGTAAATATGTCTTTATTATCTTTAAGTTTTGTTTCATTTCCTAATACACAAAAATAATCTTCTTTTATAATATCAGAAAGCAATGTTTTAAAGGATTTAATATCATCGTCATTCGTAGATAATACCTCTTCTCGCTCCTTTTGTCTTTGCTCCTCAGTGATACCTCTTATATAATATGCTGTAGCCCTCTCACCCTTCATAGATGGTGTTAATGGTGAATCCAGCTCACTAATTGTACCTATAATGTATTTTGTCATTTCTCTATCAGAGGCTTCAAAATTTTGTATATAATCACATATTCCATCATATGCTGTTAAAGTTTCTTTAACATTTGGATCTCTATAAGATACAAATACTATGTTACCACTTCTAGCAATGTTTGCAAATCCACCGTAGGCTCCACCTTGTACACGAACTCTATTCCACAAGTAGTCAAGGCTTGCTATGGTCTTAAGTACTAACATCTTACCTGAATAAGAATAACCCTTCTTAATGAAGTTATACCCTTTAGCTACATACTGAACATCTGATGAAGTCAGTAATCCCTCATTATTTTTACTCAAATCAAAGTCATACTTAGCATCTGCTAATTTTGCGTCTCCTAGGACATTAATAACCTTAGGTAGCTCGCTTACAAATGATGTATATATATCTTCTTCACCTGTAACACTTATTATAAGATTATTTTTGTTAAATATAAGTTTTGATACCTTATTTAAATTTTCTATAATCTCATCTGCTTTATTATCAAAATCTG
>Ga0209123_1004146_pt1 | contig 10171 bp, 7 predicted proteins | sample BarGraIncu00431A_FD_184500 | JGI IMG/M metagenome (GOLD analysis project Ga0209123, IMG submission 184500) | Arctic peat soil microbial communities from Barrow, Alaska, USA - Barrow Graham LP Incubations 004-31A (SPAdes) (version 2) | ecosystem: Environmental > Terrestrial > Soil > Wetlands >...
AGGATCGCATCGCTCGACTTGCATGTGTTAGGCACGCCGCCAGCGTTCGTCCTGAGCCAGGATCAAACTCTCAATTTAAAAGTTTACACTTTTTAGTTGAAATAATTAATCTGCGCCAACTGTAAAGTTGGTTAAGCAACCGTTAGGTTGATTCGCAAGCTCATTACATACTTTTTAGTCTTACGACTAATATTACTTTTCTAAAGTAATTGACTGGTTTAGCGAAATATTATTTCACTATGTTTACCTATTTCTCTGTTTAATTTTCAAAGACCAATTTAATATGTCATCAAGTGACGACTTCTGCTATATTACTAGGTATTTCTTGTTTTGTCAACTAATTCTTTTAAACTAAGTTTTTATTTAAAACCTGTTCAAATCCTAATTAACATTTAACTTCTGTGCCGCACGCTTGTGACGACAAGGAATATTCTATCATAATAATAAAAGCATAATTCTACACTATTTACGTTGTAACTACATTATCGTCATATTCCTACATATAAGTATAAATAATTCGACTTTCCGCATTCAGATACACGTGGCTAAGTATGATAAATACATCCTCATTTACCATTTAAAATTTCTCATTAGCCACTAATTTAGGGGTTGCATTTGCTAACATTTATATCAATTTAACGCTAGTCCACATAAAGGATGTAAAAGGTACTTATAGGCATAACCCCTTTTTCAAAGTTTCAAGTCTATAAATACCATTTTATTCAATATTATTAGTTTTATCTTATACATTGTTATCCTAAGCTTTTGATTTCATCTTAGAAATTACATCAAATGCCACCGCTGTTAAAAGTACTAACCCTTTAATAGACATCTGCCAGTCACTTCCAACTCCAAGTATGGACATACCATTGTTTAATACTCCCATTACCAAAGCTCCAACAATAGCTCCGACAATTGTACCTACACCACCATATGCCGATGCTCCACCTATAAAACAAGCCCCAATTGCATCTAACTCGAAGTTAAGTCCTGCAGAAGGAGATGCTGAGTTAATACGAGATGCGAACATCATACCTGCTACAGCAGACAAAACAGCCATATTAACATATGCGAAGAACAAAACCTTGTTTGTATTTATACCTGAAAGTTTTGCCGCTTTTTCATTACCACCCATTGCATAAAGGTATCTCCCCGGGACAGTCCTAGTTGTAAATATGGAGTAAGCTACTATAAGAACTCCTATAATTACTAAAGCTATTGGAATTCCTTTATAAGATGCAAGCCAATAGAAAAACAAATTTATTATAAAAACCATAACTATTATCTGAATAACAAAAAACATTAATGAACCAACTTCAAAGTTACTTTTTTGTTTTTTTGCTCTCTGTTTTAACTGAATAACCACGTATAGAATAGATACTATAACGCCTACTATGATAGCTGTTAAATTTATACTAGTACCAACTACATTAAAAATATCAGGGACAAATCCTGAACTTATATTTTGAAAACTTTCAGGAAAAGGTGCCAAAGTTAATCCCTTAAGCATTGTAACCGTGAGCCCTCTAAATAAAAGCATTCCTGCAAGAGTTACTATGAATGATGGAATTCTTATATATGCAATCCAAAAACCTTGCCAAATTCCAATAATTACTGCCAAAAGAAGTGAAATCACTATTGCGAGCACTATACTCATATGCATAGTTATTATTAACGTTCCCACAACTGCTCCAACCAGAGCACATAAAGAGCCTACAGACAAATCAATATTACCCCCTGTTAAAATAGTAAGTGTCATACCAATTGCCAATATAAATACATACCCATTTTGGAGTATTAAATTAGTTACATTCATTGGTACTAATAGGATACCTTTCGTAGCAATTTGAAAAAAAACCATAATCACTACTAATGCAATAAGCATTGCGTATTGTCTTACATTCTTTCTAAAAAGATTTTTAATCACATCCATTATGTTACCTCCATATGACTCTTCATTATACATTTCATTATGCTTTCTTGTGATGCGTCTTTTTTAGATAACTCTCCAACAATTTTGCCTTCATTCATTACATAAACCCGATCACAAATTCCTAAGATTTCTGGAAGTTCTGATGATATAAATATAATTGACTTACCATCATCTGCGAGCTTGTTAATTATAGTATAAATCTCATACTTAGCTCCCACGTCAATTCCCCTTGTGGGTTCATCTAATATTAGAACTTCAGGATCTGTAAATATCCATTTACTAAGCACTACCTTCTGTTGATTTCCACCTGATAAGTTTCCGGTATTTTGAAAAATACTTGAAGATTTTATATTTAGCTTTTTTCTATACTCCTCGGCGACTTGAATTTCTTTATGTTCGTCCACAAATTGGTTTAAGCTTATTTTTTTAAGGTTTGCAAGTGAGATGTTGCTCCTAATATCCTGCATAAGAACAAGTCCTGCGCTTTTACGATCCTCAGTAACATAAGCCAGTCCATTATCAATTGCCTGACGGACATTTTTAAGGATAATTTCTTTTCCATCTTTTATGATTTTCCCACTTATACGTTTTCCATATGCCCTTCCAAAAATACTCATAGCAAGCTCTGTCCTTCCTGATCCCATTAGGCCAGAAAACCCTACAATTTCACCCTTGCGCACATTCATGCTTATATTATCAATAACCTTTCTTTCTTCAATAAGAGGATCATATACATTCCAATCTTTTACCTCAAACACAATCTCGCCAATATTAGAATCGTGGATTGGAAATCGATTTATAAGTTCACGACCTACCATGCCCTTTATTATTCTATCTTCACTTAAGTCCTTATCACCTTTACTTAAAGTTTCTATTGTAGCACCATCACGAATAATAGTAATAGCATCTGAAATTTTCATAATTTCATTTAGTTTATGAGAAATAATAATTGATGTTATTCCATCTTCTTTTAACTCTAATAATAATTTTAATAAATTATTTGAATCCTCCTCATTAAGTGCTGCAGTGGGCTCATCGAGAATGAGAAGTTTTACATTTTGTGCTAAAGCTTTAGCTATTTCAACAAGTTGTTGCATGCCAACACCTATATCTTTAATTATTGTACTTGAATCTACCTTAAGACCAACTTTTTTTAATAGTTCGTTTGACTTAATATGAGTTTCATCCCAGTTTATGAATTTATGTTTTGATCTCTCATTTCCTAAAAAAATATTTTCTCCTATTGATAGATAAGGTATAAGGGCTAATTCCTGATGAATTATTCCAATTCCTGTCTTTTCACTATCTTTTATATTTTTAAAAATACATTTATTCCCTTGATAAATGATTTCACCACTATAAGTACCATATGGATATATACCACTGAGCACATTCATAAGTGTAGATTTTCCAGCCCCATTTTCACCAATTAGAGCATGAATTGCTCCTGACTTAACTTTAAGATTTACATTATCAAGGGCTTTTACACCCGGAAACATCTTTGTAATATTTCTCATTTCAAGTATAAATTCATCCATCCCTACATCTCCTAACTTTATTACTAAAGGTTTCTAGACACATATTAGGCTTTCAGGCAACAAAGCCTTTAATAATTTTGATACCATAAAGGCGAACACCTAATGACAGGTGTTCGTATTTAAACTATCAAATTTCTACAGTCCTTATTTTAGATCAGCTTCCTTATAATATCCACTGTCTACAAGGATTGATTTGTAATTCTCTTTGTCTGCGTAAATTGGATCACAAAGGAAAGAAGGAACTACTTTTGAACCATTGTCATAAGTTTTTGTATCATTTACAGTAGCTGTTTTACCTGTTAGTATCGAATCAACCATTTCAACAACTTTAGTAGCTAGTGTTCTTGTATCTTTAAAGATTGACATAGATTGTTGATCATTAATCATTGCAAGTACGTTAGGTTTGTCACAATCTTGTCCAGTCAATACTGGAAATGGCTTAGCAGCACTGCCATACCCTGCATTTTTAAGTGAAGCAACTATACCTATTGCCAAACTATCATTAGGTGATAAAACCACATCAAGTTTATTGTTCTTTGCATATGTTGAAGTAATCAAGTTATCCATTCTTGCCTGAGCTTTTGCTGAATCCCATCCTTGAATTGCTATTGTTGTAAAATCTGCTTGTTTGCTACCAATAACAAGTTTGCCGCCATCAATATATGGTTGTAATATGCTCATAGCACCTTTAAAGAAGAATGTTGCATTATTATCATCTGGAGAGCCACCAAATAATTCAATATTGAAGGGTCCTTTTCCATCTTTAAGTCCAAGTTTAGTCTCTATATATTGTCCCTGAATAACACCTACTTTAAAATTATCAAAAGTTGCATAATAATCAACGTTTGGCGTTTTCATTATTAATCTATCATAAGCTATAACCTTGATATTGTTCTCCCCAGCTTTTTTAAGAACATCTGTAAGAGTTGAACCGTCAATTGCTGCTACCACAAGAACCTTACATTGCTTAGTTATCATATTTTCAATTCCTTGAATTTGGGTGTTTACATCGTTATTTGCATATTGCAAATCAACAGTATATCCTTTAGCTTCAAGTTCTTTCTTCATATTTTCACCATCTTGATTCCAACGTTGAAGTGACTGAGTTGGCATAGCAACACCAATAAGTCCGCCGGCTTTTTCTGTTGTTGAAGCTGGTGTAGCTTTCGAATCCGTCCCAGTAGTTTTAGCTGGACTACAGCCTACTAGACTTAGCATAAATACTGCTGCTAGCGCTGTTGAAAGTATTTTTTTCATTTTATAATCCCCCTCTAAACTTTTATTTGAAGCTGTTTACATTTATATATTAACTTAAGACCACAAAATTTACTCTACAAAAAATTATCCTAAACTATTACTAATATACTAAGATAAAAATAAAAAAAATGCCTTATAGCATTTTATTGCTATATAGCATTTTTTTATCAACAATTCATTATTTATTTTATTTTGGCCATTCTGATTTAGGTATATTTCTATATATATCTTCAATTTTATGGAAATTATTTTTTATAACTACATCAACCATATTAGATTTTGTAACTTCAGTTGAATATTCTCTAAGTGCAGTTACATTAAATAATCCATCATTTATTTGATCATTGCCAATCACATTTTCACCTTTTCCCATTTTTACAGCCGCCTCAGCTGCATCTTGTGCCATTTTTACAATAGGTTTATATATTGTCATAAGTTGTAGGCCCTCCACCACTCTCTGGCATGCAGAAAGGTCGGCATCACCACCCACCACTGAAACCTTGCCTGCAAGCCTATTTTCCGATAAAACCTCAATAACAGCTTGAGCAAGACCATCATTTGCAGCTACAATCCCATCTATTTTAAGGCCACTTGCAATAGTTTCTTCAACACATTTTATAGCTTCTTCTTCATTCCAATTTTCCGACCAAATTTCATTAATTATTTTTATATCTCCACTTTTTATAGAAGAGTTTAAAACTCCCATATAACCCTTATTAAATTCTATTGCATTGTAATCTTGCTTATTTCCATTTATAATAATATAGTTTCCTTTAGGAACCTTTTTTTCTATAGCCTCTCCCATTATTTCTCCAACCCTCTTATTATCAAATGTTATATAAAGGTCCACATTTCCTTTTCTTATTATCCTGTCATAAGAAATTACTTTGATTCCTTTTTTCTTTGCCATGGTAACAACAGGTACCAATGTATCACTATCATTTGGCACTATTACTAATACATCTACTCCTTGAGCAATTAAATATTTTATTTGATTAATCTGTTCATTACTATCACTACCTGCATTTTGGACTATTACATCTGCTCCAAGTTCTTTAGCCCTTGCCATAAAAACATCTCTGTCAATTTGCCATCTTTCAATTATAAGCGAATCCATGCAAAGCCCAATTTTAATTTTATTTGGAATAGTTATTTGACTTGTTTTCTTATTAACTTCAAAGACCCAAAAGCTACCAATGGAAATAATAACTAGTGATATAACCATGCGTCTATACAAATGTTTTCCCCCACCACTCATATCATAACCTACCCCTTATTACAGTTTTTTATATACTCTGACGGTGTTACTTTTTCAGTTTTCTTAAAAAGATGACTAAAATAATTCGGATCAGAATAACCAGTCTTAAAACATATTTCTTTTATGCTTAAACTTGAGTTTTTCATAAGTTCTTTTGCTCTATCAATTCTAACTTTAGTAAGATATTCTATAAAATTTACTGAGGTTTCTTCTTTAAATAGTCTACTAAAATATTGTGGACTAACACACACCACTTTAGAAACGCCCTCTAAAGTTATTTCATCACTAAAATTCTGGTTGATGAACAACTTTGCATTAACAATAACCCTTTTTAATTTCTTTTTTTCAAATTCAAGTCTGTTTTCTTGCTCCCTAGGATATTTAGTTATCTCTACATTAACTATGACATCTGTAATATGAACAATTGATTTATCCGTATAATAATTGAGCGCTGTTAATGCTTCTTCATAAGAGCTTGATATATTCTTTACACTTTTATAACTACCAATTCCAATATTTAATTCAAATTTATTACTAAGGCCTTGTAATTTATGCAATACATAAGATGCTATTTCATAAGCATTTACTTTATTTTCATTCTCGTCATTACAATTTGAAGATATAAATGTAACTATCCTATTTATAATTAAAGGCCCAACTAGGCATTTACACTTATACTTAAATATATCCCTAATTAATTTGTAATATGCCTGTTCACCCACTGATTGCAACGCATCATCAATATTAGATAAGTAGCCTTTTGAACTTAACTCCAAAATCATTACATAACCGCCAGTTTCACTTAATCCTAGTAACTCCTTGTACTTATCTACCTCTGCCCCGTAACCTTTACCCAGGAGTATAGAATAAATAAATCCATGCTCAATAAAAGGAATTAAGTTTTGGTAATTTTCTATATTTTGAAGTTCTGTCTTCATTTTCTCTTTTTCTATAATCAGTTTCTTTATAACGTTTTCAAGAGTACTCACTAAATTCTTTTTAATAATAGGTTTTAGAATATAATCGTTTACTCCTAAACCTATAGCTTCTTTTGCATATTCAAATTGCTCATAGGCAGAAACAATTATAAAGATAATATTTAACCGAGTTTTCTTTATCTCATTTATTGCACCAATTCCATTAATGCCAGGCATTCTAATATCCATTAACACTATATCAGGATTAAAATTTTCACACTTTTCTATAGCTTCTCGTCCCGATCTTGCTGAACTAAGTTCTATAACTTCTTTAAATTCTTTATTAATAATAAAGGTCACTGCATCTATCACAATTTTTTCATCATCTACAATTAGAAGTTTAAACAATCGTATCCCCCTCTTTTCTCAAAGGCAGTTTTAAAATAATGCTAGTCCCTTTAAACACCTGCGACTTTATCTCAAAGACATCTTCTTGTCCATAGAAAACCCTAAGTCTCTTTATTACATTTCTAATTCCAATACTAGTAGTATGCCCTTTTTTATTTATATTTGCAGGTCTCTCAAAATCCAAATCACATATCTCATTTATTGTTTTAGAGTCCATACCTTTACCATTATCCTCAATTATAACCTCAACCATACCATTAACTTTTTTAACTCTTAAACATATTTTACCTCCAGATTCCATATCATTAATCCCATGAACACATGCATTTTCAATAATAGGTTGAATTATTTGCGATGGCATAATAATATCTAAAGCTTGCTTGTCGATATAATATTCGTATTTAATTAAATCGCCAAATCTTGTTTCAAGCAAATATGTGTATGCATATACATTCTCAATTTCTTCTCCTAGCGTTACAGGAGTATCCATTTTTCTTAAGTTATATCTAAAAAGCTCAGACATTTTTTCGAGAAATACACCTGTTTTTTCTGCGCCCTCCATCATAGCTAGCTGAACCCCTGCATTTAAGGTGTTAAAAAGAAAATGTGGGTTCATTTGTGATTGTAATGCTTTAAACTCAGCATTTTTCAAAAGATTCTTCATTTTTAAGTTATCAAGTTTTTCATCATTAAGCTTAGATTCTGTTTCAGCTTGATATTTAAGTTCTACAATATGATTTCTAATATGACCTTTCATTTTATTAAAAGCATCGGCCATAACCTTAAGCTCATCATTTGTATCCACCCTTACATTTTGTGCATCAAAATTACCCTTATACATCTCATTTGCTGATGTTGCAAGACTCACAATTGGACCAGAAGTCTTATTTGCAAACCAAAATGTCAGAACTACATTTAATAAAAATGTACTTGCTATGATAACTATATTAAGAATTTGAAGAAATTTTAGTTTTTCTGTTATAGAAAAATACTTTTCAGCATTCTCGTGAAATTGATTTAAATTTAACTGTTTTATGTAGGTATTTATATATCCTACTATTTCCTTACTTTCACTATACCTTAAATTGCATTCTTCTACATCCCTTCCCCTTTTTGCTCTTATAGCTGCATCTCCCTGTTCTAAATATTTATCTATCATATTTCCAATATCCTTTAACATTAATTTCCCATCATCATATGAAACATCCCTACTGATTTTACCTGAACTAAGTCTTAAACTATCACTGATTTTTGTATAGTCCCTTAAACTATCGGAGCTTTTAGTTGTTAAATAGCTTAATAACTCTTCATCTATACTCTGTATATCCACAGATAGATTGGTTAAATACATATCATTAACAAACATATAATCAAATTTTTCTAGAATATGTTTAGCATTATATAATGTATATAGGCTTGTTGATATCATTATGAGAATTAATACTAACGAATAAAGTAATAGCTTCCCTCTAATGGTATTAAACCGTAACACCCTTTTTAAATAACTCGTCACTTTTTCTCCCTCTCCTACTTCCCTTATTTCAAATACTGGTTCAAATTGGACTTAGTTATTATAACTGAATCAGCATTTGTATTGGTCAATACTTTTCCATCATCCTTTAGACCTACTAAGGTTTTAATACTGTCACATCCAATTTTATATGCACCAGGAACTATAGTTCCATAGATTACACCCTTTTGTATATAACTTAAAATTTCAGGAGTACTATCATAACCTATAATTGTTATATCACCAACTCGATTAAAGTCTACTATAAGCTGAGCCGCTCCTATAGTATCCTTAGAACTTGTACAAACTATTGCATTTATCTCGGGATGATTGTTTAATATTTCTTGTGTTACATTATTTGCTCCAAGGATTCCATTATCAGATATTTCAACTGTTTCTACTTTAATATCCTTGTACCCTTTTATTGAATCATTGAGACCGTCTAGCTTAAAGTTGACATTACCACTCTGGTCGGAACTCTCTACTATAATTGCTATTTTTGCTTTCCTATTTAATGCCTCTGCAACTAATTGCCCCGCTTTAAAACCAATTTCAAAACCGTCTGTTCCAACATATGCTGCTCCTTTACTAGTGGATAAATTTGCATCCAAGGTTATAACAGGTATATTGTTTTCCTCAGCTTTATCCATTAGCTTCTGAAATTCTGCCGTATTGTAAGCATGTGTGATTATTCCATCTACCTTTGAATCTATTGCCATGGTCATGTACTTAATAGTATCATCGTAATCGTATACACCACTGCTATAGTTTGTCTCAATTGCTATATTCAAAGACGTAGCTGTATCTATTAAGCCCTTTTCAAGATCTTTTACATAAGGTTCATCTGAATTATGTAATATTATGAAGAAATGATACTTTGGGATTTTTTGATTCTTAAATAAACTTGCCTTGGCATCCATAAGCATTTTATCAACCTGCCTTGAATATGTTATGGATAGTGTAATGCAAACTACTATTGTAACGAGCAAAGCAACAATTATAATCTTATATAATCTTTTCATTGTGAACTCCTTAATACTTTTATTATTCAAATTATACCATATATTTTATAAACAAAATATGTTGAATTTAAATATCCTAGAAAGATATTTTGACGCAAAAAAAACACTAAGATAAACTTAGTGTTTTATTTATTACCTGGCGACAACCTACTCTTCCACAAGGTCACCCCTGCAGTACCATCGGCGCATTGAAGCTTAACCGTCGTGTTCGGTATGGGAACGGGTGTTACCTTCATGCCATAATCACCAGATGAGAATATAAATATTCTCTGAAAATTGCACAGTGTGAGTCTTCTCGCTTACGCTCAAAGCCTTCGCTTCTTTTTTA
>Ga0209123_1004148_pt1 | contig 10171 bp, 6 predicted proteins | sample BarGraIncu00431A_FD_184500 | JGI IMG/M metagenome (GOLD analysis project Ga0209123, IMG submission 184500) | Arctic peat soil microbial communities from Barrow, Alaska, USA - Barrow Graham LP Incubations 004-31A (SPAdes) (version 2) | ecosystem: Environmental > Terrestrial > Soil > Wetlands >...
TGACTACATTGAGCGGTTCTACAACCGGAAACGGATTCACTCTTCGCTGGGGTATCGGACCCCATACGAGGTCGATCAACTCAAACTTGTAGCTTAACTGACTGTCCACGATTCCGGGGCAAATCCAAACATCACTCGCTCACCTCCCGTCAGGGGAGGGGGCTAACTGAAACGCGGTGGGTTAAGAGGGCGTGCGCTCAGTTGAGCCGCCAAAGGGCAAAAAGACATGGGTTTTCTGGTAAGAACTGCAGTCCTTTATTTTCTCCTGCTGACAACCTGCGCCGTCGCCGCGCCAGGCGGGGTTGCGCAGCAGATGCTAACCGAGACCAACCTGGCTCGCACCGCTCCCCAGCGCTACGCAGGGTACCTGCTGGATCTGCGCCGGCAGTATCAGGGAAGGAGCTATTTGATGCCGGGCACTGCCGCCACCTTCGTCATGACCACCGAGGGGGTGTCGGCGTTGGACGAGGCGATTCGGTTTCTGAAAAAGCAAAAGCCGCTTGCTCCGCTAACCTGGTCGCAGGGGCTTGCGGAGTCGGCCGGGGAGCTGGTGCGGGATGAGGGAGGCAGCGGCGAGATCGGTCACACGGGGCGGCAAAGTGGCGGAGTCCGGCAGAGAATCGAACGGCAGGGGACCTGGCTCACCCGGATCGCGGAAAACATCGGTTACGGTCCCGACACGGCGCGTCTTATGACCATGCAGCTCATCATCGATGACGGGGTTCCCGATCGCGGGCATCGCAAGAACATCTTCACCCCGGACTTCAGGGTGGCCGGTGCGGCCTGCGGGCCACACCCGAGCTACCAGAACATGTGCGTCATGGATTTTGCTGTTGGCTTCCACTAAGCCCGGCGGACACAGAGGAACTAAGTCAGAACAAAACCGATTAGCCACGGAGACACGGAGAACACAGAGAAAAGCAAGCCAAAGCAAATTCTTGGTAAAAACGAACCTGTTAAACGAACCATTTGCCACGGAGACACGGAGAACACGGAGAGAAGCAGATCAGAAGCAGATCAGAAGCAGAATCTTGGGAAAACGAACCTAACAAACGAACCATTTGTCACCGAGACTATTGCCCAGTCCAGCTTATGTCTTCAGATGGCTTCTCTGCAACTTCCGGCTATGTTGCCCTTCGACTCCGCTCAGGGAGCGGGCGTTCGCTGAGCGGAGTCGAAGCGCAGACCGACCCCGAGAGTGGCGTGCGCTGCGAAGAAAACGTGCGAAAGTTTAAGCTGAACTGGTACCAGTTCAGAGTACGGTTTGCTTTTTCCCTCGTTTTTCAGGTTTCTCCGTGTTCTCCGTGTCTCCGTGGCAAAGAGCCTGATTTAGATTGGTTTGTTTCTCCTCCTGTTTCAGATTTTCTCCATGTTCTCGGTGGCTAAATCCTGATTGTGCTTGACTCTGCTGTCACGAAAAACTATAGCTGAAGTGTTGTAATGTACCCAACCTTTACCCGCCCTCTCCGGGCATTGGCGAGCTATGTACTGGGAATTTTTTGGATTCAAAGAGCCGCCCTTCGCACTGACCCCGAACCCCGCTTTTCTTTTCCTCAGCGCCCCGCACCAGGAGGCCTTCGCCCACCTGCTCTTCGCTATCGAAAACCGCGCCGGTTTCATCGAGCTCTCTGGTGAGGTCGGGACGGGGAAAACGACTATCGTGCGCACTCTGCTAAACCACCTGGACCGCGAGACCCACCGGACCGCCCTGATCTTTAACCCGACACTTTCCCCTCTGGGACTCTTCCGGGAGATAAACGGCGAGTTCGGTTTGCCCGCGGCCGGTTCGGACCTGCAGGAACTCCATCAGGCGCTCAATGCTTTTCTCCTGGAGGAAAACCGGGCCGGCAACACGGTCGTGCTGGTCATCGACGAGGCTCAAAACCTTTCCATCGAGGTGCTGGAACAGATCCGTCTCATCTCCAACCTGGAGACTGACCGTTCCAAGCTGATCCAGATCGTCTTGGTGGGGCAACCGGAACTGAGAACTCTGCTGGCGCGCCCCGAACTGCGACAATTGGACCAGCGCATCACGGTACGCTACCACTTAAAGTCGATGGAATTTACCGACACCTGCGACTACATCCGGCACCGGATCAGGTTCGCCGCCGGCGGGAGCGAACCTCTCGGTTTTTCCCCGGGAGCTGTTGAGAAGATCTTCCGCTTTTCCGGCGGGCTACCGCGCCTCATCAACAGCTCCTGCGACCGGGCTTTGCTTTTGGCCTACACCAGCGAGACCCGCGAAGTGTCGCCGGCCATGGCTGCCGCCTGCATCGCCGAACTGCGCAAGGATTCCCCCCGTCCTCATGGTCTGATGCCGAAGGCTCTCGCGGCGTTGCTGGTCCTGGCGGCGCTCTCCGCGGCCGCGTGGCTGGCGCTTCCCGGGCGCGTCCCGGCTCCGGCGGGAAAGGCAGGGACGCAGACGAAGGAGCAGACGAAGGAGCAGACGAAGGCGGCTATGGCCGCGCCGCTTCTTTCTCGCGAACTTGCTCTGCAGGGGCTCGGCGCCGTCAGCGAACAGGAGAACCAACGCGTTGCAGTGAACGCGGTGCTGAACGCCTGGAATTCGCCGCCCTTTGACAAAGAGGCGTTTCCGGTTGCCACTTTGCCGACGCTGGCGCGCCAGCGCGGGATGACGGCGACGCGGATTGGCGGCGATCTTGACGCGCTGGCGCGCCTGGACGCCCCGGCACTGCTGCAGATAGCGCTCCCCGGCGCAGGCACCCGCCTAGTGGCCTTGACAGGGCTCGGTAAGGATGGCGTCCGGGTGGTGCCGGCGCTTGCCGGACGCTCGACCCTAACCAGGGCCGAGCTAGCGCTGATCTGGAATAGTGGCGCCACGCTTTTTTGGAAGGATTTCCACGGCATCGCCGCCCGGGTGAAACCGGCGGACAAGGCGACCACAGTGAAGCTGCTGCAGGGGCTTTTGAAGGGTGCCGGATGCTACCAGGGGCCGCTGAACGGATCCCTCGGTACCAAGACCACAGAGGCGGTAGCCGAGTTCCAGCGCAAAGAACAACTGGTCGTGGACGGCAAGGCGCGGGGACTTACACTGCTCCTGCTCTACCGACGCGCCGGAGGTTTCTTCCCGCCGTCACTAAGCCGCGAGGGCGCCGTCAGTGCCGGGGCAGAGCATACCGGAGCCAGCGAGCAGGGGAGGCTACCAGCATGAGCCTGATACTTGATGCCTTGAGAAAAATGGAGCAGGACCGCAACAGCCGGCGCGGCTCCGCCCTGGACATCCGCCCGGAGGTGCTCCGTTATCGGGCCGCCTCCCGAAAGCGACCCCGGTCCTGGCTCCCTTGGGCCCTCGGAGTTGTGCTCCTTACCTGCGGTATCGGTGCCGGTTTCTTCCTGAAGGGGAACCATTCGACTACCGTTTCGGAGGAAATCGTGGCGGCTCCCGTGCCCTCGCCCGCTACGATTTTGACTGCACCGGTTGCGACGGTTTCTCCGACCCCTCCAGTTGATCCAATCGCTCGAGTTGCTCCGGTTGCTCCAGTTGCTCCAGTTGCTCCAGTTGCTCCGGCTGCACCTGCTCTCACTGAGTTGGCACCAACACCGGGTCCTGCGTCAACTGTCCGTCCGAAAGCAGTCCCGGCTTCCATCGTTCCGCTCGCTCCCCTGCGCCGGCCAGTTGCCGCGGCGTCCGTCGCGCGGCCGGAGGAGCCATCCGTCAAACCCCGGGTGAAGCCCGCGCGCCGGGAGGAGGCCGGGACGCTGCAGGGCGCACCGGCCGACATCGCCATCACCGGCATTGCCTGGCAGGACGAGCGCAGTCTGCGGCGCGCGGTGATAAACGGAACTTTGGTGGGGGAGGGGGCCGAGGTCGCCGGCGCCCGCGTGATGGAAATTAGGGAGGATAGGGTCAAGTTGTCGCGGGGCGGGCAGGTTTTTGAAGCAGTGTTCTCCGCCGGTTTCGGGCGTTGATGGCCAGTTTTGATCGGGATCCCCGCCCTCCGGGGCACTGCCTTCAAGTTGCCAGTTTCAAACTCTCCCTCCCCCTTGGCGGGGGAGGGCCGGGGTGAGGGGGAAGGTGCCACATTTTGAGGAGTTGGCAATTCACCTGCCCCCCCAGCCATCAAGGGAGGGAGTCAGGTTGCCGTCCTGCCCCCATCCCCACCCTGTCCCTCCCCTTGAAGGGGAGGGGACTTGAATGGGAAGTGAAGGATCCGGTAAGCCGGGGCAGCCACAAAGGGTGCCCCAGATAATACCAATTTACCTGCCGCCGCTCACCTCGTGCAGCGACTCTTCCAGTATCCCCAAACCGCGCTCCAGTTGCTCGTCGGTAATCACCAGCGGCATTAAGAAACGCACCACGTTGCCGAAGGTCCCGCAGGAGAGGATGACCAGCCCTTTCTCGTAACAAAGTTTGGTGAGCTTCTTCGCCAGGTCGCCGGCCGGCTCCTTGGTCTGGCGGTCATGCACCAGTTCAAGCGCCAGCATGGGTCCCTTGCCACGCACCTCCCCGATGATCTCATACTTACCCTGCAGCGCATTAAATCGCTTCTGAAGCTTCTCTCCGAGCTCTTCCGCCTTTGTGAGCAGTCCGTCTTCCAAAAATATCTTCAGTACGGCGAGTGCCGCGGCGCAGGAAAGCGGGTTTCCTCCGTAGGTCCCACCAAGCCCCCCCGGGTGCGGCGCATTCATGATCTCGGCCCGCCCGGTGACCGCGCTCAGCGGCATGCCGCCCGCGAGACTCTTGGCGGTGGTGATCAGATCCGGCTCGATGCCCCAATGGTCGATGGCGAAGAGCTTTCCGGTCCTCCCCATGCCGGTTTGTATTTCGTCGATGATCAGCAGGATGCCGTACTTCTGACAGATCTTTTGAAGTTTGCTGAAATACTCCTGGGGCGGCGTGATGAAGCCCCCTTCCCCCTGGATAGGCTCGACGAGGACGGCCGCGGTCTGCTCAGCCGACACGTATCCGGTGAAGAAATCTTCCAGTTTCTCGGCGCAGGCGCAGTTGCAGGCCGGATAGCTCGTCCCGTACGGGCAGCGGTAGCAGTAGGCCGACGGAATGCGGTAGGTTTCCGGGGCAAAGGGCCCGAAGCCGAGCTTGTACGGCTTCACCTTGCTGGTGAGGGCCATGGTCATCAGGGTGCGTCCGTGAAAGCCGTTTTCCATTGAAATGATGGCGCTGCGCTTGGTGGCGTAGCGGGCGATCTTCACCGCGTTCTCCACCGCTTCGGCACCCGAGTTGGCCAGCATGGTCAGCTTCTCGAAAGCGCCGGGGGCAAGCTCGTTGAGGCGGGCCGCCACTTCGAGGTAGGACTCGTAGGGGGCTACGTGAAAGCAGGTATGGATGAACTTCTCGGCCTGGGCCTGAATGGCGGCGACCACCTTGGGATGGCAGTGCCCCACGTTGTTTACCCCGATCCCCCCCGCGAAGTCGATCAGTTCGCGCCCGTCGACATCGGTCATTATGGCGCCCTGGGCTTTTGCTATGAACGCGGGGTTCAGGAGCGAAACTCCCTGCGGGACCTGCTTTTTGCGTAACTCCATAAGTTGCTCGTTGCGAGATGTCATGGTGCGAAGCTCCTTTGCCTGGTAAGTGTCCAGCTGCCCCGAGCTGCGTCCCAGTGGGGGACACGGCTCCTTATGTCTCTTGGCAAGCGCGGCGCAAGTCCTGCCGCCTGCAGGCCACATTACAAGGATCATACCAAGGTGTGCCTGGGCGGCTGGCAAAGACTCCAGGCCCGGGCGTGCCGTGAGGAACTGTCAAAGCGTGCAGCGCAAGTACTTACTACCCTGCTAGCCGTCCCTATCTCCCTTCCTTTAGGAACTTTCCCTTTTTTCTACCCCCCTGTGGCCGGCTGTTTGATTGCCTTTCCACTCAATATACCCACGAATGTTTTCTCACCATGTGACGCAGTAGCTCAGCCAACTCCAGTACCCTTCGTGCGGTTGACAGCGGCATCGATGCCATATCTTCTGGGATTTAAAGCCAATGAGTACCTCTATTGAACTCAGTCAGTGAACTCAATGTATGAGCATTTTATGGTTGTAAACTATTTATAGTTGCATAATTCATTCATTATTGCATAATGCGGCTTGATCTCTGTTTTGTTAATGTAGCCGTCTCAATGTGTGGACCGACTGTGCCAAGCGCCGCACCGATCGTAAGGGGGGTAATGCACCATGATCACGACCACGAACCCGGCACAACTCATCGGCCTGCCGCCAGGCGCTGACCCGCTGCGCTCGGAGGATTTCTACCGCTCCCTGGTAGATGCCATGGACATCGGCATCCTGGCGGTCAACAGCTCCGGCATGACTATTCTGGTGAACCGGGCGGCCCGCGACTGTTTCGGAGCCTGCCAGGGAATCCACCTCAATGACGTGCTGCCGGAACTCTGGCCCAAGGTGGCGCAAAGGCTCATGGGGCGCTCCCGCTCCGTCGAGCTGTCGGTGCGCGGCACTGAGCAGAACTACCTGGTCCGGGTCAGTCCGATCCTGCTGGACCGGGAGCAGGTCGGCGCGGTCTGCGTCTTCGTGGAAAGTACCGAACTGGAGGAAATGGCGAAGCAGATGGAGTTCTACCAGGGGCTTACCCGGGAGTTGGACACCATCATCGACTCTTCCTCGGACGGGCTCTGGATCTGCGATGCGGACGCCCAGGTGGTCCGCATCAATCCCGCCTCCGAGCGCATCAATAACGTCCAGGCGCGGGAGGTGGTCGGCTGCAACATGCACGACCTGGTCAATTTAAGGGTCTTCGACAGGTCCGCGACGCTGGAGGTGCTGCGCACCGGCGCGGTGGTGAACATGCTCCAGCAGCGCGAAGGGCGCAAGCTGATCACGACCGGCACCCCGGTCTTCGACGCCAACCGGCGCATCACCCGGGTCGTGGTGAGCGAGCGCGACATCACGGAGATCGATAATCTGCAGCGCGAACTGGAGGATCAGGGAGCGATCAAGGACCAGTTTCGCCTCCAGATGCTGGAGATGCAGCAGGAACAGCTGGAGACACGCCAGATCATTGCCCGCAGCCCCTCCATGATCAAGGCGCTGCGCCAGGCGCTCAAGGTGAGCAAGGTGGAATCGACCGTGCTGATCCTCGGCGAGTCCGGGGTGGGGAAGGGGCTTTTCGCCGACCTGATCCACAAGAACTCGGGGCGTGCCGGCAAGCCGCTCATCAAGCTAAACTGCGGCGCCATTCCCGAGTCGCTCATCGAGAGCGAGCTTTTCGGTTACGACAAGGGCGCCTTCACCGGCGCCCAGACCGGCGGCAAGCCCGGTTACTTCGAGCTCGCCGACGGCGGCATCCTGTTCCTGGACGAGATCGCCGAACTGCCGCTCTCCTCCCAGGTGAAGCTGCTGCGCTTCATGGAGGACGGCTCCATCATGCGCCTGGGGAGTACCCGGGCGCGCAAGGTGCAGGTCCGCATCCTGGCCGCGACCCACAGAAACCTGGAGCAGATGGTCGAGGCGGGAAAGTTCCGCCTCGATCTCTATTACCGGCTTAAGGTCATCCCGATCCAGGTCCCCTCTCTGAAGGAGCGCAGGGAGTGCATCCTTCCCCTCATTCTGCACTACATCGACTGGTACGGGACCAAGCACGCGACCCGCAAGAGGCTGTCGCGGGCCGCTTGCGACACCCTGCTTGCCTACCCATTTCCCGGCAACGTGCGCGAGTTGATGAACCTGTGCGAACGGCTGGTGGTGATGACCGAGACGGAACTGGTCAGCCTGCAGGACCTCCCCTCCGAGGTCGCCAAGGGGGACCCCACCGAAAGCGCCGTTCCCGCTCTTTGGCCCGCGGGGATAACGCTCACCCAGGTGGTGGAGAGCACCGAGCGGGCACTTTTAGCCCATGCGGTCAAGCTCCACGACAACCAGCTCGAAATGGCCGCGGCCCTCGGCGTGAGCCAGCCGACCATCGCCCGGAAGCTGAAGAAATACGGGCTTTCCTAGTGTCCTCCAGCTACTGCTGATTCACAGGTTGGCGTCTTTTGTCCCCCCTATGGAATAGGGGGGAAGCCGAACGTAGAGAGGCAGGGGGGTGTCTTGTCCGGGCGATGTACGCGAGCCTTCCCCCCTGTTCCACAGGGGGGATACTGCCGGATCCAATCCCTGCTCCCATCGGAGGAGCAGCCGGCAGATTCGGTTATTCATATCTGAATAATCCAGCGGGTACCGGATCTTCCAGAAACAGTCCCTTTCCACTTACCCGCCTGCAAGATCCTTCCTGAGAAGTTTGCTTAACTAAGGGGTTGGGACGCAACGGCTCTTTCTCATGGCAGATGTGAGGCTCTTTTCCCCGGGGTGATGCGATTGGCATGTTTTCTGCTCTATATCCGCAGCCATCGCCTCTATGAGAGTACCGGACACTCGGGGTCTGTCTTAGGCTTGGCAGTTCCCATAGGAGGAGCCTGATTGGAAGTGGAACCCACCAGAAAGGAGAGGGCAACTCTAAACTCGATTGCCTTGCCATGCTGGCGCTGACTGATTCTCTGCCACATCAAACCAAAGGAGGTAGCACAATGAAACTTGGATTTGTCAGGCTATTGCTGCTCATGGTCACGTTTTTCGTGACCAGCCCGCTTCACGCGGAGGAATCCCGGAACTTCTTCAAGGTCGGGGTGATCACCGAACTGTCCGGCGATCTGGTCACCGGCGGCAACATCACCAAGCGCGGCTACGACCTTTGGGCCCAGGAGATCAACTCCAAGGGTGGCATCGACATCAAGGGGAAGAAGTACCCGGTAAAACTCGTGTACGCCGATGCCCAGTCCAACCCGGCAGCGGGTGCGGCGGCAGCCGAGCGGCTGATCACCCAGGAAAAGGTCGACTTCATCCTCGGCCCCTACTCCTCGGGCGTGACCCTGGCCGTGGCGCCGGTCGTCGACAAGTATAAGGTGCCGATGATCACCGGCTCCGCAGAAAGCCCGCTCATCTGGAGAAACAAGTTCAAGTACACCTTCGGGACCATCCCTCCCATTAACTTCACCGGCGCCACCTCCATCAAGACCCTCACCGATTTGAAGCCGGCACCCAAGACCATCGCCATCATCGGCTCCAATGACGCCTTCTCCAAGGCGACTGCGGAAGCCTACAAGGCAGCGGCCGAAGCGGCCAAGCTGAAGGTCCTGAAGTACAGCATCGTCCCCTCCGGGCAGGACATGACTCCACTCTTGTCCGCGGTCAGGAGCATGAAGCCGGACATCATCGCCTTCGGCGGCCACGACGAGGAACATGTCAAGTTCGTCAAAGCCCTGCGCCAGATCGGCTACACCCCCAAAGCCCTCTTGATGCACTGCGGCATTACCGACAAAGCCTTCACCGACGCGGTGGGCAAGGACGGCGAGCAGATCTTCGGCACGACCTGCTGGACCGGCACCGCAAAGACCAAGAGCAAGATCCTCTGGCCCAACGCGGCCGCCTATGCCGCGGCTTCCACCAAGGCCTACCAGAACCCCGGCGACTACACGCAGGGCGGCTGCTCTGCGGCAGGGATCGCCTTCCAGGTCGCCCTGCAGAAGGTCGGCGCCCTGCCCGGCATGGACGAGGCGATGCGCACCAAGCTCATCAAGGCGATCGAGGAAGTCGATGTCCAGACCTTCTACGGCCGCATCAAATTCGCCACGACCGGTGATTACTACCACGCCAACATCGGCCTTGATCCCCTCACCATCCAGATCCAAAACGGCAAGATCATGACGGTCGGCCCCAAGGCTTCCGTCGAGGCCGCCGCCCAGTACCCCATGAAGGAATGGAAGAACCGCTAGACTCTGCCCGCCTGTGGGGACGGTCAGGCGCAGATCCCCATCCCCCACCTGTCCTCCCCCTTGAAAGGGGAGGGACGTATTCGCAGCATTTGTGAAGGGTACGTTGCCGTTTCCCACTTTTTGACGCCATGAGCCAACTCTCCCTCCCCTTCAAGGGGAGGGTCGGGGTGGGGATGGGGTTAGTCTCCCCCTTGAAGGGGAGGGACGTGTTCGCAGCGAGCGTGTGAAATACCCCCCTGTCTCGCTTCTGCGAGCCTTCCCCCCTGCCTTGCAGGGGGGATACTTCTAAGCCGTGCCCTTCACGCCGGAGGAGACCTTTATGGAACTGCTGCCGCAAGCCCTTTGCGACGGGATACTGCTGGGCGGGATCTACATCACCATCGCCATCGCGTTCTCGCTCACCTACGGGGTCATGCACGTCATCGACTTTGCCGTGGGCG
>Ga0209123_1004149_pt1 | contig 10168 bp, 9 predicted proteins | sample BarGraIncu00431A_FD_184500 | JGI IMG/M metagenome (GOLD analysis project Ga0209123, IMG submission 184500) | Arctic peat soil microbial communities from Barrow, Alaska, USA - Barrow Graham LP Incubations 004-31A (SPAdes) (version 2) | ecosystem: Environmental > Terrestrial > Soil > Wetlands >...
CTGCTCGGATGCATCATTCCGTTAGGTACATTTACCATGGTTCCGTCGATATCAAAAAAGGCTATTTTTTTCATATTACTCTCCTCAACAATCAGATGTATCTTTTCAAATTCAACTGAAGGTTTATCAACTCTACCATTACTAAATTTGGGAAATACCCCATTAGTTAGTAATGTATCACAATACCACTTTGTTCGCAAGAGAATGAATCCTTTTTTTAAGTTAGATGGAAAGTTGAATAATGGTTACTGGAATTTTCAGATATAATCCATTCTTTGCATTAAATCAACGATGAAACAGAGGTAAAAATTGCTTATTCCTATGTCATTTTACACAGTTCTGATGTATTCTTAACAAGTAATATTCTTTTTTCGATATTATTTACCGGTAAAAACTAGGTTTCACAAGTTTTTTATCCAAGCATATATTAGGAAGTAAGAGGGCCAAAGATGACGTTGTTAAAACATAAATTATTTTTTCTGAGTTGGATCGGTTGTCTGACATTTCTTGCCGGAGCAATGAATATCTCAGCGATTCTGCTTTTCAGCACCACAATCACCCATCACACGGGAAATATAAGTAAAGCAGCCATTGCACTTGGCAGCGGTGATATGAACTCACTTTGGGCGTTACTCGGCTATATGGGATTATTCTCTATTGGATCAGTCATATCAGGTTTTCTATTTTATGAGAGAACGCAAGGTATGAAAATTATGTATACTCTTTTACCGATCATGTTTGGCATTGTTCTTTATATAACTTTGAAACTCACAACGAATGAAAATATTCTTCTTCAAACAATTGCTTTTGGAATGGGACTCCAAAACGGTACATTTATCAAAATTCGCGGTATATTAGTCCGAACTACTCACATGACCGGGTATTTAACCGATGCTGCATTCAGCTTGGGTGCTGTACTGCACGGAAATGTCCATGAACTTTGGCGATTTCTATGGTACTTCTTTTCGATTTTGATCTTCTTCACAGGGGGAATCGTTGCTACATTGTTAGTATCTCGGATCGGCATCAGAACATTAAGTATGTTGGCAACCGTTTATGTACTTGTCGGGATCTATGTTGCAGTTGGATATCCGACGACTAGGGTAGCTAAGTTATCAAAAAACCTGTGATTTTGAATAGTGAGCTCTTAGCGAATAATTAGCCTTATATTTTATATGATCAAAAATTGAATCGCTTAGAGGTGATTGACATATGTTATATGAAAAATCTCATAATCAATTGTTTCAAAAAAAAAAACAGGAGTCAATTTCCAGTTTTTTTTACTTGAGAGAAGCCTCAATCATGACTGAATAGGTTTATTTACGTTATTAGCTTATTTGTCCAAATAATAAATATCGACTGGAAAATTCTGAATATTAATAGACGCGGCAAGTACATAATTATTTTCGCTTTCAATCAAATCGAGTGCTGCTGACATTTTTCTTAGACCACTTTCCGCTGCTGTGTTCCTAAACATGGTCTCGTGACTGCGCATGATAATTTCATTAATACGAGTGTGGATTATTACTTTCGGTAGATTAGTTTTAATTCTCTCAATGTCCTTTACCACGTTAGCATCGCTGGCTACATCAAACCACTGTACAAGCGTGAAAGTTACCGGGTAACGATCTGTCAATAAATAAAATATTGGAATATGCGGAAAAGCAAAGATACTGTCACCTGGTGCTGAATGCTCGTTGGTAATTGAGACGATAGTTTCAATGCCATGCTTAGTTTGAGCGGATACCAAAATGTCATTCATATAGGGTACATCTATTTGATTTGAAGCTTGTCGCATGTCACTTTCGGTCAAGCCCCACCAACTGTAAGGAATGACAATTTTACTTGAGACAATACTCAAACTCATACTAACTGTCATAAGTATAACGATAATCCTAATGGGTGTTCCAAATGCGTTACTGGAAAACATTAGTAGAAGACTTATGATCAGTCCAAGCGCCAACGCTGTTTGCCCTTCCGACAATCCTGCGGAAGTACCACTACCGTACCCAATGGCAATGATCATTCCAGTTAGAGTAAACAGTTGAATATTCCAAATCAGTTTATGATGATCATTTTTATCAATTGTGAGTAGATGAAGAAATTCAAAAAGGAAAACCAATACTGGAATTACGAATACAATGTTTGGCATTCCTTTAAAACTTAATGCTTTAAAAACATAACTGGATCCTGGATTGTAGAAGCATAGAATAACTCCGCTGAAGATAGCTATAATAAAAGTTAGTGCAACAGCAAAGTCTTTAGTTCTTTGATTTTTAGTTGGTTTAAATTTTTCGTAAAATATGTATGAGATAGCAATTCCAAGAACAAATAGTACGAAATAGCCAGCTTGTTGATATATACCATCAAACCACCGGGGTATCCATGCAAATAAGATTGTTAACATACCACCTTTTGAACCTATAGCTGAGTGAACAGTAGAATTCAGAAAAGCATTTAAAGATCCGTTTGAAAATAAAAACAGTGATAGCATTACAATTGGAATCATCATTGATATAATGTATTGCAATAAATAACTAACATTATTTCTTTTGTCTTTTGAATAGATAATGTTATATGTTAATAACATAATAGTATAAACAACAACGAATGCACCACTATTTTGTCTAATCAATAATGCACATGAAGCAAAAATTCCACTAACAATAATAAACAAACTAACTTTTTTTATACTATCTCTATTTTTAAAGGAATAATTTCTCTCAATGTGAAGCATCAACATTAAAGTTGCTGCATAAGTAAGTAAATCGAAGACCTTAATATAGTCATAGAATACTTGTGCAACTTCTGATTGAAGGTAGAATATGCTGACAATCGAAGCAACGACTGCGATCCAAGGGTTGAATAACTTTGCGAAAATCGCGTACATGAGAGCAGCTAAAATTACGAAAATGATTATCCCAAGTATTCTTAGGATAATAATATCGTATCCGAATATCCTTGTCACAAAGGCAATAAAATAAGTGTAAAGTGGCATAAACAACAATTCGAAATCCACATAAGGTATCTTACCGAGATTTATGTATTTTGCATAAACAGAGTACTATCCTTCAGAGATTGGAAATGTTCTGAGTGAAAGTAAAATACTCAGAAGCAAAGCAGATGAAGTAGTCATTGCCATTCCTATCCAATAAGAGAATTTGCCTTTTATCATTTTATGATTATTTAAATGCTTAACGTGTGTTACCGCATAATTTATTATAAAATATAAAATAATAAGCAAAACTAAAATGACTTCAAATTTGTAGAATCCCCCGCTTATAGTTTTTTGTGCGATCATAAAGTAAGGAATACTGATTGACACAAAGGCCAAGAGAACAATAATGATAAGAAATCTTATTTCAATCGGCTGATTAATAAGTAATTGTTTAATGAGCTTTCGTTGGTAGAAGATGGTGCTGAAGATAATAATTGAAATGAAGATAGAAATATATAAAGACATCTGGATTTCCCCCTGCGAATTAATACAATATAACTCGTCTTGATATAAAATAATATAACAACTTAATAATAAACTATATTGTCATTAAAAACTATTTTTTTGTTAGCAACCAATTCAATATTGAGCTATCATAGGATATTGGATAACTAAAACATTGATTCAATTCATAAAAATAATAATCTTAATTTTTAAAACCGAAACATTTGAAAATGATATCAAATTTCGAATATTTTTATGTGAATAGGACTTAATGAATAGAAAAATTGTGTTTGTTGGAGTACAATAGCAATAAGCTAGGAGTACTGCCATGCAAACAAAAATGAAAACGATAAGTAAGTTGACGAATGAAGTCGGCGCAACACTGATTGAACGTGATATCCCAACGATCGGTGATGACGATATACTGGTTAAAAATCTTGCAGTCTCTATATGTGGAACAGATGTCCATATCTATGAATTCAACGAGTGGGCTCGGACACGAATCCATACGCCGCAAATATTAGGCCATGAGTTTGCCGGTCAGGTCGTAAAAATCGGTAAAAACGTTACAACGGTAAAATTGGGTGATATCGTCAGTGCCGAAACACACATCGTCTGCGGTGAATGTGAATTTTGTCGTTCAGGCAAAGGCCATATATGTCAGAATACATCGATCATCGGTGTCGATCGCGACGGTGCCTTTGCGGAATATGTCGCAATACCGGCAAAAAATGCTTGGATCAATAATCCTAATATCGATCCTGCTTATTTGTGTGTTCAAGAGCCATTAGGGAATGCGATCCATACCGTTACTTCCGGTGAAACACTGGGGATGAGTATTGCTGTTGTTGGATGCGGCCCGATCGGCGTAATGGCTGTTGATGTCGCAAAAGCGGTCGGTGCTTCAAAAGTGTTTGCGATCGACATCAATGAATATCGTCTTGAGTTAGCAAAAAAATTAGGAGCGGATGTCTGTCTGAATCCAAAAGATGATGACGTCATCGCAGAAATATTAGCTAAGACCGATGGCCTTGGTGTGGATGTTGTCTGCGAAATGAGCGGCAGCGGCATCGCCATGAATCAGGCTTTCAAATATCTTAAAAAAGGCGGAAGAATGTCGATCTTAGGATTACCGGATGCCCCGTTTGAGATCGATGTCGCAAATGATATCGTATTCAAAGGAATCACCATTAATGGGATTACAGGCCGCCGTATCATGCAGACTTGGCAACAAGGCAAAGAATTGATCGATTCAGGGAAACTTCATCTGGAAACAGCTGTTACTCATATATTGGCGTTCGAAGATTTTGAACACGCATTTGAATTGATGCACTCCGGTGACTGCGGCAAGATCGTCTTGCGTGTCGGTGAAAAGGAGAATCTATGAGTGAACTTCATGAATTGACGTTTCTGAAAGATCAGTTGCAACAATTAAAAGATCAAGGCGTTTATCGAAAGATTCCGGTCGTTGAAACGGCGAACGAAGCAGAAATCATTGTTGACGGTAAAAAAGCAATCAATCTTTCTTCCAATAATTATTTAGGGTTTGCTAATCATCCGCGGTTAAAGAAAGCAGCGATCGAAGCCATTGAAAAATTCGGTGTCGGTGCCGGTGCAGTCAAGACGATCGTCGGAAACATGACGATTCATGAACAACTTGAAGCGGATTTGGCTACTTTCAAACGTGAAGAAGCCGTTATGCTTTTCCAGTCAGGTTTCAATTGTAACGCGGGTGTCATCCAAGCTATCACTGCGGCGGGTGATCTGATTATATCCGATGAACTGAATCACGCATCCATTATCGATGGAACACGTCTATCTAAAGCGGACAGAGCTGTCTATAAACACAGTGACATGAATGATCTGCATCGTGTTCTTAGTGAGTTGCGCGTGAACTATAAACAAGTTCTGATCATCACCGACGGTGTCTTCTCAATGGACGGAGATCTGGCTAAATTACCGGAGATCGTCGAATTAGCGGAAAAATTCAATTGTTTGACCTACGTGGATGACGCACACGGTTCAGGAGTCTTAGGCGAGAACGGTCGCGGTACTGTCGATCATTTTCATCTTCAGGGGAGAATCGATTTTACGATCGGTACACTGTCAAAAGCGTTCGGAGTGATGGGTGGTTATGTTGCAGGGAAACAAGTGATGAAGGAATGGTTAAGTATGCGTGCCCGTCCGTTATTATTTTCCACGAATCTTCCGCCGGCAGTCGTCGGAGCGTTGATTGAAGCAGTGAAGATGTTGGAAGAATCGGATGAATATACCAAAGCAGTCTGGGAAAACGGGAATTATTTCAAATCGAAAATGAAAGACGCCGGTTTCGATATCGGTCACAGTGAAACACCGATCACACCGGTCTTCGTATTTGATGAAGCTAAGACAGTCTTATTTTCAAAAAAACTACTTGAAAAAGGTGTATTCGTGTCACCCATTATTTTCCCGACAGTTCCGAAAGGAAAAGCACGTTTACGAGTCATGGTGACTGCTGCCCATACAAAATCACAATTAGATCAAGCAATCGCCGTATTTATTGAGGTTGCGAAAGAATTAGGGATCTTATAATGAATCAAGTCCGGATAGTCCGGACTTTTTTTATGAGGGAAGTAATAATGGGTATCTAATAAAAGGGTTTATAGATTAATTATCAAGAGAATCTACTTAGTGAAAAAAGAAAAAATAATCTATATTTTGCATTTTGTGTCGAAAATAGGTCTCTATAAAAAAAGAGAACTTTGAATAAAGTTCTCTAACGTTTCTTCAGTCGAGGTTGGTACCGTTGGAAGCGATGACTTGCTTATACCAATAAAATGATTTTTTACGGCTGCGGCTGAAATCACCGTTACCCTCATCATCACGATCGACATAGATGAAGCCGTACCGTTTCTTCATTTCACCGGTCGAAGCACTAACCAGATCGATCGGTCCCCACATCGTATAACCCATCAATTCAACACCATCGATCTCAACGGCATTGACCATCTCGCGAATGTGCTCGCGCATATAGTCAACCCGATAATCGTCATTGATCGTTCCGTCAGCCGCAGGAACATCGACTGCACCCATACCGTTCTCAACGATAAACAGTGGTTTTTGGTAGCGATCATAAAGTTCATTCATCGTTATGCGCAGACCGAGCGGATCGATCTGCCATCCCCATTCGGATGATTTTAAATAAGGATTTTTGACACTCTTGAAGACATTCCCGGCAGTTGCATGAGAGGCATCATGTTCCATTTCAAACGAAGCAACTTTTGAGGCATAATAACTGAATCCGATGTAGTCGACCGTATGTTGACTAAGCAACTCAATATCGCCATCATGTATGGTCGGAGCGTTACCTTCGCGATCCCATTGTTTTTTAATATAGTTAGGGTAAGCACCGCGGCTTTGTACATCGATAAAAAAGAAACTTTCGCGTGCTTTGTCCTGTGCCAACTTGGCATCCTGGGGTTTGCAGGCATATGGATAATAGACACCGCCTGCCAACATGCAACCGACTTTGTTTTCCGGATTAATTTCATGAGCGATCTGCGTGACTTTTGCCGATGCTACCAACAAGTGATGAGCTGCCTGAAACTGAACTTTAAGGTGATTTTCACCTTCATTGAAGAGAATGCCGGCACCCATAAACGGAAGATGCATCAGAATGTTGATCTCGTTAAAGGTCATCCAAACTTTTACTTTCGCTTTATATCGGTTAAATAAAGTTGTCGCAAACCGCACATATAAATCGATGACTTTGCGATTTTTCCATGATCCGTATTTTTCGACGATCGCTAACGGGCAATCAAAATGATCGATCGTGACGACCGGTTCGATTCCGTTTTTCAACAGTTCGTCGAACACATAGTCATAGAATTTGAGACCTTCTTCGTTCGGTTCGGCATCATCTCCATTGGGATAGATGCGTGCCCATGCGATTGACATCCGGAAAGCTTTGAACCCCATTTCTGCCATCAAAGCGATGTCTTCTTTATAGCGATGATAGAAATCAATGGCAACGTGACTCGGATAACCGGCCGGATCATTGGTGCTCAGCGAAACGCCTTCACCTAACATCACCGGCCAACGGCGTGCTCCGAAGGGAATGACGTCGACGTTCGAAAGGCCTTTTCCGCCTTCAAGATAAGCTCCTTCAAGTTGGTTTGCGGCTGTCGCACCGCCCCATAGAAAATTTTCAGATAGTGGCATTATAGTCCTCCTGTGTACAAATTAATTATACCTTATTTAAAGTTTGAAGTGAAACGGATAAGCCGGTATACGCCTACTTGAACAAATCACAAAGAAGGCGTAAAATGTGGATACAAAGAAACATGTGATAATCGTACGAACGTTGGAAAGCAAATGGCCGTTTGGGCTTAGAGCAAATCTGTCTCGTAACCGGCCAAGCAGCCGGTTTTTGTTTATGCGGATCTTCGACTACGAAAGGCGGTATTATTCGAAAATGAGCATCACCGGTATCATTGTCGCCGCCGGTAAATCCAGTCGGATGGCGCCGGACCATAAGATGATCATGAAACTAAACGGTAAAACATTGATCGAACGCAGTGTCGACAGCCTGCTTCCTTTCTGTGATCGAATCATCGTCGTTACCGGAGCGTTTCACCATGAAATTATGGAAAGTTTAAATGGAAAAGAAAAGGTCGAATATATTCATAATTCCGAATTTGAAGAAGGCATGTTTTCATCGTTGAAAACTGGGTTAAAAGGAGCGCCGGGCGATCGCATTCTTTTTCTGCCGGGAGATTGCCCGTTCGCAGAGGATACAGTGATCGAAGAGATGATCGATATTCAAGATGACATCGTTGTTCCTGAATATCACGGAAAGATTGGACAACCCGTACTTTTCAGTTCATCGGTGGCAGAAGAACTGCTTACGGAATCCCATTTCTTGACCTTACGGGAGTTTATTCGTTACAGTGATCCTACGCTGGTCAATGTTGAGTGCGAAGAAATTTTGTGGGATATTGATACTCCGGAAGATTATGAAAGAGCAGAGCGATTTTTCTGCATAAAAGAAGAAGGATCATCATACGTCAACCTTTTGCAAGCATGATTTAATTTTCAGTCAATGAGGAGTTCATAATTAATACATACATGACGGTTCGTTGCCGATCACAACTGAATGTCGTTTTTAGGTTCGAAAGTAAAAAGCTACTTCAATAATATAAGTAATAGGTGTAACGATTCGAGTAAACAAGGAACTTGTTTATTTTTTTGTTTATTCGGATTGTTAATTAAAATTAACAATCTTTTATCTTTTATGTATTGATGAATGTCGATATATAGTGTATCCTTTATATATCGACAAACGTAGATACATGGAGGTAAACATGGAAGTCAACTATCAGCATGAAGCATTGGTTTATAAAGCATTCTGTGATGAAAACAGACTGCGGATCATTGAACTTCTCACAGCTGGAGAACGATGCGCTTGTGATCTGCTTGAAAAACTACCGATCGTTCAATCGACACTTTCGCACCACATGAAGATCTTGGCAGAAAGCGGAATCGTAACGGTACGCAAAGAAAGCAAGTGGATGTATTATTCGCTGAATGACAGCGGATGTGAGTATGCAACAATGAATCTGCGCTCGATTCTGACAAAAAATTACGCAACGCTCGTTCAGTGCGAATGTAACGATGAATGAGCTTACGATTACAAATGGTGTTGGTTGGTTAGGGTGAAAAGGGAAATAAAATGAAAAAAAATAAATTGCAGGGAATCGGATTCTTTCAGAAATATCTGACATTATGGGTAGCTTTATGCATGGTAGCGGGCGTTTTGATCGGAAAATTTATGCCATCTTTTCCGGCCTTTCTGAATCAATTTGAATACGCCAAAGTATCCATACCGGTCGCCATTCTGATCTGGGTAATGATTTATCCGATGATGATGAAGGTCGACTTTCAAAGTGTTAAGGATGTAGGTAAGAATCCAAAAGGGTTATATGTGACATGGATCACCAATTGGATCATCAAGCCATTTACCATGTACAGTATCTCGGCATTCTTCTTCTACGTAGTATTTAAGGGATTTATCGCTCCTGATTTAGCGAAACAATATCTGGCGGGAGCCATACTTCTCGGAGCTGCTCCGTGTACAGCGATGGTATTTGTCTGGAGTACATTGACCAAAGGGAATCCGGCCTATACCGTCGTACAAGTAGCGACGAATGATCTGATTATTCTGATTGCCTTCGTACCGATCGTAAAATTTCTGTTGGGTGTCAGTAATATCGCTGTTCCTTGGGATACCTTGATTCTATCCGTCGTACTCTTCGTCGTCATCCCGCTGGTCGGCGGAATCACGACTCGCTACGTTGTGATCAAACGAAAAGGAATCGAATTCTTTGAGAAGAAATTCATCACTAAATTCGACAATGCCACCACGATCGGATTACTTCTGACATTGATACTGCTGTTTTCGTTCCAAGGCGATGTGATCATCAATAATCCGTTCCATATACTATTGATCGCAGTTCCGCTCACGATCCAAACATTCTTGATTTTCTTTATTGCTTATTTCGCCAGTAAATGGCTAAAGTTACCGCATGACATTGCTGCTCCTGCCGGGATGATCGGAGCTTCCAATTTCTTTGAGTTATCGGTGGCAGTCGCCATTGCTTTGTTTGGGACGACATCTGCAGCCGTATTGGCAACGGTCGTCGGGGTACTGACAGAGGTACCTGTCATGCTTATTTTAGTTAAGATTGC
>Ga0209123_1004150_pt1 | contig 10166 bp, 6 predicted proteins | sample BarGraIncu00431A_FD_184500 | JGI IMG/M metagenome (GOLD analysis project Ga0209123, IMG submission 184500) | Arctic peat soil microbial communities from Barrow, Alaska, USA - Barrow Graham LP Incubations 004-31A (SPAdes) (version 2) | ecosystem: Environmental > Terrestrial > Soil > Wetlands >...
TATCGCCGTGAAAGGGCGGTGTCTTAACCGCTTGACCAACGGGCCAGAAATGGTGGCTCATCCGCGGCTCGAACGCGGGACACCCTGATTAAAAGTCAGGTGCTCTACCAACTGAGCTAATGAACCGAACATGGTGCCTCAAGACAGAATCGAACTGTCGACACGAGGATTTTCAGTCCTCTGCTCTACCGACTGAGCTATCGAGGCATAATAATGGCGACCCAGATCGGATTTGAACCGACGACCTCCGCCGTGACAGGGCGGCATTCTAACCGCTAAACTACTGGGCCGTTAAACTAAGGGCGTTACTTAAATGGTGGGGGATGACGGGATCGAACCGCCGACATCCTGCTTGTAAGGCAGGCGCTCTCCCAGCTGAGCTAATCCCCCGTAATAAATGGTGACCCGTGGGGGAATCGAACCCCCGTTATCGCCGTGAAAGGGCGGTGTCTTAACCGCTTGACCAACGGGCCAGAAATGGTGGCTCATCCGCGGCTCGAACGCGGGACACCCTGATTAAAAGTCAGGTGCTCTACCAACTGAGCTAATGAACCGTAACGTTCCCACAAGATATGATTATATAGTAATACCTGATTACTGTCAACTAGTTTTTTTCTATTTTCTATGTTTATTAACAAAATTATAAATTATGCCCACTTTTGATTATAATAAAACCATCTCCCATCCTATGATAGAGCCATAGAAGACGCAAAGGGGACAGTCATATTGTGTACTGAAGCCTTAATCCTGATGGTCAGTGAGGCAATACTGTCGTTGCTTTTCAATAAATTGCTCAGCAGCATCATAACCAAGGTTTTTAAGTCGATAGTTCATAGCTGCCACTTCTATAATATTTGACAAGTTTCGGCCTGGCCTTACAGGAATGGTTTTACAGGGCAATCCTACACCCAAAATTTCATATTTTTCCTCATCAGTGCCTAACCGGTCATAATTGCTACCATGTTGCCATTCTTCTAGGCGAAGAACGAGCTGAATTTTCTGGCGGGGCCTTACGGCTCCAATTCCAAATAATGCCTTGATATTTAATATTCCCAGTCCACGAACTTCCATAATATGTCTGAGAATTTCAGGGGCACTGCCAATCAGCACATCGTCTCCACTACGAATGACTTCGACAGCATCATCAGCTACCAAACGATGTCCACGACGGATGAGTTCTAGGGCAGATTCACTTTTACCAATGCCACTTTCACCGATAATCAAGGTCCCTATTCCATGGACATCAACGAGCACGGCATGAATGGTCGTACTCGGCGCCAATTTTTGTTCAAGATAATCTGTAAGTTTAGCCATAAAACGGGTTGTCGGCAAAGGGGTGCGTAAAACTGGTAAATGACGGCAAGCCGCCATTTCTAGCCAACTTTTAGGCAGTTTTATACTGCGAGTTATAATTAAAGTTGGAAACGTAAGCTTAATTAAAGTGGACCAACGTTCAACGGCGACTTTTTTCCCCAATGATTCTAAAAAGGATATCTCCGTCCTACCAATCAATTGTATGCGTTTTTCATCAAAATACTGTATATAACCGGCCAGGACAAGTCCTGGCCGGTTAATATCAGACACCAAAACTGCACAATCCAGATTGGCACCTGTCTGCAATACTTCGAGGTCAAAACAATCAACAATATCTTTTAGCAATACCTCTGCCATTGTTTTCACCTACATATCATCTTTTAAGACGTAAGAGTCTTATTTAAACATTTCGTGCATAATAATAGTCTGATCACGACCAGGCCCTACGGACACGATACCAAGCTCAGTACCTGCTACTTCACTTAAACGTTCCAAATAATGACGAGCGTTTAACGGTAAATCAGCATAAAGACGAATCCCCGTTGTATCACTTTCCCAACCTGGAAATTCTTCATATACGGGCTCAACTTCTGCCAATACTTTTAGACTTGCAGGAAACTCATTAATAATTTCGCCTTTATATTTATAAGCAACGCATAATTTTAGAGTTTTTACTGCATCCAAAATATCTAGACGTGTAATGGCCATATAATCAACACCACTTAAATCAACAGCATAACGTACTACGCAAGCATCAAGCCAGCCGCAACGGCGTGGACGGCCAGTTAAGGTGCCAAACTCATGACCGACTTTGCGAATATAGTCACCCATTTCGTCAGACAGTTCTGTTGGGAAAGGTCCTTCGCCAACTCTAGTCGTATAGGCTTTAACCACCCCGATAACATTACTGATCTTCGTCGGCCCAATACCCGCTCCTGTACCCACGCCACCAGCAATAGGATTCGAAGAAGTAACATATGGATAGGTACCATGATCAAGATCGAGCATGGTGGCCTGTGCCCCTTCAAACAGGACTTTCTTGCCTTGCTTGATAGCTTGGTTCAAAGCTGCAGATGTATCAGTGACATAGGATCGCAATTCTTCAGCATAACCTAAATATTCAGCTTTCACGGTTTCATAGTCAAAACCTTCGACGCCATAGACTGCTTTCAGTAAATGATTATTAGCCGCTAGATTGCGTTTAAGTTTTTCCGAAAACTCTTCAGCATCCATTAGGTCTACAATGCGAATACCATTTCTGGAGTTTTTATCCATATAGCATGGTCCGATACCACGTTTGGTCGTACCTATTTTATGTTCCCCACGATACTCTTCTTGTACTTCATCGAGTAAGCGATGATAAGGCATAATGACGTGGGCCCGATTAGAAATTTTAAGACCTACAGTCTCAAAACCTTTCTCCTGCATGGCTTTAATCTCTTTGAGCAGAACACCTGGATCAATAACCACCCCATTGCCTATAATACAAGTTTTTCCTTTATATAAAATTCCTGACGGCAACAAATGTAGTTTGAACTCTTTTCCATCTACAACTACAGTATGACCTGCATTATTACCCCCCTGATAACGAGCAACAACATTAGCCTGCTCCGCTAAATAATCTACGATTTTACCTTTGCCTTCATCGCCCCACTGTGTTCCCATAACTACGATTGCTGACATAATTTTCACCCTTCCCATTCATATAAGAGACTGTTTTAAAACATCTATCTAGCTATTGTTAGCGTCAGAATATTTTACATCAGCCTCTATTATATTTTCTTACTATTAACAGCCCAAATCATGTGGATTCTTTCCTTCATTGTATGGAGTGTTTCTTAGTTTGACACTATACAAGAACAAGTTATCAACAGTTTGTGGATAACTCTGTTGATAACTTGTTTGCAAATTATCAACAGTTTATTTTAACCTATATTCTAAAAATAACTCATAATAACTACGGATGTTCCTTAAGTCTTAGTTCATCTATATTTTCACGTTAACATCATAGCATTTAACAGGTAGAGTGTCAATTTTTTTCGAATGTTCTCCGTGTTTAATTATGTATCGTTCGGCTTTTTAATAAATATTCAAGAAAATGGTTATTATGCATTCCTCTGTATTGTTGGTTCCTGCATAGTAATTTTATATCTATATAGTGAAACTTCGTTTCTTTCTCAGCATTCTCGGATTTTTGCCAATACCAACGATAAAGAAGATCAGGCAACCTCCAAAGGTTGCCTGATCTTCTTTATAACACTCGTTTCGCTCCATAATATCGTTGCACAAAATAACTATCATTCATATCAGCAATGGCGACAATGCCACGAGAAAAAGACGTGTGGATGAACTTATCCCGGCCTATATAAATGCCAACATGTGATGCACCGGGTTCATAGGTAGTAAAATACACCAAATCGCCAGGTTGCAAGGACGAAACAGGCACTGCCTTGCCAACTAAAAATTGTATATCAGCCGTACGAGGCAAATTAATGCCAGCCTGCCTATATACATATTGCACGAATCCTGAGCAATCAAACCCTTGAGCTGGAGAGGCTCCGCCCCATACGACGGGCTGACCAAGCAGTTCTCTCGCCATCATCAAGATTTGTGTTGCCTGACCAGACTGACCACCAGTAAACTGAATCGCAGATCGGACTGCAGTTTGCTGTTCATTAGCCACGGGCATGACCGCTCCGGCTACTATAGAATCTAACGATGACATAAACTGACTATAACCAGAGGGTGGAGAAGCCAGCGCTACTCCTGTGCCGTTAAATAAAATTCCGGCAAACAGTATAATGATCCATTTATGCAGCATGTACTTCTCCTCTCCTGCTATTATTATTTGTGCGGCATTGTTTGTAAGTGTGCGGTCGTTTTCGTCATGATCTCTTGCATAGCTTTCACTTTACTGTCCATGACACTCGAATCTATTTTACCCGAGTTAACGGTAGTTTTAATATCACCTGCGGCACTACGCAAACTGTCTTTTAAACCATTATCCATCATGTGAGGCATAATTTTTTCCGTGGTGCTTGAGAGTAGCCCTGCCGTTCTCTGGGCTTCCATCGTCTGCCCCGCTTTCACCTGTTTCATTAAATCCAACAATTGCTGATCCATGGTTTTCATGATCGGCATGGGATCTTCTTTGGGCATTGACATATTTTCATGTCCTGACATATCCATGCCCTTATGATCGGCTGCTTGCCCAGCCGCAGCTTGAGGGGCGGCTGGTTTATCATTGGAACCACAACCTGTTACTAGCGCTAATATCACCGTCATGGACAAGATACCTACTACAACTTTACTTTTTTTCATTTTAAATTTCTCCTTATTATCCATTATTTTTCAATTATTTTTTTAGATGCCTTAGCTTCCTGTTTACGTTCACGCCATTGATGCCATACTAAATAAATACACGGCAATACAAACAGCGTCAAAATTGTCGAGGTCACTAAACCGCCGACGACTACAGTGGCCATCGGACGTTGTACTTCAGCCCCAGTACCACTGGAAAAAATGAGGGGAAATAACCCTAAACTAGCTACTAAAGCGGTAATTACAACGGGTCGTAGCCTTGTTATAGCTCCCTCAGTAATTGCTTTTTCCAGAGGTTTGTGTTGGCGAAGTGCTTTAATATAACTCACCATAATAACACCATTCTGCACCGCAATACCGCACAGTGCGATGAAACCTACGGCCGCTGCCACTGTTAAGTAGGTGTTTGTAGCATAAATGGCCACAATACCTCCAACCAGGGAGAAGGGAATATTAAGCATAATTAAGAAGGCATCATCAGCAGCTTTAAAGCTCATGTACAGCAAGAAGAAGGTGAGGACAATAACTGCTGGTACTACCATCCCGAGGCGCGCTTTCGCCCGTTGTTGATTTTCGTACTGCCCAGTCCATTTCATGGAATAACCGGTTGGTAAGTCCACCTTTTCTTTAATGACCTTAGAGGCTTCATCAACAAAGCTGACCACATCCCTGCCCTTGGTATTCATCTGGACAGTGATGCGATAAACGCCGTTTTCACTGCTAATCATAGATGGACCATCGACAACTTGAAATTTGGCTACTTCGCCTAATGGTACGTAAGCACCTTCAGTTGGAGCAACGGTTGTTTTAGCCTTTCCACCGCCAGACATGCCGCCACCCATACCGCTACCGGTTCCCTTGGCACCACCACCGGTCACTGGAATCATAATATTTTGCATAGCATCAATCTTTTCACGATTTTCCCGGTTATAACGCACCAATACATCAAAGCGTTTTTTACCTTCTACGGTACTAGTGGCGGTTTTACCACCGATCGCTAGTTCAATGGCATCATTTACGTCGCCAATGTTTAGACCATAACGTGCCACTTTTTCTCGGTCCATTTGGATTTCCAGATAAGGTGCTCCAAATACTCGCTCAGCATATAAGTCAGTAGCTCCCGGAACATCCCCTAAAACTTTTTCAATGTCAGAGGCTTTTTGCTGTAACACTTTTAAGTCTTCCCCATATAGCTTGATACCGAGTTCGGTCCGTATGCCCGTTGTCAGCATTGACAATCGACCGGCAATGGGCTGCGTAACGGCTAGGTTGAGTCCAGGAACACTGCCTAATTTGTCTAACATTTCTTGTTTAATGGTTTCCTTGGTTACACCAGGACGCCACTGTTCTTTCGGCTTTAAGGTAACAACTGTCTCGATCATATTAACCGGGGCTGGATCTAGTGCTGATTCTGCTCGACCCACTTTTCCTACCGACATATCGATTTCCGGAATGTCCATGATGAGCTTATCCATGGTCTTCGCAGATTCTACTGCCTGAGTCAAGGATACGCTTGGTAGCATGGTCGGCATGACCAAGAAGGTTCCTTCATCCAACTCAGGCATAAAGGTAGTTCCGATCAGTGGCAATAAAGAGAATCCCGCAATAATCACCACTACAGCAATGGTAATTGTAACCTTCCTATATTTCAATACTTTGTGCAGTAATGGCACATATAACTTGTGCATCTTAGCCACTATCCAAGTATCTTCTTCTTTAATTTTACCCCTGAGTAGCAAGGTGCATAATACGGGTACCAGCGTAAATGCTAGTAACAGTGACCCCGTCATGGCAAAGGATTTTGCAAAGGCCATGGGAGTATACATTTTCCCCTCTGTCCCAGTCATGGTAAACACGGGCAGAAAGGTCACAATGATAATCGTGATGGAAAAGAAGATGGGCGATGCCACTTCTTTGGCCGCTTGGAGCGTCACTTCTACAACATTTCGACGGCCCCCATTTTCAGCCAAATGCCGGTAAATATTTTCCACCATAACAACCGCCGCATCGGTCATAACGCCAATCCCAATGGCAATGCCCCCCAAGGACATGAGGTTAGCTGATAAATGAATATCCTTCATTGCAATCAGGGCAATGAGAATACCAATCGGAATGGCACTTGTCACGATAATACTGGAACGCCAATTTCCTAAAAAGGCCAGAACAATGATGGAGACCAGAATAAATTCTTCAATCAATGCTCGTTTAAGAGTATTAACCGCGTTTTTCACGAGTTCAGTCTGGTCATAATAAGGAACAATCCTTATGCCCTGAGGCAGCGTTGGCTGGATTTCAGCGATTTTTGCCTTAACCTCATCAATAACATTCAGTGTATTTTCACCCATGCGTTGAATGACAATACCACCTGACGCCTCATAACCATCTTTAGTCAAAACGCCCCGGCGAAAATCGGGACCAGCCGCTACTCTCGCCACATCTTTCACATAGATGGGTATGTTATTATTTGGGGTAATCACAATATTTTTAATATCATCGATGGATTGCACAAGCCCTAGACCACGAATGACAAATTCTTGGCCATTTTGTTCCACAACTTTAGCGCCCACATTGGCATTATTAGCTCCAATGGCACTAAAGACCTGCCCAACAGTTACCCGATATGATTTCATTAAATTTGGATCTATATTTACCTGATACTGGAGAACATAGCCGCCAATACTAGCCACTTCAGCTACACCAGGGACGGCACTTAACTGTTGTTTAATGCTAAAATCCTGTACTGTCCGTAGCTCGGCTAAATTATGCCGATCACTTTCTATGGTATACATGAAGACTTGCCCCATGGGGGTACTAACAGGACCTAATGCCGGCAACACGCCACTCGGCAGTTTAGGAATAGCTTGTTGTACCTTTTCATTCACCACTTGTCGGCCAAAATATGGATCTACACCATCTTCAAAAATAACCGTTACCATGGAAAAACCAAAGGAAGAATTAGATCGTACCTCTTTGACCTTCGGTAGCCCTCGCAGAGCCGTTTCTAAAGGAAAGGTTACCTGATCCTGTACTTCTTGCGGACCACGTCCCATCCAGTCAGCATATACGAGCACCTGATTTTCGCTCAAATCGGGAAAGGCATCAATGGGGGTCTCCTGAACACTAAAAGCGCCCCAAACGATTACCAGCACAGACAAAGCAATAATAATCACTCTATTTTTCAGAGAAAACTCAATTAATTTATCTAACATCGTGTTTCCCCCTTACATCTTCATGCCGGCCATACTGCCGCTGCCTAACTGTGTCTGGGAGTCAATGAGGAATGTAGCAGCTGTAACCACAACATCACCAGGTGCAAGTCCGGAGAGGATTTGAATATAACCATCAGCTTCCTTACCAATAACCACATCCCGTTTCACAAAGGTATCGACCCCTTGAACCACATACACCACTTTGCGCTCACCCGTATCAATGAGGCTAGATTCTGGTACAACGAGTTTTATACCTAATGGTACACTGATGGCGGCATTCACGAATAAATTTGGTTTAAGCCGCCCACCCGGATTGCCCATGGCCACTCTTACCTTTACGGTCCGGCTACTATCGTCGAGAACTGGATTAATAAAGGTTACCTGTCCATTAAAATTTTCACCAGGATAGGCACTACTTGTTACGGTAACCGACTGACCAATCTGCACATTCGCTAAATCTTTTTCATAGATATCAGCATACATCCATACATTGGATAAATCAGATAGGTTATATAACTTATCTCCGGGCATAATATATGCCCCCGGTAACACTAGTTTTTCTAGAACAGTACCGCCAAATTGCGCATAAATCGTCATATGATCATTAGCCTTACCCGTCTGTGCAAGTTGGGAAACGGCCTCGTCGGATACACCTAATAATTGCAGTTTTCGCCGAGATGCTGCTAATAATCCATTGTTGATCTGCACGACATTGGCACCCGCACCCTTAAGTTTCTGCACACTCTGGGTCGCTAGCAAATATTCCTCTTGCGCCGCTATATAAGTAGGGCTATATACCGAAGCAATAGCCTGCCCTTGTTCGATGGTTTCGCCATCAGCAGATACATATAATTCGTCTACCCGGCCTTCTACCCGGGATGTAATATACGTCCGTCCACTTTCATTCATCGCGATTTTACCAGTGGTTTTTATGTCCTTGGAAAGTGACTTCAAGGCAGCCTGCGCCGTCTGCACCCCTGCTAATTGTCGAGCTTTCGCATCAAGAGTCACTGTGTCGCCCATTGCCATAATCGGACTGCCGCCCATTTGATGAGCCGAATGATCAACTGCCACTACTGGTTTATTATGAATATAAGTATAATAGCCTACGCAGCCAGCAATTAGCAGACCAGCTGTCACGCCAATGATCAGTTTCTTTTTGCCCCCAAATCTTTCTATCACGCTACCTCATCCTTTCGCCCAGATCATTTTTTACGGCTGTGCCCCGCTAGTAAATAAAGGTTTTCCTACAGCTTTCTCCACATTTGCAGCAGCTTTCTCATAATCGATTCGTGCTTTATACGAACCCAATTTAGCGTTTCTAAGAGCATTCAAACTATCCAGCACCGCCATAAAATCCACCTTACTATTGGTGTAACCAACAATACCGGCTTGATACGTTAGTTCTGCCTGAGGGATAATTGTAGTCTGGTAAAGGTCAATTTTTCGATAAGCAGTTTGCGCTTCTGTAAGGGCCATCTGAATATCCAGTGACGTCATATTTTGCATATTAGTTAATGAAGCGTTAGCTGCATCCAGATTAGCATTAGCAGCTTTGATTTGACCGTTGTTTTTATCTTGCCAAATGGGCAACATGGCCATTGCGCTAATTTTCCAAGTACTCGGCTCCGGATTCATCTCCGTTTGCTTGCGGTCTTTATACGCAACTCCAACTTCAAAGTCAGGAAGCTTTTTCTGTTTTTTAGCTAATTCTACACCAGCCTGAGCCATCTCGACTTGACGTAACATGCTGATGACTGATGGTTTCCCAGTAGTCGCCTGCTGTTTTAAACCAGCTAAATCAAAATTGGGTGGCGATGTGCTGAATTCTTCCCTTACTGTTAACGGAGCGTCAGCCGAACGATTCATTGTCGTATTCAATTTAGCTTTGGTCAGCGCTTCCATAGCTGCCATGTCTAAGAGATCAGTCGTCATCTTAGAGAACTCAGTCTGGGCCTTGAGGGTATCTTGCAGAGATACCATGCCCGTAGAATAGTTGACTTGTGCAATTTGCACCAATTGCCCCATAAGTTGCTGATTTTCTTTGCCAATTTCTAAGGCTTTGCTCGCATAGAGCAAATCATAATAGTACTGTTTGGCTTCGCTATACACTTCCATACGTTTATCCTGATAGTTGGCCTCAGACATCTGCCCATCACTGGTAGCCATTTTACCCATGGATTTCAGTTTAGATGGGTTCATAATTTCCTGGGTCAAGCTATACTCGGTCATCATCGCGGAACCGGGAGAAAATAGACTGCTAGCATCATCCTTCATAATCCCAAACTTCGGATTTGACCACGCTGTCGCCACTGAGACACT
>Ga0209123_1004151_pt1 | contig 10162 bp, 10 predicted proteins | sample BarGraIncu00431A_FD_184500 | JGI IMG/M metagenome (GOLD analysis project Ga0209123, IMG submission 184500) | Arctic peat soil microbial communities from Barrow, Alaska, USA - Barrow Graham LP Incubations 004-31A (SPAdes) (version 2) | ecosystem: Environmental > Terrestrial > Soil > Wetlands >...
AGGTTGATAGGTTAGAGGTGTAAGCATGGTAACATGTTCAGCTGACTAATACTAATAAGTCGAGGGCTTGACCAAGATAACATAAGTAACACAATTAATATTAATTCTGCGATATACCCTTCTTTCGAAAGAAAGAAGCAGAGTCGACCACCGTAAGGGAGGAGACTAATACTGTGCAATTTTGAGAGAATACTTTTCTGTAAAGAAAGTAATACTTCTCTACATAGAAATGATGATGAGAATATATTTATATAAAGTATCCGTAGTCAACGACGGTAGATTCTCAATTATTATTTCTGAAATAAATCTGGTGATGATGGCCTGAAGGTAACACCCGTTCCCATACCGAACACGAAGGTTAAGCTTCAATGCGCCGATGGTACTGCAGGGGTGACCTTGTGGGAGAGTAGGTTGTCGCCAGGTCAATACTAAAATACTAATATTTTAGTATTTTAGTGTTTTTTAAGGCTCCTTGGTCAAGCGGTTAAGACACCACCCTTTCACGGTGGTAACAGGGGTTCAATTCCCCTAGGAGTCACCATAAATATTGCAGGTGTGGCGGAATGGCAGACGCACTAGACTTAGGATCTAGCGCCTTCGGGTGTATGGGTTCAACTCCCTTCACCTGCACCATATTTCTATGAATCATGTTTAAGCGGGTATAACTCAATGGTAGAGTGTTAGCCTTCCAAGCTAATTACGAGGGTTCGATTCCCTCTACCCGCTCCATTTTACTTAATATGCGTCTTTAGCTCAGTTGGATAGAGCAACGCCCTTCTAAGGCGTGGGCCGGGGGTTCGAATCCCTTAAGACGCACCAAATATTGGGATATCGCCAAGCGGTAAGGCACCACACTTTGACTGTGGCATCCGTAGGTTCAAATCCTGCTATCCCAGCCATTATGGTTTACTAGCTCAGTTGGTAGAGCACATGACTTTTAATCATGGTGTCCGGAGTTCGATTCTCCGGTAAGCCACCAAATTTTCTAGGGCTCCTTGGTCAAGCGGTTAAGACACCACCCTTTCACGGTGGTAACAGGGGTTCAATTCCCCTAGGAGTCACCATAAAAAAGTTCTTGCTAAAGCAAGGGCTTTTTTATTTTATAAAATAATAACTAAGTATACACAAAAGACACTATTATGATTGTGGATAATGTTGATTATTTTCATAAATAAGTGTATATTTATAAAAATGGAGATAAAGTTATGATTATAAGTAAAAGAATTTTTATTGCAGAATTTATTCGAAGGCCAAATAGATTTGTAGCCCATGTAAATCTTAATGGGAAAGAAATAATAGTACATGTGCCTAATACGGGAAGATGTAAAGAAATATTAATTGTAGGATCTAAAGTTTTATTAAGAGAAGAGATTAATCCAAGTAGAAAGACGTTGTATGATTTAATAGCGGTATATAAAGGTAATAAAATTATTAATATAGATTCACAAATTCCCAATAATGTTGTTGATGAAGCGTTAAAAGACCAAAAGATACAAAAGCTTGTCAAATATAATATAATACAGAGGGAAAAAACTTTTGGAAATAGTAGATTTGATTTTAAATTATCTAATAGTATGGGTGAGGAATATTATCTTGAAGTAAAAGGTGTCACATTTGAAGTGGATGGTAAAAGTATGTTTCCAGATGCACCTACGCAGAGAGGAAGAAAACATTTATTAGAGCTTATAGAGGTTAGAAAATTAGGGATTGGAGCAGGAGTGTTATTTCTTATTCAAATGGGTGATATAGATAAATTTTCTCCTTACGATGCTATGGATGGAGCTTTTGGTGAAGCATTACGGTTTGCATACAAAAGTGGTGTAGATATTTTTGTATATGAATGCGAAGTTGGTGAAAACTACATAACCTTAAGTAAATCAGTTGAGATTGTTTTATAATTACTGAAATTATTATTAAGAGAGTTATTGATGTTTGTTTTAATTGAATAAAAGCATAAAGAGGATTAGACTAATAACATAGGCATTAAGGAGGAAAAAACTTGAAATTTATATATTGTCCAATTTGTGGAACGAAATTAATTGAAAGAGATAGCTGGGATGAGGGGGCAGTTCCATATTGTCCTGTGGATGATAATATGTATTTTGACACACCCAAACCATGTGTGGTAGTTGCAGTTATGAAGGAGAAAGAAATATTACTTCTTAAACAAAATTATACATTTAAAAATTCAAAGGTATTAGTATCAGGATATGTAACGAACGGAGAATCTGTTGAAGATACTGTGCATAGAGAGGTTAAAGAGGAAACGGGAATAACTGTTGGAGAGATTAAATATTTGGGAAGTGATTATTTAGCATCTAAAGAAATTATTATGTTAACGTTTATGGCTAAATATGTTGAAGGCGAAATAAATAAATCTCCGGAAGTTGATTGGGCTGATTGGCGAAACATAGATGATGCCATATGTGAAATGAGTGAAGATGAAATAGGTAAAAGAGTTGTAAGAAAATTATTAAAGGAAATTAAATACACGGGAGAAAAGGCTTATAGGTGTGATATAAAGTAAAAGTAATGGAATATTAGATAAGAATTAGAGGGGAGAGGAATTAAAATGGAAAAAGAAGTTAAAGAGAAAACTATGTATCAAAAGGCACCTCAGATAACTGGAAACTTGAGGAGACACATGATTGAGCTACCAACTGCCATAAGAGATGCTACTGGAATTGTAATATTTGGTAAAAGATTAAAGTCTTTTGTTTTTACTACAGATGTAGCAGTTATAAGAAATACAAATGCTGATGCAATTATTGCAGTATATCCATTTACACCTCAACCTATAATAACAGAAGCATTGGTACTTGCGGCTGATGTACCAGTATTTTGTGGTGTTGGAGGAGGAATTACTACAGGGAAGAGAGTAACAAATTTAGCATTAGATGCTGAATTTAAAGGTGCTATGGGAATAGTAGTTAATAGTCCAATATCTAATGAAGTTATAACACAGGTAAGAGAAACTATAGATATTCCAATAATAGTTACAGTTGTATCAGAATTTGAAGATATTGAGGCAAGGATAAGGGCTGGGGCTACTATAATTAATGTTTCTGGAGCTAGGAAAACAGCTTATATAGTTGGAAAGATAAGAGAAAAACATCCTAATTTTCCGATAATTGCAACCGGAGGTCCCAATAATGATACTATAAGGGAAACTATAAGGGCTGGAGCTAATGCGATTACATATACGCCTCCGATAGTAGCAGATATTTTAAATGAAATAATGATTAAATACAGAACAATTTATAGGACAGAAGATAATGAAAAATAATATTTAAACTATGGATGTAAAATTTCAAATAATGTGGTAGGTGATAAAATGGCTGTAGGTGGAGATAATTGTATTCATTGCCCTGAAGCTTTAGCAAAAAAGTGTAGCGGTGAAGTGACAGATTGTGTATGTAAAAGATGTCCAAGAAATTTAAGGCAGTGCTTAACTACAAAGTATTGTAGAGAAACTGAATCTATAATTAACATAAAAGATTATTGGTGGGATAATCATTAATAGAATATTTTATTGTTATTCAAATGATTGAAATATTTAAGCTACTAAAACATTTTATGTTTTAATAGCTTTTTTTTATTTATATGGAATTGAAAAAACAAACCTAAAGTAAAGTAAATTATATAAATATACATATTTGAATTATTTTCTAGTTATTTTTAAAATTTATTTGTTATGAATATAAGGCTAAATATACTATGGAACTTATAAATAGCATTATTTATCATTATCAAATTTGTAGAACTTGACGTATATATATAAAAGAAAGATTCGCTGAGGGTTTATTTAACGAAATTAGGGAAATAATAAGTATAAATTAAGTATATAAAAATTTTAGGAGGTTTAATATTATGCCAAATATAGAACAGATGACACATGTAGCAAATAGTTGTAAGGGATATGACTCAATAGGAACAGGATTTCAGTCTTCAATAGGTGCACCATATAGTAAAAGCTGTGATAATTGCCAGCATTTAAAAAATGATAAGTGTGATGTTAATTTATATGATAAAGTTTTAGCTGGATTAGATCAATGTTAACATATTTATAAAGCAGATAACAATTTAAAACTATCTAAAGAAAATTTTTTAATTCAACACCATATAATAAATTATATGGTGTTGAATTAAGTATCATAAATATTATTATAGGCTTTACACATATCACAATAGGTGTAAACGAATAAAATTCTATATAATATTCGTTTACATCACCATAATATATTGAGAAATATATACTTAAGTGTTAAAATAAAATGAGTATTATGATTCAAGACTAATGAAAATATGAGTAAAAGATGGTAGAAACAGAAATTTGGAGGGTGAAATATGCATAAAAGATTATTTATACCAGGACCAGTAGAAGTAGCAGAAGATGTACTTCAAAAAATGGCTACTCCTCAAATATCACATAGAGGTAAAGAAGCATCAGCATTACAAAGAAACATAAGCGATAAAATGAGAAAAGTCTTTAATACTAAAGAGGAGATATTACTTTCAACTAGCTCAGGTAGTGGACTAATGGAAGGTGCTGTTCGTTCATGTACAGCAAAACGAGCAGCAATATTTTCAGTTGGTGCATTTGGAGATAGATGGTTTAAAATGTGTACAGCTAATGGAGTACCAGCAGATAAATTTGAATCTGCATGGGGACAACCAACAACTAAAGAAATGATAGACGAAGTTTTACAAACTGGAAAATATGATTTAATAACTATTACTATGAATGAGACTTCAACAGGTCTTATGAATAACATGAAAGATCTTTCAACGATTTATAAAAAGTACCCTGATGTTGTAGTATGCGTAGATACTGTAAGTAACGCTGCTGGAACAGAAGTAAATGTAGATGATTGGGCTATAGATATTTGTATAACTTCAACTCAAAAATGTCTAGGATTACCTGCAGGAATGTCTATTTGTACATTCTCAAAGAAAGCAGTAGAAAGAGCTAAATTAGTTACAAACAGAGGAGTATACTTCGATTTATTAGGACTATATGAGTGTATACAAAAGAAGGATTATCAATATCCATCTACTCCATCACTTGCACATATGTTTGCTCTAGATTATCAATTAGACAAGATATTAGAAGAAGGATTAAATAATAGATATGCTAGGCATATTGCTAGTGCCGAAGTTGTTCGCGATTGGGCTAGAAAATACTTTGCTATATTCCCTAATGAAAACTTTATGTCAAACACAGTAACTGCTATTAAAAACACAAAAGAAATCAATATCTCTGACCTAAATAAGAAATTGGGAGAAAAAGGATTTATGATTTCTAATGGTTATGGCAAGTTAAAGGATAAGACATTTAGAATTGCTCATATGGCTGAAACTACGCCAGAAGAGGTAAAGGATTTATTAGTAATAATAAGTGATATCTTAGGACTTAAATAAATAACAACAAAAATTAAGAATGAAAATTATAATGTGATTTTTCATTCTTAATTTAGGTTTAAGTTTAATGTAATACAAAATAGTTTTATACATAGAGGAGGATTTTAATGATTAGAGTATTAGTTACTGATGGTATGGAAAAAGGTGCAATTGAGGAGTTAAGAAATAAAGGATTTGAAGTTGTTGAAAAGTTTTATGAACCAGAATTTTTAGGTGAGGAATTAAAAAACTTTGATGTAATTGTAGTTAGGTCTGCAACAAAGGTTAGAAAGCCAATAATTGATAAAGCAGCAAAAGCAGGAAAACTAAAACTCATAATTCGTGGAGGAGTTGGAGTTGATAACATTGACGTAGCATATGCTGAGGAAAAAGGAATAAAAGTTACCAATACTCCTAACGCAAGTAGTGCATCAGTCGCTGAACTTGCACTTGCACATATGTTTGCGGTATCAAGATTTGTTAATATCTCTAATGTAGCTATGAGGCAAGGCACGTGGGACAAGAAAAAATATACTGGTGTAGAAATAAGTGGTAAGACTTTAGGCCTAATAGGATTTGGAAGAATATCTAAGGAGTTAGCTAAAAAAGCATCTGCGCTTGGAATGACAGTTATATATACAGATATAATAGGAAAAGCTAAGGGTTTTGATGAGTATGAGTACTTCGAATTAAATGACGTATTAAAAAAATCAGATTATGTATCATTACATATACCATTTACTAAAGAGAGTGGGGCGACTATAGGAAAAGATCAATTAGCAATGATGAAGGATGGTGCATTTTTAATTAATTGTGCTAGAGGTGGAGTAGTTGATGAGGCTGCTTTAGTAGAAGCTTTAGACAATGGTAAATTAGCAGGTGCTGGTGTAGATGTTTTTGTTGAAGAACCAACAAAAAATGAAGCTTTAGTAAATCATCCTAAAGTTTCTGTAACACCACATATTGGTGCTGCTACAAAGGAAGCTCAAACTAGAATAGGTGTTGAAATAATGGAGATTATCATAGATTTTTTCAAATAAAATGATTGATCAGAGGAGGAATAATTATGGCTATAGTGAGGCCTTTTAAAGCATACAGACCACAATTAGATTTAGTAGAGAAGGTATCAGCTCTTCCTTATGATGTTATGGACAGTTTAGAGGCCAGAGAAATGGTTAAGGGAAAACCTTATTCATTTTTACATGTTGATAAAGCGGAAGTAGATTTACCAAAAGGTATAGATATTCATGATAAGCAAGTTTATTTAAAAGCTAGAGAAAATCTTCAAAGAATGATTAATGATAAAATATATATTCAAGATGAAAAACCATGTATGTATATTTATAGACAAATAATGGATGGAAGATCACAAACTGGTATAGTTGCTTGTGCATCAATAGATGATTATATAAAAGACATAATTAAAAAACATGAGTTAACAAGGGCAGATAAAGAACTTGATAGATTTAATCATGTTGATTATACAAATTGTAATACAGGTCCAATTTTCTTAACATATAGACATAAAGAGGAAATAGATGATATAGTAAAAACTTGGACTGAAACAAAAACTCCAGTATATGATTATAAATCAGAAGATGGTGTGTCGCAAATTATTTGGGTTGTTGATGAAAATGCAATTATAAATAAATTATCTGATATGTTTGCGAAAACAGATTATTTATATATAGCTGATGGACATCATAGATCGGCCTCAGCTGTTAAAGTTGGATTAAAGCGAAGAGAAGATAATCCATCATATACTGGCGATGAAGAATTTAATTACTTCTTATCTGTTATATTTCCAGACAATGATTTATACGTAATGGATTATAATAGAGTAGTTGCAGATTTATTTGGAAACTCTTTCGATGAATTTATGACTAAAGTTTCAGAGAAATTCGATATTACATTATTTCAGGGTATTGGTCAATTTAAGCCAGAGGTCCAAAGGACATATGGAATGTTTTTAGAAGGAAAATGGTATAAATTAGAGGCTAAAGAAGGAACTTTTAATTTGAGTGATCCGGTAGAAAGATTAGATGTATCAATATTGCAGAAAAATCTATTAGAGCCGATTTTAGGAATTGATGATCCAAGAACAAATTCTAGAATTGATTTTGTAGGTGGTATAAGAGGACTTGGAGAACTTGAAAGAAGAGTTAAGTGTGGTATGAAAGTCGCATTTTCTATGTGTCCTACAACTATGGACGATCTTATAGATATAGCAAATGCAGGAAAAACAATGCCTCCTAAATCAACTTGGTTTGAACCAAAATTACAAAGTGGGATATTTGTTCACGAATTATAATTTTACGTAATAGTAATAATGAACTGTTCAAATAGTTATAAAGACCACGCATATGCGTGGTCTTTATAACTATTTAGGGTATAATTAGATGATAATATCAAATCGTTTTAACTAATGAATTCTAAAATAATATAAAACTATAAAAACATTATGATAAAATACATATTGAAGGAGAAAAAACATATGCCACAGCATGCATTTTCAAGAACAGAGTTACTTATAGGTATGGATAGTTTAACTAAGTTAAAAGAGAGTAAGGTAGTAGTATTTGGGATAGGGGGAGTTGGTAGTTATACCGTTGAGGCATTAGTAAGAGCGGGTGTTGGAAAGTTGGTATTAATAGACGATGATACAATATGTTTAACAAATTTAAATAGGCAAATACATGCTACATATAAAACTATAGGTAAAAGTAAGGTATTAGTAATGAAGGATAGAATACTCGAAATAAATCCTAAGTGTGAAGTTATTACTTACGAAACATTTGTGACAGCAGATAATATGGGAGATATAATTACTGAGGATACAGATTATGTAGTAGATGCTATTGATACGGTAGCTTCTAAATTATCTTTAGTTGAGTACTGCAAGAAGCGTGCCATCAATATTATATGTTGCCTTGGAACAGGTAATAAACTAGATCCAACTTTATTTAGAGTTGCAGATATTTATGATACAAAAGTATGTCCACTTGCAAGGGTCATGAGGCAGGAACTTAGAAAAAGGAATATTGACAAATTGAAGGTTGTTTATTCTCAAGAGGTCCCTATAAAACCAAAGTCAGATGAAGTTATAACATGTAAAGAAGGTTGTATATGTACAGGGGGTTCAAAGAAGTGTGCTATGAAAAGGCAGATTCCGGGTAGTATATCTTTTGTGCCACCAGTGGCAGGAATGATAATCGGTGGTGAAGTGATTAAGGATTTAATTAAAAAGGTTAATGTTCAATAGTTTATTATGAGTATTAAACAAGGAGATATTTAAGCACCTTTTATTATTTTGTTAATAAATATGTTTATGATCTAAATTACTATTATTGTAGACAAAGGGGTTAAAAATGAACAAGGGTAAGTATGTTAATTTAGAAGCTTTAAAGGGTAATGAGCGAGAGTACATTATAAAAGATAATAATTATATTATACTAGGAAGAATATTCATAGTAGAATTAGATAAAGAAAACAAGTTTTGTCAATTTAGATTGAAATTTCACAAACATACTAATGGAAGTTATGAGTATTTAAAAGATACACTAAATCTTATGTTAAATATTTTATTCAAAAACATGGGGATAAATAAAGTAAATGTTATTGCTCATGAAAGTATAAATATAAGTGCTTTTACTGATTTGGGATTTGACTTAGAAGGGATTATAACTGATAGTGTAATAAATAAATCTGATTATCAATCAGAAGTGATGTTTGGTATAAATGCTTTTGGATTTAATAGGAATTCAATAGAAAGAGAGTTACATATTAAAGGGAGAAATATTAGTATTTGCGCATTAACTCCTGGTGATGCGCAGGAAGTGTTAGATTTTCATTTAAGAAACAGACAATATTTGAGGTGTTTTGAACCGTCTAGAGATGAGGCATTCTATACTTTAGATAATCAAAAACGTACGTTAACAGAGAGCTATAAACAGTTTTTAAATGGTAGTGGAGTTAATTTCGGAATATATAAGGATAAGAAACTTATTGGCAAAATAAGAATATCAAATATAGTTATTGGAGTTTTTAAAAATGCTTTTATAGGTTATTCTATGGATGAAAAAGAACAAAACAGGGGATATATGAAGGAGGCAGTTAATCTTGTAGTAACATATGCCTTTGAGGAACTAGAATTACATAGAGTTGAAGCTACTACTTTAATAAATAATGAAAAATCACAAAGAGTTCTAAGAAACTGTGGGTTTAAGGAACTTGGTATAAGTGAAAAATATTTATACATTAATGGTGAATGGAGAGACCATATGATTTTTTATAAGGTGAAAAGCATTTAATAAACTAAGTATAATCTAAATAATAGCTTGATTACAGTGGATATTAGTAGATATACTTTTTTATTAGAATAATAACTCTGAGTTTATGATGATGTGTGTGTATACTAATCCTAGTGTATCGGTATAAGAAAAACGTAGAATAAGTAAGAAAATAAGATTATTGTGTACGTATATTGTCTTAAATAATATATATCATAAAACGGGTAAAAACAATTATGATAAGATATTACATGTTGCTGCTGTTTTGCAATGAAAAATTAATCATGATAGTAAGAAACTTAATTTAAAAGAGTAAAATGCTATTGACAAATGATTAAACAACTGATAAAATAGTAGAAGTCGTCACATGATGACTAAGCAAATTGGTCTTTGAAAATTAAACAGAGAAATAGGTAAAGAAATGAAATAATATTTTATTTTAACCAGTCAATTACTTTAGTAAAAGTAATATT
>Ga0209123_1004152_pt1 | contig 10162 bp, 6 predicted proteins | sample BarGraIncu00431A_FD_184500 | JGI IMG/M metagenome (GOLD analysis project Ga0209123, IMG submission 184500) | Arctic peat soil microbial communities from Barrow, Alaska, USA - Barrow Graham LP Incubations 004-31A (SPAdes) (version 2) | ecosystem: Environmental > Terrestrial > Soil > Wetlands >...
CTTCTGCACATCCTCTCGCTTCCTCTCCTGTGGCCCGGTGAATCTCTGGCTCTAGGACCGGGCCTGGTCGGTCACAGACGGGGCAGTGCTCGTACATCCTTACTTGATCGCCGGTAATAATGAAGCCAGGGTAGCTTTCCGCAAGCGCGTCGAGGAAGGCAAAGCGTCCTGATTCGCCATACGCTGCAGGCATTAAGTCCTCGTTAAGGACGAAAGGCTTGTAGTACGTGTACGGCAGGTGAAGGTAGTGACCTTCAGGACATTGAACCATCCATCCGTTTCCTTCGACCATTGCGTAAAGATCGAAGCAGCTGGCCTCAGGGATGCCCAACACGTCATCTACTTGTTTTCTGAAATCCTTAACAGGAATCCGAACGTTTTCCTGTACCTTCCAGCCGCCGCCAGTCAAAACGAAGCTATTCTCACCAAAATCAAAGCTCTTTCCATCTGCCTGTAGTTTTTGCATAACGAAATAGAGTAAGTAGGGCGCGCCGACGAGGCTTATTTTTCCCCTCACCTTCTCTTGTGCCTCGAGCCATTGTATAATCCGGTCGATCGTCTTCTGCTGCATCCTATTTTGGAAAATAGCGAATAATCTGCCTTTTAGCCCCCGACCGCCACTCATAGCGGTTCGTATGTCTTCCGTCGTAATTTTGCGATCAATCGCTATCTGCACGTCTTTTACGACGTCAAAGTAAACCGAAGCTACCTTCCCGACGAACAGGTCGGTCTTCGAGGGGTTGGGAAAAAGGAGAAAGCCGTCAGTCTCAAAGAGGTCTCCACCCCACATATTAGCAACCGATTTTGCCAGCCCATATTCGCTTGCCAAAAACGTCTTTTGATCCCTCGGAATAAAGGTGAATCGCCCGCTCGTGCCGCTGCTGTAGGTGACTACCAACCCGCTCGCACCAAAGGCGTTGATAATGTCGTCGAACGTCGGGTTCGATCCCTTAATAACCACCTTTGGCAGATTGCCGGTAAACACCTTTTCGAGCCCGAGCACGAAGTCCCTTCCTTCTGAATACTGCTTGTAGGTTTGATCAGGGATGAGGGGGATCTTCTCCAAGTCATCGTAGATCCTGATGTCGTCGGGCGTGAAGCCCTTATTCTCGCAGTACTCGTGGTAAAAGCCGCTGCTGTTATAGTGCCGGGTGAAGGAGTACTTGATCGCCTTAAACTGCATCGTACGTGCTTCGTCTACGGGCACACGAAAAAGGTCTGGTGGATTATAAAGGGCCTCGTCGGCAGGAGTCCAGGTCTCACGAGGGGGGATATATCGGGCCAAGCGCCTGTTGAGCTGCTCCGCCTTCGAATTACCTTCGTCCATGACAACCTCATATTTTTTTGAAGTGTCACCCAATAGAGATACATCAGTACGCATAATATATCCGCTCAGTTACAATCAGTTAAAATTGATAATTTAAAGATTATTTATTCATTCGTCGTGTGTTGTTACTCGGCGAATTCTACTTCAACCTTACACTTTGTTCTTGACACTTTTTTATGAGGTCTTAATCGATTAGCCTCGTTATAAAACTTCGGTCTCGCTCAATTTGGTGCTCAGATTAACGTATAAACCTTTCGTATAATCTTGTAAGAGTGGCTAGCCTAATTTTGCCAAAATTGTTTTTTTTGGCAATCCTGCGCGTAAATTAAATTTTTTTACGTTCGCACCTTCATGGACTGCAACTCATATTTCTGATTCGAATCCTTGAGCTGTGGGGTCGTATTTATCCCCCCACTCACCGACCTGTGATTCGACGACATCTGCGCCTATGACTAACGGCGCACGAATCTCGTGCTCATATCCGTGTCGCTTGGGCCGGACGCCCCGTATCATGTTATCGTCCCTTACGAGACCCGTCGCTCGGGTATGCGTTACGACATCGACTCCTGCTCGTGCTGCGTCCTTAGCGAGCTGTCGATCTAAGAGCTTGCGTTTGAGAATAAGACCAAGAGGCTCTTCCAGACCGAGCATCTCCCCCGTTATAGTGACTGTCGTGCCATCGGAAGCGAAACCGCAGAAAGCCCGCACCTCGCTTGCGATCCGTTTAGAGTTAGGCTTAACGTACCGTGCGAACGATTCGTGAACGATGCCTGGTGTTGGTATAAGCAGAACACTTCTGCGCATCTCACTGGCACTCCAACTTCCTGTCGTTTTTCGACAAGCAGCACGTCACATTGCTCTGCAGCGATGCGTGCTGCCGTCGCGCCTGCAAGTCTCGCTCCCACGACGACGACGTACTCCTCTCGCGGTTCTCTCACTTCTCAGGTGTCAATCGCACCTGCCTGTACGTCACGACGCCCACTACAAACACAACCGCCGTCAAGCCGATCAACCACGACATTTCAAAGAGAACGTTCGGGGTCAACCCGGTTCCATAGGTAAGGACAGCTCTAAGAGAGGAGACAGCGTGCGTCCATGGAACTACGTCATATACTTGGTAGACATGATCGCCAAGCGTCCCGAGCTCCTGTCGTGGCAGCGGCATGAACGCGCCTGCTAGAAAGGCCAGCGGCGACGCGATCATTATGCCCAAGCTGATCGCTTGCATCTCATTCTTGGTAAACGCTGCGACCAGCAGTGCCAGAGAGATGGACGCCATTGCGGCGATCACACCGATGATGAGGGCAAAGCTAAGTCCGCTGACGCCACCTTGGTAGTGGTATCCTAACGCTATGGCAATCGCAATGAGAATAATGACCTGCGCGAGTGCGACGAGCGTCCACGTGACAAACGTTCCAAACAAGAGATCAACCGCCCTCACTTTAGAGAGCTTTAGCCTATTTAGCGCCCCGCTTTCAACTTCTCGCGCCAGAGAGCCGGCAATAAGGCCCGTTTGCATCAACAAGGCGAAGACGATAAGCCCTGGTATCAAGTAATCGAAGAGCGTGAACGACTGTGTCCCAGCGATGGGAACCGTCTCGAGGGGTATATAATCCGTGAACAGGCCGTTACCCGTTCCTGGGGCGGCAAGCGCTGTGGCATTTGATCGTACGTTGTCCTTATACTGGCCGAGAATTGCCATGACAAGGCCTTGAGTAGTGGCGTAGTTCATGTACCCAGCGTCGCCTTGAATTATAAGCGATGACGTTGTGTTCCCCGCTGCCGGCAGCGTCACATTGGCGGGTATCAGAACGGTAGATGCCGCCGGGGTGACAAACGTCCCAGTCACAGGGTCAAATACTGGGGTGAGGTTGCTTGCGGACGCAAGCTGCTGCTGACCAACAGATGACTCGATCGCGATCCGTGTCGAGTTGTTGACCATGGTGACGAACGCGGCTGAGAAGTTTTTCGGAATGGTGATTATGGCGTCGATATTTCTGCTCTTTAACATGTCGTCCGCTTTAGCCGCGCTTGCGTTATTGAGCGTAAACAGGTGCGTCGAGCTGTTCTCGGACGTCGCGTTCGTGAGCACTTGGATGAAGTTGTTACCGTAGTTTATGTTCTTCGTCGTGTTGTTGGTGGCAACTTTGACACCGACGTCTTCGTTAACGACGACCACGTTATGAGGAAGGCTCCCCCCCGTGAGGAACGACCCGCTGCCAAAGGCAAAGGCAAAGAGAACGATGAGGAGAATGGGAAAACCAAGTATGAACAGAAATCCCCGCCTATCTCTTGTGGTTTCTTTTACTCCTTTCACTGTGACGTCAATACTCTTCATGGTCACTCCCTCAGGGCTCTCCCCGTTAAGTAAATGAACACGTCTTCAAGCGTGTTGCCGCGGATAGTGACATCGCACACGCTGCCGCCGGCACCCTCGATGAGGTCCACAAGCTCGGGGAGCTTACTCGGCGCGTTGAGTGCCCGTACGGCCACTCGATCTTTGAGTTCGTAGGCTTCCTCGATGCCATCGAGTGTGCTTACGCGTTGTATTATTGCATCGTTCATGGCAATGTCCCCAAGCTGCAACTCCACAACGTCCCCTCTTCCCATCGTCTTCTTCAGGGCATCGGGCGTGTTAAGAAGGAGGAGCTTGCCGTGGTCAATGATGGCGACGCGATCGCTCAGCGCATCGGCCTCTTCCATAACGTGGGTGGTTAAGATCACCGTCTTGCCTTCCTTGTCGCGGAGGGCGCGGATGAAGTCCCACAAAAGCTGCCGGGTCTGCGGGTCGAGGCCTGCGGAGGGCTCATCGAGAAAGACAATCTCGGGGTGGTGGACGACTGAGAGAGCGACGTTGAGCCGGCGCTTCATGCCGCCTGAGAGCTTTGACGCCGGCTGATCGGCCTTGTCGGTGAGGGAGAGGTAGTCGAGTAACTCGTTCACACGGTTTTCGAGTGCGCGCTTCTCAACCCCATACATGTTCCCCATAAACGTGAGGTTTTCCCGGCACGTTAACGCTTCCCAGAGTACGAGCTCTTGCGGACAGACGCCGATCTTTTTCTTTTGCATCGATCCCAGCTCTGCTCCATTAAAGAGCACTCGCCCGCTCGTCGGTTGGAGGAGGCCCGTCATCATCTTAATGGACGTGGTCTTTCCCGCGCCGTTGGGCCCAAGGAAGCCGAAGACCTCTCCGTGTTTAATCTCTAAATTAAGGTCGTCGACAATCGTGACGTGGCCAAATTTCTTCGTCAGGTGTTCCGCCTTCATCGCGCTCTCTCCCATAGCTACCCCTTTGACCGATCTTTGCGGCGTCTCGTGAACGAGCGTGGTTGGTTGTTCTTGGTTAAGGGCGGGCCTCTCGGGTTGCGATGCTTCTGCTGCCATGGTGACCGTTTGCTCCGCGACCTGTTTCGCGCGTCGCTTGAACGGAGCCCCCCACACGGCTTTTCCGCGTAGTCGCCGCGCGTACACGTAGAGCCCAAGCACGATTGATCCGGTGATGAGAACGATCACTGCAAACAGTGGAAACAGATCGACGGCTACGCTTGTCACAGCACTCGGCGTTTCTATAAAAGAAGAATTCAGTGGTTCAACGGCCGTATAGAGCGTCGCCCCGTTATGGAGCGCCGCAGGAAAGTAGTACGCGCCGACCGGAACGGCGAAGGCATAACCCCCTTTGCTGTCCGTTTGGGTGTGCGCGAGCGTTGCGTCGCCCATGTGGAGCGCCACTGATGCGTTCGCCAGTGGTCCGCTCGCGGTGCTCGCTTGCCCATTTGCTCGCAGCGTACTGCCAAGGGAGATCGGATTTGCGCTTACAGTTACGTTGTTCATAACTGTCGTGCTACCAGATGCCTGTGATGCCTGAGCAGCGACGTTCAGCACGCCGCAGTGCAGCGAACTGTCGCACACAAACGTCAAACCAACCGTGATCATCAACGCGAAAATAAGCGCCACGCATACTAGTCGTGCTTTGCTACTGGAACGAGTCATGAGCCACACCTATTGTACGAATGCCGCAAATCCCTGAAGAGACGTGTTCACTGAATCGCTCCTATCGGCTTGTAACCCCGTCCAAAGCCATAACCAACGCTCATTTGAAAAAGTCTAGATACGTTTGAATTCATGCTCTATGTCGTGATTTGGCTTTGAGCCGCTTTACTTTTTTTCTGGATGAATCGACGCCGCTTTATAACGTGAGAAAGTCAATGAGGTCGTCGACGATGGTTACGTTCTCGAATTTTTGGTTAAGTGTTCGGTCTTTAGTATATAGTCGCTCACTGAACGCGCTAGTGCGCTTTGATACAGTCGCCCACTGAATGGCCCGTAGTACATATGCCCAACCGTTGAATCATACGATGACTGTCCGCGTGTCAAGATGTATCCAACTTCCCGACGGCTATGGTGTTTAGGTGTGTTACTCCTATTTTTTTGGCTTTATAACTATTTTGTCTATAAAATCTTTTAAGTAACCAAAACACCCGGCAACAGCATTCGTTGCTGGCTTATGTAGGTAGCCAGCATCATAGGTTGGCCATACTAGTGGATCGAGGAGAAGTCTATATAACACTGAAAACTGTGTAGACGGTCAGGCAGCACTTTCAAGCGACAATCCGCAATAAAGACAGAGCAGATAAATAAACGGTGGAGCGATGGGTCCGATACGCAAGGTATCATTAACCGGAGTAATAGTAACGGCCCTAGTAGGCGCCATATTGATCGCCGGGTGTACGATTACCACGACACCAAGTATTCCGCAAACGCAGACGGCAGGGACTAGCCAAGGCACGCGCCAGTTACCCACCGCTAATGCAGGCGCTGATCAAAAGGACAAGGTGGACACGTATGTGGTGAGCTTGGCAGTCACCGATAGCACAGGAGCAAAGAGTGCGCCTGATACGACGAACGTTACCGTTATCTCTGCAGAACGAGTAGACACGAAATTGATTATTGATAACCCCTCATCGAAGGCAGATTATTACCTCGGAGAGCAAATGACGACCAAGGGGCGATTGGTTGATGCCGATGGCAACGGCATCCCGAACCAGACGATTCGCTTTAAAAGCGTGTCAACGGTGCTGGGCTTCACGTACGATTATCCCATTGAGCCCGTAACAACTGACAGCACCGGCGCCTTCACGAAGGTGTTCGACCCCATATCGGCACAAGGCGCTCCCTCCTTTGTCAAGACGGTCGATACTGAAGCGTGGGTTTATTACGACGGCAACGATCTTTACAATCCGACGTCTACCCCCCACGGACATGTGACCGTTCACCTCTCCTCACCGCCCTCTTCGTAAAGCGACGTGAACCGTACGTTTCAGCACCTCCCCCTTTTGCTTGAGAAAGGGACCCATACATGAACGTCAATTAATCAGACGCAAAACGCGTAACCTTGATTCAAGACCTATACGTGCTAGACCGTTTGCCACGACGTCATTTTATAGGTTGCTGTGCTCATTGCTGAGTGTATCGCATACCAGAGCTCACTCGGTGCTACGTCGCTTCAGTGGCGACGACTCCTATTATGCCTGAAGCTGTTAGTTCGACCGTTGCCAAGTCCCCTCCATTATCTTACCCTAAAAGCTGAGGGAGTCGCTAACACTATGCATCGAATGTTGCGATGAAAAGCATCGTAACGCGCTGAGCAACTATGTACGACTTGCATAACCCATATCGTTGATTGAAAGTACGATCAATGCTTTGTGCGTGGAGACGGACCCCGCAACAACTCATTGTCTATAGTCCTATTCTGGTAGGACTTAAGCAACGCTCCTCAAAACGAATGATCGATCTTAAGTGCTTTTTCATAGCACCGCCGCGCCTCTTCAAAGCGAAGGGTTACTTTGTTAAGCACGCCTTTGTTGTACTAATCTTCTGCCGTCGGCATATCTCCTCTAAATTTGTGGAGCAAACACGTATTGAGCGTTTTGTAGCTATCTCCGTGCAGCTGCCCCAAATGTAAGCTTTATTACGAAAGACTTGGATTTTTTTAAGCAATCCATACGTTAGGAATAAAGATGGAGACTCGAAAAATGGGCAAATTAGAAAGTAAGGTTGCACTGGTTACCGGTGCGAGTTCTGGAATGGGATATGAAATTGCTAAACTCTTTGCAAAAGAGGGGGCATCAATCGTCGTAATCGCAAGGAGAAAAGAAAGATTGGCAGCCCTAGTAACTCAGATAGAAGCTGACGGTGGAAAGGCCGTTGCTGTGCCTGGAGATGTCACTCATCAAGAAGATGTCGAGAATGCCGTTAACACGGCTGTGCAAGAATTCGGGAAACTCGACATCGTCGTCAACAACGCAGGAGTGCTGGACAAGATGAAACCTGTTACGGAAACGGACGACGAATTATGGAATTCGGTACTCGGCACCAATCTAACTGGGCCAATGCGCTTTTTCAGAGCCGCTATTCCACACATGCTCAACAACGGCGGGGGGGCGTTCATCACCTTGTCGTCCCTTGGCGGCTTACACGGTGCGCGCGCGGGAGCAGCTTACACGGCGTCAAAACACGGGGTTCTTGGACTCGCGAAAAACGTGGCGTTTATATACGCTGACCAGAACATTCGATCGAACGTTATTGCCCCTGGCGGCGTTAACACCGAAATTAATCGAGACATGGATGAGTGGAGTGAACTGGGAGGGCAGCAATGTTCGATGGGTTTGGAGACGATGATACGACTTGGCGAACCTGAAGAGGTTGCCCAGCTGGCGCTCTTCCTCGCTTCGGATGACGCGAGCTTTATCAACGGTGCGGTCGTCGCCGCTGACGCCGGCTGGGGCGCCTATTAGAGGCAGCGTGCGGCTAACAGGATTGGGCGAATGTTTTCGTAAAAACTTGAACCGAACGCCAATAGGTTTCGGTTGTGCAGCGCCAGAACAAACAACGATATAGGATACGTCATCAAACCGAGATGCGGTTTTTGAGATGGACGGCTATAGTCAAAAGTGTGCACGATTCACAAGGCTTAACCCACACCCCAGGGCAGGCGGTTAGGTTCAGGCCTAGGCAGGAGCATATCGGAAAACTATAGACTACGGCGAGTGAAGACGAACCCTGAACGAATAGGGGCCTTAGAAAGCGCAAAAAGAGCGAGAGACGTATGTTTAGAAGCGCAAAGCCTATGTGATGACCCAGTCAAGCGGAAGGATCGAGTAGGAGACTCGAGTGAGCACCACAAACGGCAAGATATCCGTCGATATGGCCTAAATAGCGCCTGAGCCCTGAACGTCAAGATGTGTGCTGCTGCCTAGCGCTCGATGTTATCGGGCTTCGTCCGAGCTATCGCGCTTGTATGTGATCGTCTTAATGAGGATTTATTCCCCTGCGAGGGTTTTAGCGAGGTCGTCCCCTGCGAGGATTTTAGCCAGGTCGTCCCCCCACGCTGCAACGACCTCCTCTTTCTTCATTGTCTTCGCTTTCTGCCTTGCTACACGGTTATATTCTTCGGGACCCCCCATACTGTCGAGGATCGTCTGACCGAGTATCTCGGTACTTTGGAAGAAGACATTCATACGTTCCTGCGTTGCAGGTGCGAACCACTGCATAGCACGACTCTGTAGTCCGTTATTGAAGGGGACGCCCTCGTAATAGCGTATCGATCCGGGAATCGCGTTGTAGTACAAATCGAGGCACGACTCGCCAAATTCACTGATGGGGAGCCCGCTCGCTGCCGTTAGCGAACAAGTCTGTGGTATGTAGGCCGGCGTCCACATGCCATCGATCAATACCTCGACCTCTGATTCAGGAACCGCGCCTCCCATCATATCCATAGCGTTTTCCATGAACGGATCTACGCTTATCCCTGCTCCTCTATACGGATCGAACTCCAGCTTAAAATCCATGAAACGGGTCTTTATCCCTGCACTCCTGCATAAGACAGCGTAGGCGTTGTTGAGTTGCCAGCAGAAGCCCTTTCCTATCCTCACAGTCTCTCCGGCGTCGTACCAGCCAGCCATCTCCCACCACATGTTGTTCTTTATCCACCAGTACGCTGCCTCCGCGTACTCCCGGTTAGAGAGCTCAAAAGCGCCCAGGTCGTGGGCGCGTGCGACAACCTGTGGGTCGCCGGGGTTACACCACCGCACCGGCCTGAGGTACGACTCTTTTGACCTGCAGTAATTCATGCCTTGGCGGTACTCTGGCAGTTCAAATTTACGGGCCGAGGGGACGTAGCGCGGCTCATCAGGATCCATTTTCCTCATAGTTGACAAAATAGCCGGTACATTTCTAAGCATCTCCCATCGCCCGATTTTCTCATATTTATACGTTTCATCTTCTGCCATGGGCCAATCTCCTTGTGCGGCGTATGCGCTTTTTCGAGCTTCTCATTTCACTCTAGTTAAATAACCAAGACCGCACGAATATAAAGTTTGGGGTTTTTTTAGCGAAACCGCCTCAGTCTTGTGCTCTGAAAATGACTATCAAGGGCGCCGTGCAAAAAAAATCGGGCACCGCTATGGCCGCAGGCGATGCAGCTGGGTTCATCATCAAACGGAGCTAACTGGGCCTTCCGCCTTGACCATCGTTCAAACCGCACACTTACCATCACCTCCAGACAGCCTGTTATCCCTGTGTTCTATAAGTCTACAGATAGGGGATTGATTGTCAGCGTCCCTGAGAAATTTATCGATAAATATATGAAACAAGTAGCAAGTAAACAAGCAAATTTCTCATCAGGATGGCACAGGCAAACCCACACCTATAAGCAGGGTATCCAGTATATACAAGATAAAAATCGGTGCTTTCGACCATCGAAAAAGGAGGAAAAAATGGTACTCAATGAGAATTCAAAAATGAGAGAAATTAGAGCCAACCCAGAAGCCAAAGCCG
>Ga0209123_1004153_pt1 | contig 10160 bp, 5 predicted proteins | sample BarGraIncu00431A_FD_184500 | JGI IMG/M metagenome (GOLD analysis project Ga0209123, IMG submission 184500) | Arctic peat soil microbial communities from Barrow, Alaska, USA - Barrow Graham LP Incubations 004-31A (SPAdes) (version 2) | ecosystem: Environmental > Terrestrial > Soil > Wetlands >...
CTTTGACCGCATCAGTCACCCTTGGCTACAGGACCATATCCCGATGGATAAAACCATCCTCAAGAAATGGTTGGCTGCAGGTTACATGGAAGAAGGCGTCGTCTATCCGACAGAGGCCGGCACCCCACAAGGCGGAATACTCGGCGTTTAGATTGGTTTTGTCCCGTTGTTTCCCTTGGACTTCTCCTCAGCCGCGACCTCGCCGGCATGCCTGTCATTCCAGGCACCCATTTAGAGCACCACCTTCTCTCTGCTGAATGGGCTTCCCACCACCTTGGTGTCCAGACCGCACATATCCTTAGGGCGCCGCGAGCCTTCTGTAGTTAAAATTCACAATGTTTGCACATTCTTTTACCCCACTTATCCTCTGAAAAGCGTCGAAATACCTTACATGCCTTGTAGGCCTGTTCACCTCATGGAAAACTCCAAGTGCGTAAAATATATCGATAATACTACATTAGCTGTCGGATTTTTTTACAGACCACCAGTACTCTTGGTTTGCATTTAAGGTAATCATAACGATATCAGTAAGTTGCGTCCACGGGTCGATTATTGCAGGCTAATGTTAGCTACTGTATCGTATTTCCAATGAAAGGAAGGTTTAACTGTTTTGGCCCGAATGGTAGAGGATCTAAATCAGGGTGGACTCGTCAGTTCGCTTAGAACGTGGAGGGAGAAAGCATTTTAGACTTCAGCGGGGGGGGAGACGTTGAAATGATTCATGAACCGGGATGGACTACGGAGAAAAGGATGTGTGGCAACCAGAGATCAAACTACTGAAAGGTGTATCGAATTTGTTCAGTTGAGCAATTTAGTTATCAATTAATGGAAGAGGAGAAATGAGTAATGAGATATTGCTATGTGGGTGCTGCACGACGGACTTTTTATCTTTCCATAATACTGATCTGTTCAAGCACTGTTTATGGGTGTTCACCCAGTGGGGCTAAAGCAAATACAGACTCAGATGGAACACCGAAAGTAAACACGGAATATCAAGCAGTATTTCTCGATAATGGTCAGGCATTTTTCGGGAAATTGGAAAACGCGAACTCCAAATACCCGTTGTTGAAAGAGGTCTATTATATCCAGAGCCAGGAGGATCCGGCAACCAAGCAGGTTAACAGCGTGCTCACCAAACGGGGTAGCGAACTTCACGGGCCGGATGCTATGTATATCAACGCCGGTCATATTCTCATGGTCGAGTCAGTCACTCCCGGCTCAAAGGTGGGACAACTTATTCAGGAAGCGAAGGCAAAAAAATAAAATGACATAAAAAGGAGATTGGGTTATGACGATTAAGCGGAAAAATCTCAGTTTGGCAGTTGTGATGCTGGCGGTGGCATTAATGCCTTTCACGGCCCAGGCGACCAACTTCACCTGGACCGGAGGCGGTAGCGGAGCCAATGCGGGGGTCTGGACCTACGGCAGTAGCCCCTATAACTGGAGCGGTGGCAGCGCCTCCAACGGTCGTTACCCGGGACAAACCCATACCAGTTACACCGACACGGCCACGATAAATTCCGCTACCAACGGGCAGGTGACCCTCGGTGCCTCGATGACCCTGGGCGGGTCAGCCACGGCCCTGACCATCGGCAGTTCCGCCTTGACCAACGCGCTGACCGTCAACTCCGGCGGCAACCTGGGAATGAAGGGGGATGTTTCCAACCTCAAGAATATCACCATCAACACCGGCGGGGCATTGACCAATGCCGACGCGACCGCCCATAATCTCAGCGGCGCGGGCGGCACGGTTACCCTGGCCGGGGGGAGCATCGCTTCATCAGGCGGAGGTGGCTGGAATCTGAACCAGGCGGTCAGCGGCTATGGCACCGTCTCGGCTCCGCTAACCAACAACAACTCCCTCACCGCCAACAATGCCACCGCCTTGACTCTCTCCGGTGGGGTTAACAATTCGGGCACGGGCATCCTGACCGCCGCCAGCGGCGGGACCATGTCACTGACCTCTGCCCTAACCAACAGCGGCACAGCAAACGTAGCTAGCGGCGGGACCTTGATCTTGGGCACCGGCGCCAGCCTGAGCGGCAATGCCGTCAACGTGAATGGCACCGTGACCAACAACACCGCCGCGATTCAGGCTCTGAGCCAGTTCGTTCTGCTCGGCGGCACCCTCAATGGCTCCCAGGGGTACAACAACGGCACTACCTGGGGCGGCAACGGCACCATTCAAAAGCTGACCAACACCGGTACCGTGAACGCCAACAACTCCGGCACCCCCCTGACCCTCACCGGCATCACCACCAATACAGGCGGCACTCTGGGCTCCACCGGCGGCTCTATGGTCAACTCGGGCACTATCAACGGCTACGGCACCATCTCCGCGCCCCTGACCAACAATGGAACCGTAAACTCCAACGTCGGCGGCCAGACCTTGCGGATCACCGGCAATGTCAACAACACCGGTGGTCTCCTTAATAGTACCGTTACCGGCGCTACCCCTTCCATCCTGTCCCTGGAAGGCGCCATCCTCGGTGGTACCGTCGGTGGTGGGGCCATCGGCGAGATAGACCTGAACGGAGCCACCCTGACCGGTGTGACCTTTAGCGCAAGTAACTACACGGGTGCCACCCCTGGCGTGATCAAGCTGACGGGCGACAGCACGTTATCCGGTGCCATCAACATCAACAACTATGTCCCCATTTCTGTCAACGGGAAAACCCTCAACCTCTCCGGAGTCACGCTGGGCGGCGTCAGCGGGGGGCCGGCATCCATCGTCGTGGGCAGCGGCACTCTGAACAATTCTGCAGCCAGCACCATTACCATCGGGAGCATCAGCCCCATCACCCTGGCTGGCGGAAAAATCACCTCCACCGGCGGCGGCAGCATTCAAGGCGGCAACATCAACGGCTGGGGCACCATCTCGGCGTCGCTCACTCCAACCGGCTCCGGCGCGGTAACGCAGGCGAGCGGCAGCGGGAAGACCTTGTCCATCACCGGCAACGTCAACCTTAATAACGGCAACCTGCTGAGCAGTACCGGCGCGACGCTGGACCTGCAATCCACCGTCAGCGGGGGCGCAGGAGGATATATCAATCCCAATGGCGGCACCGTGAACCTCAACGGCGCCACCCTCAACGGCCTGATAACGATGCGGGGCGGCGCCGTCAATGTTACCAATAACAGCACCATTGGTAGCGGCACAGTCAACGCTGAATCCACCATCGGGATCAACAGCGGCAAAGTTCTCAATGTGACCGGAGCCACTCTGAACCTCGTCACCAACGGTGCCTTCCATGGTTCTTTGACCAACAACGGTACCCTGACCCTCGACACCGCCTCCCTGAATAACAATTCCGGCGCCACCGTCACCAACAACGGCACGGTGAACGTCCACAACTCCACGGTCAACTGGGGGAACCTCAACAATAATGGCGCCATTATCAGTGATCCGTCCACTCAGATCTTCAACAACCTGACGGTTGGGGCTGCCGGGTACCTGACTGGTGCGGCCGGAGACGTATTCAAGATCACGGGCAATTTCGTCAATAACAGCGCACAGAACAGCGCCTGGAATACGTTGCAGGCCGCCTTGGCTTTCGCCACCGGGACTTCGAGCACCCATAGTGTCGCCCTTGGGGGGGCAGATTTGGGCCAGACCTCGGCGGGTTTCACAAACAACTTTGCCTGGAACTCCCTGGACCTCACCGGGCAGACCCTGACTCTTACTGATGGCAATGCCACCCCCGGCGGTGCCTTGTATGTGGAAGATCTCACCGGCTTGACCTTTTCCGGTTCCACGGTCACCGATATTACCGGTAACGGACTCAACATTTATTATGACCCGAACGTAGATGTAGCCCTTGCCGGGAAGACGTTCAACCTTGAAGGTGGCGGCATACTGGCGCCGGATACGGCTCCTGTCCCTGAGCCTGGAACCATGATGCTGCTTGGATTCGGATTCCTCGGGTTGGCAGTCTTTGGCAAACGTTTCAAACGAGTATAATCGGTCCTCCAAATTCGAAAGTGACTAAGGGGGAACAGTAGTGCTTGTTCAAGTTGAATGGACAAACTATCGACATGATTATGCGAAAGATTTCATGCTCGATAGATTGATAGACGCAGGGGTCGTCGCCAGGTTTCTACGCTACTCGGGGTGGGTGACGATAGGAGTGGACCCGGTACGGTCAAACACGCCGAATCGTGAATATAGCGGTAGCGAAAGAAGGGCGTTGAGACCAAACATCTAAGCTATTCAGAGCAAATTGGGGGGGGCGGGGTGCCAAGCACCGCTCCCCCCAATTTGTTTACCACTCTGCTGCGGCCATCCGGGCAATCAACCGATAAAAGTAAATCTGCCGAATATCAACTTTATTCTAAAACTGCGACACGAGGCTGTCTGCAGAAGTTGTCCCCCAAAATGACTTAACGGAGGGGACCACCCGTGTCACCGGGTGAATCTAGAGACCTGAATAAAGAGCGGTCCTGACAATGTAACGAAGCACCGCGAGGTGCGGGGTACCAATCGTAAGAGGCGTACCCTTCTGGCAGCCACATGCTGGATGAGTGCTAGATAGCTGGTATGGTGAAGGAATCTGAATCTGCGATAAAGATCGTTATAAACGAACAAGCGGAAGTGGCTCTTACGCTTGACCAAAATGGTAACGGAGGCGGGAGAACGATTTTTTAGTGCGTTCTCGTGACCCATTAAGCTTCCCGGTCGACAGCAGGCACCTAACCCGGCGTACTTCACAGACGGAACGTGGAAACCTCGTATCGCCCCCTTCGGGGAAAGCAGGCTGTAAGGCTTGCCGATGGCGGTGCGAGCTTGGGATGTCGGAAAAAGCGAATGTCGGGCTGTAATGGCCCGAATACGGGTTGCAACATCACCCGGCACGAAAGTGAGCTGACGTCCGACTGGTCTAACCTCGCGAGAGAGTATGTGGAACCGTTATGATGGGGAAAAGCAAATGACAACAACGGCCAAGCCGCTGATTGGTGCATCCTCAATGGTTGCGAATTGGGACGCCATCAACTGGCAAGCCATTGAGCAACAGGTGAAACGACTGCAGATGCGTATCGCGAAGGCAACTCGGGAAGGGCGCTGGGGGAAGGTTAACTCCCTGCAATGGCTCCTGACCCATGCGTACTCGGCTAAACTCTTAGCCGTACGACGCGTGACGCGTAACTCCGGTCGTAAAACGCCCGGAGTGGACGGAATAGTCTGGAAAACTGCAGCTCAGAAAATCAATGCAACCCGGTCACTACAGCGGCGCATCTACATTCTCAAGAAAAATGGTAAACTTCGGCCACTCGGAATTCCAACTATGTTCGACCGATCCCAACAGGCGCTACATCTGCTGGGGCTGGAATCGGTCGCGGAAACTCTGGCGGATCCGAATGCGTACGGGTTCCGGCCCAAACGCTCAACTGCCGATGCCATTGGGCAATGCTTTACGGTACTGTGCCGTAAGCGGTCCGCCCAATGGATTCTTGAGGGTGATATTAAAGCCTGCTTTGACCGCATCAGTCACCCAACGGATCAAGCCTTCCGTTGTGGCGGTGGGATTCGCTTTGATCAGTTTTCGGATGTTGTCCAAGAAGCGTTTCAATGCTGGCTTGGAGGGCTTGATCAGCAACTTGCCCTTGTAGGGGTAAACCCAACATTCGTGTCACCAGGTATCAAGTAGCAAAACCAAGGGAATCTCAAGACAGCTTTGGGATACCCCGGATGACAAAAAAGCTATAAACGGGTTCCGAGGCAACTCCTCACCGTAGAGGAGAGGTCAAAACGCTAAAAGTGGTGCGGGAGTAGCAGATTCGGGGGTTAGAAGAAAGGCCTTTGCTTGGTGGCTATTATTATAACCAATAACAACTATTTTCCCTTCATCATTGATTGAGGTCGCTTCGTTAAAAACCCAGCCGGTATGATTTGGAAGGCTGTTTAAGTCAGTAGCCGTGCCCTTGTCCCACAGAAAGGCATGATTGGACCATTCTTTCCCTGTACCAGTATGGGCAGATCCCACCACTTGTCCAACGTTATTGATGCTTTTTGCAGTGCTGAAATCCCCGAAAGGATCCAAATCTTGCATCTTGCCGTTATTCCAGAGAACGGCATGTTCGGCACCACTAGAATTGTCAGATCCTACAACTTGACCGGCATCGTTTATGCCATAAGCACAGCTCACTCCCCCTAGGTTTAGAGGGTGCATAGAACCGTTGCTCCAGATAACAGCGGACATCCCCGCAGCCCCCACCGCCTGACCAGCATTGTTGATGGCATAAGCGGTGCTGTCTTGTCCAGTAGGGTCCAAATCCTCGGTTTTTCCTTTGTCCCAAAGGACGGCATGTCTAGCTTTATTGCCCACAGCTTGAGCAGATCCCACCGCCTGTCCAGCTTGGTTGATGGCGTTAGCTGTGCTTGCTGTTCCTCCCAGATTGCCAAGTTCCTGCATTTTCCCGAGGCTCCAAATGACAGCCTGTGTTGGGGATAGCCAGTTGCCCCCGGTGGGGTAAGTAACGCCTACCACCTGGCCAGCGTTACTAATGCCAGTAGCTATGCTGGGTTTTCCTCTTGGAGTGTCCAGATTCTGGACCTTTCCTTTATCCCAAAGAACGGCGCCGTTAGAATTGTTTCCCACCACCTGACCAACATTATTGATACCAAAAGCTCTGCTCGTTTCGCTCATGATGTCCAAAACGGTGATTGTGTAACCTTTGGCCAGAGCATAGCCTTTATAATCAGGTCGCAGTGAACGTGCATCAAGAAGAGTTTTGAGTTGAATTTTGGCAGAATTGCTCCATTCGTTGACACTAAAATTGTCTGGCAGTGGGTCCGCTAATAGGTCACACCAGAGCCCTGTGATTTTGTCTTTGCTGTCATTAGGATTTTGGAGGGAATATCTGACCTGATGGCTGTCAATTCGATCAGTTGAAACAGTTAGTGAAGTTTCCTTCTTCTTTTTATCGATCATTCTTGCAACTTTTGCAGCTTTTCCTTCAGGCACAGAATCTGGTCCTGCTGGGTAAGCAGTTTTGAGTACTTCGATAGCAAACAAAGGCATGAGAATAGAATAGATGCTGAGATTTTCGTCTCCGCGAGAAAACTCTATACCGGACGGTCCAAGGTGAAGATTACTAAAAAATTGATGTTTGCCTTCTTTTTCAATTACTGTTTCCAATAAAATGTCGCCATTTTTGTATATGATTTTTCTGGCATGTGATAATTCTGCGGATTGCACCGTATCGAATTCGAATATGGCAGAACAATTCCAATCATCGCCTGTCGGCTTCAAACACTTAATTTCTGCCGCATAAGCTATAAAAGGAATGCAGCTAAAAGTAATAATTAATATCAATCGCATCAATGTGCAGTTCATAGATTAAGTACCCCAAAATATTTGTTGATTGCAACGGAGACATGACATCTGGCAAAGACATTCTAAACGTGAGAGATCGTCAGCATTTCTTTTGTGTACCCTTAGATTCGTTCGCGTATCATTGCCATATGATTGAAAAACGTCCGGCGGCTAATACCAAATACTGTGCAAACTTTTGCTGCGGAATTATCCGAATTTTCATAAAGGATACGGGCTTGCTCCAGTTTAGCGGGGTCGGTTTTCGGTCTGCCCCCCGTCTTTCCCCGAGCCTTCGCCGCCTCGCGTCCTGCGGCAGTTCTCTCGGCCTTTAACTCTCGCTCCATCTGATTGATGGCTCCAATGATGGAGAGAAAGGCTCTGCCGGTTGCCGTCGACGTATCGATGTTTTCCCGTAGCGAAACTAGGCTGATGCTCTTCGTCTCAAACGCCTGAACAAGCTGCAAGAGGTGCATTAAGGAACGTGTCATCCGGCTGAGTTCGGTCACTACCAGCAGATCGCCGGGCCTAAGAAAATCCATCAGCTTGGTCCACTCAGGACGATTCTCTGCTAAGCCACTTGCCTTGTCGGTAAAGACTCTGATGCATCCCGCATGTGTCAGTGCATCGAGCTGGGAATCGAGGTTCTGGCCAACGGTGCTTACCCGCGCATAGCCAACTCTATTGGGCGATGTAGTTTTCATGTGCATAAACCTACCACACAAAGTTCTTTTATGCACTGTGCTTTTTGCAGCGGTTTATGCACCGGTTTTCGGGTCAAAGATGTTTTGGTGGACAACGGATTCAGGGTAGTATAGAAAGTATACTTTTTGCACTCCAAGCTGTGGCACCAATGGACTGGGGCCATGTCAGCCGTAATGAGGTATTGTGAGACGCCGTTGGGAAAAAGAAGATCTCGAACTCCATTGGGGGTTGCTGCCTCCCGAATCCAAGCTGCTCCGCAACAAAAGCGGAGCTACCCGGCTTGGTTTCATGCTTCTTTTGAAGTTTTTCCAGTTGGAGGGCCGATTTCCAACGGCACCCTACGAAATCCCAGAGCAGGCCGTGATCTTCCTGTCCGAACAATCCCAGGTTCCTCCTGAGGCTTGGCAAGATTACCCCTGGGAAGGTATTACCATCCGCCGTCATCGTTCCGAAATCCGCAAGTGGACGGGGTTTCGTGAGGCAACAGTTAAGGATGCCAAGAAGTTGGAAACCTGGCTCCTGGGTGAGGTTCTGCCTGATGAGCAGAGGTACGATCGTTTGAAGGAAGCAGCTTTAAGCTATTTCCGGACCATGCGGATTGAACCGCCTGGCCCCGAGCGCCTTAAACGCCACATTCGGGCGGCTGCTCATGCCCACGAAACCCAATTCAGCGAAGGCGTCTATCAGCAGTTGTCATCGTCGGTAGTGAAACGGCTTGAAAAACTGTTGAAACCGCAATCACCGGAGGATGGCGATCCTGAGTGGACGGCCTGGCAGAGCCTAAAGGCTGATCCAGGGAGGGCTGGCATTGAAAGCGTTAAAGAAACTGCGGTCAGATTGAGGTTGGTGCGGGGAGTCGGGCTTCCGGCAAGCCTCTTCATGGGGGTTTCTCAAAAGCTCCTGGAACGCTATGCCAAGCGGGCTTCCGTCGAAGAGCCTTTCGAGCTTCGCCGTCATGCTAGACCTCTTCAGGTGACGATCCTCGCAGCATTCCTGCATCAGCGAAGCAAAGAATTGACCGACCACCTCGTGGATCTATTGGTGGAGATCATCCACAAGATGGGGAAACGGGCAGAGCAGAGGGTGGAGGAGAACCTGTCTGGCCAACTCCAGAAGGTGCCCGGCAAGTTAGGGGTGCTAGTCCGCATGGCAGAGGCGGCCCTGAACACACCAGAAGGTGTTGTTAACCAGGTCATTTATCCAGTGGCTTCCGAAGACCTCTTGAAAACCATCCTCCAGGAGATCCAAAACTCCGGGCCGGCTTACCATAACACCGTGCGAATCGCACTCAAGCGCTCCTATCAATCCCATTATCGGCGAATGCTCCCTGAACTGCTGGGCACATTGGAATTCAAGTGCGAGAATGCACGGTATCAGCCTGTTATGGATGCTCTTGCCGTGCTGAAGGCATATTTGCCGCATAAGTCGCCGTCTTATCCAGAGGGGACGAAGGTCCCAATCGAGGGAGTGGTGCGGCCTGTATGGATGTCGTTGGTGATTGAAGCGGCCGGTGACCCTCCGAAGATCAACCGCGTTGCATACGAAATCTGCGTCCTGAAGGCACTTCGAGAGCAACTCCGATGCCGGGAAATTTGGGTGGAGGGTAGCCGCCGATATCGGAACCCCGATGATGACCTCCCTCAGGATTTCGAGACCAAACGGGAGAAATATTACGCGGACTTGGGTATCCCCACGGATGCAAAAGCCTTCACGGCTCTCATCAAAGAGGAAATGACCCGTGGGCTTGTAGCTCTGAATGAGGAGATGCCTGACAATCCCAAAGTGAAAATTCTACCGAAAAAAGGTGGGTGGATCTCAGTTTCGCCCCTTGATCCGCAGGCAGAGCCGGAGAGCCTTGGTGCGCTCAAGACGGAAATGGCCCGGCGATGGCCCATGACGAGTCTTCTTGATGTCTTAAAGGAAACCGATCACTTGGTGGACTTCACCCAATTCCTCAGGAGCGGAACCGAGCGGGAGCATCTAGACCGCCGCGTGCTTCGGCGGCGCCTTCTGCTTTGCCTCTACGGACTCGGAACCAATACAGGTCTCAAGCGCATGGTCACAGGACAGGAAGATGATTCTCCCAAGGACCTGCACTATGTCCGGCGGCGTTTTCTTTCGCTCGAAGGCTTGCGCCAAGCTATC
>Ga0209123_1004155_pt1 | contig 10154 bp, 9 predicted proteins | sample BarGraIncu00431A_FD_184500 | JGI IMG/M metagenome (GOLD analysis project Ga0209123, IMG submission 184500) | Arctic peat soil microbial communities from Barrow, Alaska, USA - Barrow Graham LP Incubations 004-31A (SPAdes) (version 2) | ecosystem: Environmental > Terrestrial > Soil > Wetlands >...
TGCGAAAAGCAAGATTTGCGGAGGAACTACGTTTATAAATGCTACAGCATTTAAATTTCCTTTCTCTACTTCCTTGTCGGCCCAATGTACAAAGAATGAATTGACTGTCATCTTTCCTATCCATAAAATTGAAGCTACAGTTCCAAGAGGTACCGATATCGCCATTGCCGTTTTAGCATCTAAATTCGAAATTAGTGCAAGTGCAGTACCAACATATCCCGCAAATGCAGGGTCGCCAATCTGAGCACCACCAGCAGATATGAATCCTAAATATATAACGTTGATTGCTCCCCCTATCATAGCTCCTTCTAATGGTTTACCTAGGATTATACCTGTTATAAATCCAGCGAGTAGTGGTCTGTTAAATGTAAAAAAACCACTATACATAAGCCATGGACTCCATGAAAGATAATAGAAAATACCGATTAGTGAGGCTTGTAAAATTGTAACATGCATATTTTTCCTCCTCATATAATTTATTTATTTTTATTTTTTATTTTTTATTTTAATAATTTTTTTACATCAATTTGTTTTGCATCAGGAACTATTTGTATAAATACATTTACATTTAGATTCACCAGTTTCATAAATTCTTCTTTTTCTTCTTCTGAAACTGATATGTTTTTATAAAATTTCTTTCTTCCAACTCCTGCCCCCATACCTCCAACATTTAATGCTTTTATATCCACTCCTGCCTCTATAAGACTAAGTACAACACTAGGTCTCTTAACAAGTATTATTAATTTTTCTCCCTTACTTTCACCTTTTAAAACTTCTGCTGCATCATTAATTCCAAAAACATCAACTTTAATGTTAGATGGCGCTGCTGTTTTTAAAACTTTAACTAAAAATGCTTCTTCTGCCACCTCATCATCTACTATTATTATCCTATTTGCCTCTGTAATTTTTGACCACGCCGTAACAACTTGACCATGAACTAATCTATCATCAATTCTTGTAAGCACAATATTAAGCATATTTTTTTCCTCCTAATTTTTTATTTAAAATAATTTTTATATAAATTAAGACTTCATCTCTTCCTTAAGATCTTTTATACTATTTACCCCTAATTCCAAACAGTAATTTTTTAGGCCTATCAGATCATAACTTTCTCTACTTGAAAATGCTTCTAAAATCATAGGTAAATTAACACCAATTATACACTCAAGATTTACCTCACTTGATAAGTTATGCATACCTATTGCAGCGGCATTAAACGGACTTCCACCATAAAGATCCACAAACACTAATACTCCATCGCCATCGTTAAGATCTCTTGCAGCTTGCTCTACATCTTCTTTAAATTTATCTATACTATCTCCATGTAACAATCCAAGTGTCTTATAATCATTTTGTGGTCCAATTATAAGTTCGCCACTTTTTACAATCTCATGAGCAAATTCGCCATGAGTTACTACTAATATTCCAATCACAATATCACCCCCGCTTAATTCTTAATTTTGTTTACATTGTTTTATCTAAAGCTACTTAATATGTTATTAAAATAAATATAAACCTTTACACCATAATATATAAGCAATAATTAAGCCAACTTTAGTATTTTAAATAAAAAAACACTAAAAATCTTCCGGTCCCGCATAAAACCATGTACTTTGCACTTAAATACAATAAACAAACTAATAAAATATGTATTCATTTCGAAGTGTGTTTTCTTATCAGAATGTGTTTCAAAATGTGTGTTAAATATAAAGTTAAAAATAATGTTAATTCTAAGCATATATTTGAATTTAACACACATGACAATTTATTAAAACATTTCAAGCTAATTGTACTTTTTAACGATATTTATTATAATTCGCATAAAAAAAACACGTGAAAGCACATGTTTTTTTAAACTTAATTTATTTTATTACTAACTAACATCGAACATATCAATCAAATACCCTAGCTCTGCAATCGGTATTTCAGTACCAAATATTTCTTCTACCGGTTCTAATACACTTTTTAATGTATTATATAAGTTTATATTACTATTAATTACTTCATCAACATTTTTGTAAGGCAAAAATTCTTTTTTTAAACACCTCTCTATCATATAGCAGCAATGAACTATATACCCAATTTTTATTCTATCATAGTTTTCTATTATAATTAATTTTTCTAATTTTCTAAATGAATTATTGATTGATTCATAAGCTTTTATAGGATTTAAAAAAGTTAAGCCCTCGCTAAGTATTTTAAGTATTCCATCGGATTCAACATGTTTATGTTTATTATTACTTATATATATTTCGCCAGTTATTAATTTCTCTATTTTGCTTAAACCATCCCCTATAATTACATCATCTATTGGTATAAATGGAACCCCTGGAAGTTTAATTTCAACAGTTCCTACAACTGCTAAGATATCTTCAAGTGATTTCGTATTAGCTTTCTCAAATTCATTTTTATTCATAGGTTTTATAACAATTTTGTATTCATCAACAACTGATAGTGATTGCTTTATTAACTCTGCTAATTTAATTGCTGCTCCTCTTCCTGTTATACAGGTTGTGACAATGGTTTTCCTATTCGGTTTTAACATTTCCTTTTCAAGTCCATTAATAACTAATCTACCCATATAAGGGCTTATTCTTTCTAAATCTTCTGTTAATTTCTCAAGAGTAATTTGTGGTGATAAACTCCTTCTAACCGCTTCAATAACTAATGGCGTTGAAACCATTTCAATGCAACGTGTATTTATATTAGTCTTTTTAGTTATAATCTCGCCAAATGCTACTAATGATCCCATATCTACAAGCATTAACACACCTTTACCTTCATCTACTTCTTTTACTAACTCAATTGCTTTTTCTAGTATATCCTCAACCTTTTGATCAAGTGGCATATCAATTGATTTACAATGGGTTGTTTCCAGCAAACTATTGCAAACATCCATCATACTTGAAGCAGTAGATTTACCATGCGCCAGTACAATAACTGCCACGTTATCATTTTGTTCAAGTACATCAGAGTCTACTGTGTATAAAAACATTGCTATGAATCCTATCTCTTCTTTAGGAATATTTATTTCTAACTGTTTTTGAAGTATACTATGGATTATTTTAGCAATATTAAATTCATCCGGCTTATCTAATGCTATTCTATTAATTTCGTCATCATTTATAATTCTTCTTTCCGTAATATGCTCCATTAAAGCACTTATATGCATCGCTAAAGCTATATATACTTTTTTACTAAACTCTTTGTTTAATCTTTCTGCCGCGATTTTTAATGCAGTTTCTACTGCATAATAAACTTTTGGACTAATTATTTTAAATATTTCATTATTTTCAAATGATTTTTTTTCTACATTACATTTCATCAATAATGACTTTAAATATTTTTCAATGTAAGTATTTAATATTTCATTGATTTTCTCCTGTGAATATCCCTTTTGTGAATAGAAATAATATTTATCACTTATTTCATTATATAATTGATTGGATACATCATAACCCCTTTCAAGATTAGGTTTATTGTCATCATAACATGGCGAAAACTCATAATATTTATTATAATTATCCTGAAGTAACTGTAATAATTCACTTCTTTTCTCTTTTATATTAAAAATACCCTCGTAAACATAGTCTGGTATGTGTGATGTATCTATATCTATTGAATCTTTCATAGATGTTTTATATTCTAAAAAACCTCTGGCACAAGTAAGTTGAATATCACTTCTTAATTGACCTATATTTCCCTTACAATTATATGCTAAAAAATCCTTGATTACATCTTTACGAACCCTTATTAGAACTTTAACACACTTTGATTCCTCACTAAAAAATTGTTTGATTAATTGAAATCTTTCTGAAAGGCTGCGCTCTGAAAGTGAAGGTATTTTTATTACCATAGGGATTCTTCTTATAAACGTTTTCAAAAGTGACGAATTAATATCTTCAGTGGTAGCGCATATAAACCTAACATTTGACTTACGTGTACCCTCGGTCTCACCCATCTTTCTATAGGTGCCTTTATCCATAAGCATAAATAACATTTCTTGTCCTTCAGGCGGCAAGCGATGAATTTCATCTAATAAAATAATTCCTCCATTTGCTTTTTCAATAAGCCCTTCTCTTTCTTTCTCAGCCCCAGTAAAAGCTCCTTTTGCATAACCATATAATTGACTTAATAATAAATTAGGATTATCTGCATATTCAGCACAATTAAAAATAACGAACTCTGAATTAGGACTAATTGTTCCACTAACTAATGCATACTTGTACATTATTTCTGAAAAATTATTTTTCCCTACTCCTGTAGCTCCGACAAGTAATGTATGTAGACCCTTAGGAGGATAAAGTATTGCGGCCTCTGCTTGCTTAATAGCAAGTTTTAAACTTCCACCGGCACCAATGATATTATTAAAAATATCCGTAAAGAGTGGATTTTTCTTTTTTATCTGGTTCTTAAAATCAATTAAAACATCGATTGACTTAATTTCAAGTTGATCATCTCTTAAATTAAATCCTAAAATTTCTTCAAGCTTTAGCTTATCAATAAAATACACAGGTTTACCATGAATTTTTACAACACACTTATCTATTAATAAAGAATTTAACTCTTTACTAGCATTACTCCTACTAACATCGGCATGTTTACCAATTGTAGTAGCTTCAAATCCAACAAATCCTTCCTTTAACCTTTCAAACGTAATGTCGGTAGATATCACTTTTAAAGCATTATATATCTTTTCTTTTCTCGTCATATTTCATGCCTCCCAAAATTTATATAAATGTTTAAAAGGGAGTTCAATAAGTGAACTCCCTTTTAATCTGTTTGATTAAATATGCATTTTATAATTATAAACTATTTACCAAATAGTCCTTGACCACCTGATGCAGCACTTTGTGGTCCATAAGTTGGTGCTCTTCTAGTATTTTTTTGAGTTGAAGACTTTGCTTTTTTTTCTTCGATAATTTTTTTCATCATTTCCATATTTTTATTTATATCCTTTTTCATGTTTTCACCTCTTTTTTTATTTTTCACATCTTTTTCATACTTAAAAAGCTAACTTGCCTATCTATATTAAGTTTTATAGCATGTTAATAAACGTTAAATTTCCTATTATTATTGAAACTGGTTGCGGTAAAGTAAGTCCCGCAGGGGTGCCACCACTATAAAAAAACAATGCGTTATTTGTTGGATCATTCCCGCCGAGTGCTTCTTTTGCAGCCTTTAAAGCACTTGCGTGTGCAGGTCTATTGATGTTACCATTAAGTACTGGTGTAAATTGATAAAACCCATTTGTCTTTTCATATACAACATCACTTATTGAATTTGGAAAACTGCTACTCCTAACTCTATTTAAGACCACGGCTCCTACAGCAACCTGAGCATTATAAGATTCTCCTCCAGCCTCTGCAGTTATTATTCTTGCTAGTAAATCCAAATCATTCCCACTAGCATTAATTGATGCAGCAGGTATAGCTTGCGCAGATGTACCATTAGCAGCCTTTAGAGCTTGGTCTGCGACTTCTTTACGTTTTGTTTCAGCTATTTTTAAATTTTCAGCCGCCTGTTTTGCAGCTATAGCCTGTCTTAGTTCCATAGCCTGAGCTATTATAAGTTGCGCGCCATATTGCTTCTCCTGGGCTTCTAATTGTGATATTAATATATTTTGTTCCGCCTTTTGTTTAGTTAAAGTAGCTAGATTTTTTTCATTATCGACTCTTAAAGATAATAGCTTTGAGTTTGAGGTATCGAGCTCTACCTTTTTTAAATTGATTGTAACCATTTCTGTTTTCAACCCATCCATAACATTCTGATCAAAAGTTACTATCCTTTTAATGTTTTCCATTCTGGATATAAAATCACTTATACCCTCTGAATCCAGTATAATGTCTATATAACTTGATGTCCCATTCATATACATTGCTCTCATTCTTTTATCAAAAATAACCTGCTCAGCTTTAATATTAGCCTCAGCTTTTGCAATATCTATTTTCGTTTGCTTTATATGTACTTGTGTTGTCGTTATATTGTTTTCATTACTTTTAATTTTAGACATTATCTCTGCGGATTTATTATTCAATATCCCCACTTTATTTTCAATATCCCTTTTTTGCGTTTGAACCTGCTGAATTTTCGCCTTTTCTGACGCTGAATCTGCATATACACTAGTAAAACTAATGCTCAGGATTATGCCAATTATCATTACGGCTGAAATAATTTTTTTACTCAAATTTCCATCCCCTTACATAACATTTTATTTTTTAAATATATTTATATTATGTTTAAAAGTTTGTATCATCTGAATATAATACCATACCGTGATAATCATAGCAAATACTGGATTTGGTTTAAAATAATATCTAATTAATAATAACGACTTGCTTTATTCCTACGATATTGCCTCCTCACCATAACCAAAATACTCTGCAATTTTTTTATAACTCGGAACATCTATATTATACTTTTCCGCAATATCTATAATATTAAAGATAAGCTCATCCTTTTCACTGCTTTTTCCAGTTTTAAGATCCTTTTGCATTGAGGCTGTTGTGTCTGAACTAAAACCAGCTAAAACGTCAAGATTTTCTGCCACTAAATCAGTGTCAAGTTTAATATTTAATACAATTGCAATCTTCTTAAGTTCATTAAGAAGCGATATAAACATATCTCTACATTCTCCATCCTTTTGAAATTCACCAGCCGCAACATCAAAGTATGCACCGGTAGCTGCATAAGCAGATGTAAATGAGAATTTTTTAAATATATCACGGCTTATATTATCTGAAATAAGTACATCTATTCCCGAATCCTCCAGGTCTGATTGTATAATATGTAATAAACCCATATTCACAAACGCATTTTCTCCTGGCCCAAAAACAATTCTAAAAATCCTGATTCCTTGGGTAATTTCACCAGGGGCTGCTATATATGCACTTACATAAATACAACCATCAAGAACAGTTATTCCAGCTAGTTCCTTGGACAATTTTTCTTCTGCATTTAATGCATTCAAAATAGGAATTACGATGGTCTTCGCATGGGAAGCTTTTTTTATGGTAGGAATAGTGTTATATAATGAGTATCCTTTAACACAAACAAAAATTACATCAAATTTTCCAAACTCTTCGTTAGCATCACAGGCCTTAACATTCGCAAGATTTATTTCACCTTTTCTCGTTGAGTGAACAATAAGTCCCTTTTCTTTTATGGCCTTTAAATGAGCACCTCTTGCCATAAATGTAACGTCTTTTCCACTACTGGCTAAATATCCGCCAATACACCCACCTGTACCGCCTGCACCAATTATTAAATATCTCATAACACACTCTCCCATCCTATTCCCTATTAGTATAAAATCAATTCGTTTTATTATATCTTATTTTCAAAGAAAAATCTTATCTTAATATCCAAATATTAAATTGCATTTTATCTATTTTAAATAATATTTATTATTATTTAAAAATAAGTCTTTACAAACATTAATTACTATGGTACTATTAATTTATAAACAAAGAAACACTTTTAACTTAGTACAAGATGTGGAACTTGTTCCTCATAGATATTAACCTTCATTAGATAAATTGAGAGAATCACTAATAGAAAGGGGATAGTCCAATGTATCAAATTAAATCTTCAGAGTTTTTAGAGGGTAGTACGGTTTATATATAAAAGGTCTTTAATATATGTGATAAGACAAAGTAAAATTACTTAAATTAAAATAAATTACTATACTCTACCTAAATTAAAATTAAATATATAATATATTAAAAGGGAGTTCATACTAAAGTGAACTCCCTTTTATCAGTTTTATTGTATATACAAAATCATATTTTAGAAAATCAATCTGAATCGGCTACAAGTTCATTAAATAGAGACATTACTTTTGGAAGAGAAAATGAGCTAGAGACCTTCTCTGGAAAATCACTGGAATTAGCATCAAGCTTAAGACTTACACTTCCTATAACTGAATTTTTTTATGAGAAACTCAAAATAATTAGTAAGTTATAAAAATAGGTAAGGGAATTCAAATTAATGAACTCCCTTACCTATTTTATTTACACGTAAATTACACGCTAATATTAACTTATTTTAGTAACATAGATTTTAGTGCAACTATTTCTTCGCGTAAGTTATCATCTTTCATAAGTTCCATTGCAGAATTAATAAGCACTCTAATATCACGTTGACCTTTATAAATAGGTGTAAGCCTTTTATTTAAATTTAAGAATTTATATACAGCAATTTGAGCTCCTCTTACAGAATAATCCATAGTAAAGACAACATCATCTTCTATTTCACAGAACTGTCCAAGTAGTGCTAAGTTAGTTGAACCTTCTGGAATATTTTTAGGTCTATCACCCTTTGCCCTAGTTAAAAATTGTGCTGTTGTAAAAGGTAATATACATGGTATACAAATAGATGTTTTAAGAATCTTTTCCATATCTTCTTTGAAGTTTAGGTGATATAATACCTCAGACAATATTTCCGCGCCTGTGCAATCTACCATTCTCTTTTTAATAAAATCACCTTTTGCATATGGGAACAAACTATATCCCCAAATAATCTGTATTTCATCAGGTTGACTAATGAAATGTGGTTGGTTGTGCAGAACTATTGTCATAAGCCATGCAGAATCTCTAAATGTCATATGAGCCCCAGTTCCTGGCTGATTCCCTGAGAATTCTACTATCTTTTTATACATTGTTGGATCCTTAAGCGTAACAGTAAAAGACTCCCACATCGACTGCTCAACGCGTTCATCAAAAACCTTTGGATTACCAAACTCAGGACGACCGCACGCTATTTTTTCCCACAAATCCCATGCTCCACCTACATGTTTATCATTAATTTTTGCAGGGCTTGTCATTGACCCAAGGCTTGTACCTGCTGTTAATGATCCAATAGTAGCAAAAGCAAGATCCCCTACGGAAAGCTCTATTCTAGTCTCTTTTCCATTTTTAATACATTTAAATGCAGTAACTGTAGTTTCTGTCGCTGATGGTTTAAATTCTAAATCAGTTACTCTTGTGTTTAATTCGAAACTAACACCTTGTGCTTTTAACCATTCCGTCATAGGAAGTAACATTGAATCATATTGATTATATGGTGTACGACGTATTCCTGATAAATCTTTAAGTCGTGGTAATTCTTGTATAAACCTATGAAGATATCGCTTAAGTTCAACAGCACTATGCCAAGTCTCGAATGCAAAGAGTGTAGTCCACTGAAGCCAGAAATTTGTTTTAAAGAACGCTTCTGGAAAACACTCTTTAATAGTCTTTGTTCCTAATGAATCTTCAGAGTTAATCATTATATCCATTAATGCCATCCTATCCTCGCGGTCAAAGCCCAAAGACGATACATCCAATATGTTAGCATCGTTATCTATTAATCTAGCTTTTGCATGTGTATGAATTTTTTTATTAAAAGCGTTAAATTCATCAAGTATTGAAACTTTAGGGTCTGTTAATGATGGGATGCTTTCCATTATTCCAAAAGTACAAGTATAAGCTTCCCTATCGAACATTCTTCCGCCACGGATTACATACCCATCCTGGGCATTACCATTTCCATCCATACTTCCACCTGTTATATTTAATTCTTCATATATATGAATATTTTTTCCAGGGACATGTCCATCCCTAATTAAATATATTGCAGCCGCCATTGATGCAATTCCTGCACCAACCATGTAAGCATTTGTGTTTTCTACATCAATTGTTTGATCAAAATTAAATTTCATTTTAACACCCTCCATTTAAAATTTATTTCATAAGCTATAGTTACACTATAAATCCAAACAAAATGAGTGTAAACAATCATATGTGCAAAACTGTATGGAAAGCATACACATAACTTTATTTGTAACAGAACATTTTAGCAAGCTTTAATTATGTTATTTTTAATAAGCTCAAATCATCTGTAACAAATTAAATCATAATGAATACTTATATAGTACAAACTATATTATGGAGTCAAATATTACATTGATAATAAGATAGGACAAGCCTTTTAGAATAAAGTATAAGCTGTAAAAAAATCAGTGAACACTATTAAATATTTGATTTAAGAAATGATGTACGAAAGGGAGTAAAATAAGTATGGATAATCGGGACGAAATTTACGATTTCTTTTCTAAAGGTGACCCTAATTCTAATAAAAATAAAAATGAAAATAATGATACAAAAAAATATAAG
>Ga0209123_1004156_pt1 | contig 10153 bp, 9 predicted proteins | sample BarGraIncu00431A_FD_184500 | JGI IMG/M metagenome (GOLD analysis project Ga0209123, IMG submission 184500) | Arctic peat soil microbial communities from Barrow, Alaska, USA - Barrow Graham LP Incubations 004-31A (SPAdes) (version 2) | ecosystem: Environmental > Terrestrial > Soil > Wetlands >...
TCGCCCACAATCAAGTCATGGCTTTAGCTGACAAAGTCGTCGATGCCGTCAAAACAGGCGCTATTAAACGCTTCTTCGTTATGGCTGGTTGTGACGGACGCATGAAGAGTCGTGACTATTACGCAGATTTCGCGAAAGCACTACCAAAAGACACCGTGATCTTGACGGCTGGGTGCGCAAAATATCAGTACAATAAACTGGACCTGGGAGATATCGGCGGCATTCCAAGAGTGCTCGATGCAGGACAATGCAATGACTCTTATTCCTTAGCCGTCATCGCCTTGAAACTCAAAGAGGTGTTTGGTCTAGAAGACATTAATCAACTTCCAATCTCCTACAACATCGCTTGGTACGAGCAAAAAGCGGTCATCGTTTTGCTGGCACTCCTCTCCTTAGGTGTGAAAAATATTCACTTAGGACCGACACTACCGGGCTTCTTGTCCCCGAATGTCGTGAAAGTATTAGTTGAAAACTTTGGTATTGCAGGCATTTCGACGGTCGAAGAAGATGTGAAAATGTTCTTGGCCTAAACAGTACACTCCATAAGTCCCCCTTGACTGAAAAGTTCAGTCAAGGGGGACTTTCTTTATGAAATAGATTTTGCATTTAACTTTTTTGCTTCCCAGTAAAGGACTTGGATAAACTTTTTAGTATTGGCATGGGAATGACCGATATCTTTCTCATGATCTAACTCATTCATTTTTTTTCGAACTTGTTCAAAGTCAAAGTATTTTGAAGCATATTCTTCGAATTTTGGGTTGGAGTAGTCCGCAAGCCCTAAGGATGCAATGTGAACTAAAGCTTGGAATATTGCTCTGCGAACTCTTTGTTCTGAAGCTTTTATTTCTTTTTGTAAAGTTGCAGAGTTAGCTTGTGAACCCAGTTTTTGTTTTCCTATGCCAGAAAACATTTCCTTAAGGGCGGGATAACGATATTCGTTCCCTGCTATTTTTTCATAGTCGTATAAATATTCGAGAATTAGCAAGAGGTCTTGCCCTCCGCTTTCTCCGCCAATTCCTAACTCGGATAATAAAAGCCGAGCTGAATCGTTGATGCTTTTAGCCTGGTAAGGGTTTTCAAGAGGGTTCAAGGAATTGTCATCAAAAATATGAAGCGACTTTTTAATGTTTTGGATGGATTGATCAAGGAGTACGCGTTCACTCACTTTTTTTAAAACACTCTTAACTTCTTTCCGATTCAGAGGTTTAATAATGTAATACTCGATTCCGTATGTATAGGCCTCTCCGATCATTTCTTTGGAATCGGATTGAGAAATCATGACGGTCTTACCTTTGAAAGTGTTCTGAAGACTTCTCGCCGTTTCGATTCCATCTCGCTTAGGCATTAGAAGATCAAGAATTAAGATATCAATCCTATTCATCGCAAGTAGCTCTGCGTCAATTTCTGAACCGTCCTGAGCTTCTCCTACGACCTCATTTAAGCCGTCTTCTTCAATAATTTCGGCTAACATGACGCGAAAAGCCGTATCGTCATCCACAATAAAATATCGCATTCCCTTTATCCTCTTTTCGTTAAAGTGTTAATAGGCAAGCGTACAAGAAAACAGGTTAAAAGTGATGAGGAGTCGTTTAACAAAGTAATAGTTCCACCAAGACTTTCTGTAAATTCTTTGACATAAGACAACCCCATTCCAGTGGAAGGCCTTCCGGACATATCATACTTTGTTGTAAAACCGTGTTCAAAAATGGCGTGCCGAATTTTTACGGAGATACCAGGGCCACTGTCACTGATTTTAAATTCAACGTCATCGTTACATCGAGTAATGCTTATAAAAATTTTCTCGTTATCCACGATTGCCTCCACCGCATTACTGACAAGGTTATTGAGAATAGAGAAGACAGTATACGTATGGTAACTCGGATGCTCGCCTTGACAGTCGACTTCAATCTCTACCCTTTTGCCAATTAAACGTGCATATTTTTGATTGGTTTTCTGGATAGCGACGACTAGGTCTTCAACATTCATATAATCAGTAATATTTTTATTAGAAATAATTTTGGATAACCCGGCATAAATGCGTTGGTTATCCTTTTTTATTTCGTGAACTTCCCCTGCGAGTTTAAGTGCTGTCTGAGCAAACTCAATATTCTGAGGGATTTCGGTGTCTACAAGATTACGGTATAAAGTATAACAGCCTCGCGTAGCATCTTCAGAGTTTTTCATCGATTTTTTGAGTTGAATTGTTTCGACAAATAAGTCCGAAATCTCAACAAGCATAGTTTCGATGCGTTTTTGTTGGCGCTCTTCTAATAAATGGGCTTTCTGTATGGTGAAGATACTGAGAATCCCAAGCACAAAAAAGCTCCGGATAATCGCGGTGGGTGCAAGTTGAACTAAGAGAGACACTGTAACGGTCATGCCTGATAAAATTTGCATAAAGAAAATTTGAACGAGGCTTGCCAAGATCTCAATACAGGTGCACAACACCCCAATTAAGAGTGGATAATGTAAATAACGCTTGATTCTAAAGGCTGAAAAAAGTGTGCCATACGTTAGATAGTAGAAAAAGGCATCTAGATTATGGATTATTGCAAAATGCCAAGTTTCTATACCGGAAAAGTATATCTCAATCAACGACCGGAAGAGACAGACGGATATTCCGACGAATAACCCTGAAATGAGCGGGCTGACCTTTTTGTTCCACAATAATAAGAAGAAAAACATCGGTGTGCCTAAGCTAACTCGGAAGTCATTGCTGAAGGGATATATTCTAAACTCACCGGCAACAGGGACAGTTATAAGCATAAGGATAAAGGCTAAAAGTCGTTGCTTCAAATTATCACGCTCTTATATCAAATTGACTGAATGAGCCTGTGTACTGTTTTGTATCCAATATACACAGGTAATACGTAAATTTCAAGACTAAACAGAAATTAATGAAAAATCAATGTACGTTTGTGTAGGTTTCTGTATTTTTTAGTAGATGTACTCTTATGATTATTCTGAACTATATGAGTACACAGTCTTAAAAAGTCGGTGAAGGGTGAGCCTAGATGAGTTAATTGGGAAGGAGGTAGAAACATGTCCAAAATAGTCGGTATTATGGGTGGAATGGGGCCACTAGCGACAGTAGATATGTTGCACAAAATAATTGAACATACACCAGCCCATAATGACCAGGAACATTTGCACATTATTGTAGATGACTTTCCGCAAATTCCGGATCGTACGGAGGCTATTCTTGGACAAGGAATGGATCCTAAACCTTTTATGCTGCAATCTGCAAAGCTGTTAGAAGAAGCTGGAGCCGAACTAATCGTAATGGCATGTAATACAGCACATTACTTTTGGGGAGATATAGCCAATTCAATCCAATCTCCTATGTTAAATATTCAGGTGGAGACGGCTCGATTCGTCCGAGAATCTCACCTTAAAAAAATGGGTTTGCTAGCAACGGATGGGACCTTAAAAACAAAATTATATCGCATAGCATGTCAAACTGAAAGAATTACTGTTCTAGAACCGGATCCCGAACATCAAAAATGGGTGATGAAAGGTATTTACGCGATCAAGGCCGGTGATTTAGTGACAGGAAGTCGATGCCTATCCGAAGTTGCCCAAGAGCTAGTGTCAAAAGGGGCTGAAGCTATAATCGCTGGGTGCACAGAGATTCCATTGGTCTTACATGCTTCTCAATATTTAAGAATTATTGATCCTACAGAAATACTCGCTGAGGCAATTGTTCAGATAGCGTATACAGGAGTCATTAAAAAAGTAGATATGACTCAAAACGCGGAAGGATTCTAATTTGTAAAAAGGGGTGCGATAATGAAAAAAATCAGCTTAGCTTGGCAAATTATGATTGGTCTTGTTTTAGGTGTCATTGTTGGTGCTATCTTTAGTGGTAATCCTATGCTTAAGGTCTATTTGCAACCGATTGGCGATATGTTTATTCGCTTAATTAAGATGATTGTTGTTCCTATTGTCATTGCTTCACTTGTTTCAGGAATTGCAGGATCCGGAGATATCAAAAAGGTTGGTCGACTGGGCGGAAAGACCATCCTTTATTTTGAAGTCATAACCACGATCGCACTCGTTCTTGGTCTCATTGTTGCCAACGTTTTTCAACCAGGTACCGGAGTTGACATGAGCCAACTTGCAAAGGGTGACATTCAAAGCTATGTAGCCACTGCGCAAACAGTAGGAACCCATAGCTTTGCTACGACACTGGTGAACATTATCCCTGCCAATATTATCGATTCTATGGCTAAAGGAGATATGTTGGCGATTATTTTCTTCTCTGTGATGTTTGGTCTTGGAGTTGCCTCCATTGGGGATAAAGGAAAGCCAGTGCTTGTATTTTTCCAAGGTGTTGCTGAGGTGATGTTCTGGATTACAAATACCATCATGAAAGTTGCACCCATTGGGGTTTTTGCATTAATTGGGATGACAGTTTCAAAATTCGGGGTGAGTTCATTAATCCCTCTGGGCAAATTAATTATCGCCGTATATGGAACGGTCATTATTTTTATCCTTGTCATTTTGGGTCCGATCGCCAAAATGGTGGGGACAAGCATTTTCACGATTATAAAAGTTATCAAAGAGGAACTTATTCTTGCCTTTTCCAGCGCAAGCTCTGAAACAGTTCTTCCAAGAATTATGCAAAAAATGGAGGAATTTGGGTGCCCAAAGGCGATTTGTTCCTTTGTTGTTCCAATAGGATATACGTTTAACCTTGATGGCTCGGCAATTTATCAGTCTCTCGCCGCTCTATTTATCGCACAAATGTATGGAATTCATATGTCCCTTACCGCCCAGATCACTATGTTGGTCACATTAATGCTAACTTCCAAAGGAATGGCTGGGGTCGCTGGGGCTTCTCTTGTTGTCGTGGTTACGACCCTTGGGGCGATGGGCCTTCCCGTGGAAGGACTGGCTTTGATTGCAGGAATTGATCGTATTTTGGATATGGGTCGTACTTCCTTGAATGTTTTGGGTAACTCCTTAGCAACAGTCGTAATGTCAAAATGGGAAGGACAATTTGATCAAGATAAGTCTTTAGTATATCTGAATACGATCACCGATACCCCAACGCAAGAAGCTGCAAAGTAAGGGTACCAAAGGTCTTCTAAAGTAAATGAAAAATTAATATGGAGGAATGAATTATGTTAAAGAATATGTCAGTAACAGAGACAAGAATTGAAAAAGACTCTCTAGGGAGCAAGGAAGTACCAATTAATGCGTATTACGGAATACAAACCTTACGTGCGGCAGAGAACTTTCCAATCACAGGTTATCGAATTCATGAAGATTTGATCAAAGCGATGGCTATTGTTAAAAAGGCTGCGGCAACAGCGAATATGGAAGTTGAACTCCTCAACCCGAGGTTAGGTGAAGTGATTTGTAGTGCTTCAGACGAGATTATCCAAGGGCAATGGCATGACCAATTTATTATTGATCCGATCCAAGGTGGTGCGGGGACATCGATCAACATGAACACCAATGAGGTTATCGCAAATCGTGCCATCGAAATCCTTGGTGAGAAAAAGGGAAACTACTCAGTTATCAGCCCAAACACGCATGTTAATATGGCTCAATCCACCAATGATGCCTTTCCAACGGCTGTGCATATTGCCATCCTCACTGGGCTTAATAAGCTCACGAATACGATGGAAGACGTGTACGATACTTTTGTGAACAAAGCGAAAGAATTTGACAGTATTATAAAAATGGGACGCACACACTTACAAGATGCTGTGCCCATTCGTCTGGGGCAAGAGTTTGAAGCGTATAGTCGAGTCTTCAAACGAGATATTGAGCGGATTAAGGCCACCCGTAAACATCTCTATGCCGTGAATATGGGGGCAACTGCTGTCGGCACTGGACTTAATGCGGATGCAACTTATATTAAAAGAGTGGTTGAGATTTTAGCTAAACGCAGTGGATTCCCATTAGTTAATGCTGAGAATCTTGTTGATGCAACACAAAATACGGATGCGTACACTGAAGTTTCCGCCGCTTTGAAGGTTTGTATGATTAATCTCTCGAAGATTTGCAATGATATTCGTCTTATGGCTTCTGGGCCACGCACTGGACTTGGCGAAATCAATCTTCCCGCCCGTCAACCTGGATCTTCAATTATGCCGGGGAAAGTCAATCCGGTTATGTTCGAGGTCGTAAATCAAGTCGCTTTTCAGGTTATCGGAAATGATCTGACGATTTGTCTCGCTTCGGGCGGAGGTCAATTCGAGCTGAATGTTATGGAACCCGTGTTGGTCTTCAATTTGTTGCAGTCTCTGACTGTCATGAATCAAGTCCTAATCGTCTTTAGAAAATTCGGCTTAGAAGGAATAACAGCCAATGCTGATCGGTGTAAGGATTATGTAGACAAGAGTATCGGTATAATCACAGCACTTAACCCGCATCTCGGCTATGAAGCAGCAGCTCGAATTGCGCACGAAGCCATTGAAACGGGTAAGCCAGTTCGCGAGCTCTGCCTATCGAATGGGGTTCTGACCAAGAAAGAATTGGATATCATTCTTGATCCATATGAAATGACGCATCCCGGTATTGCGGGTGCTGAATTGTTACGCAAGGGCACAAAAACAGCCTAGTTTCTGTTATTTATGCATCTTGAGCAATCTTCCGGAAAGCGGCTCACACCGATTTCCGGAGACCATTTTTAAGAGGGGAAGAAAGACGATGAAAACCATCCAAGTCAACGAAATTATTGAGGCAGTAGAAAAACTCTGCATCGAAGCGAACTATGACCTGGGGGCTGACGTGATGTTAAGCCTTAAGCAGGCTTTAACCACGGAAACTTCTCCTTTGGGTCGGGAAGTATTTGAACGTTTAATCGAAAATGCGACGATTGCTCATGAAGAGCGGGTGCCAATGTGCCAGGATACGGGGATGACGGTCGTTTTTGTTGAAGTTGGGCAGGATCTTCATATTGAGGGCGGGTCGTTGACAGAGGCGTTGAATGAAGGGGTACGTCGGGGGTATGAAAAGGGGTATCTTCGTAAATCCGTTGTGAAAGATCCGTTTGATCGGGTGAACACGGGGGATAATACGCCTGCTATTATCCATTATGATCTCGTTCCTGGGGATGAGCTTCATATCACAGTTGCTCCGAAAGGCGCGGGTAGTGAAAACATGGGGGCTTTAAAAATGTGCAAACCTTCCGATGGTTTGGAAGGGGCGATGCAGTTCGTTATGGATACCGTGGATAAAGCCGGAGGGAATCCGTGTCCGCCGATTATTGTAGGCGTCGGTGTGGGTGGCACCATGGAAAAATCCACTTACTTAGCTAAAAAAGCTTTACTTCGTAATGTGGGCGTGCATAATAAGGAAGCGCGTTTAGCAAGAATTGAAGAGAAACTGTTGGAGCAGATCAATAAGCTGGGTATTGGACCCCAAGGTTTTGGCGGCGTGAATACAGCTTTGGCTGTTAATTTGGAAGTGTATCCGACTCATATTGCCATGTTACCCGTTGCGGTCAATATTAACTGCCATTCGGCGCGCCATAAAGAAATCACGCTCAAGGGGAGGGACGAATAATGACTGAGGTTATCCGTTTAGAAACCCCACTCACCCATGAAAAAGTAGCCCAGCTTAAGGCTGGGGATAATGTATTGATTAGCGGTGTGATCTATACTGGGCGGGATGCAGCCCATAAAAACATGATCGAAGCCTTGGCCAGCGGGGAAAAGCTCCCATTTGACATGAAAGACCAGATTATTTATTTCGTGGGACCCACTCCCCCGAGACCGGGACAAGTGATTGGTTCAGCGGGTCCCACCACAAGCTACCGTATGGATGCCTACTCACCGAAGTTGATCGAGGAAGGGTTAACGGGAATGATCGGGAAAGGACTTCGATCTCCAGAAGTGATTGAAGTGATGGAGAAATACGGCGCCGTCTATTTCGGAGCGATTGGTGGAGCAGGTGCTCTGATTGCCAAGCGCATTGTTTCGGCCGAAGTGATTGCCTATCCTGAACTGGGACCAGAAGCGGTACGACGCCTAGTCGTCAAGGATTTTCCGGTCATCGTTCTTATTGATCATCTGGGAAACAATCTTTATGACATTGGAAAAGCACAGTTTGAGAGGGCCTAACGTTAGAGGTAAACTTTGGTAGTAAGCCAGTCTTTCTCAATTTAAATGAGAAATTAGGAGGGTCTAACAATGAGTAGTATTCAGGAACGAGCTTTAAAACTCCATAAAGAACTTGTCGGGAAAATCGAGATTGTCAGTAAAGGAGAACTTAATACTCCTGACGATCTAGGCCTGCTTTATACCCCAGGGGTAGCTGAACCTTGTAAAGTGATTGCTAAAAACCTGGATGCAGCCTTTGAATATACTGGTCGGGGTAATATGGTTGCTGTGGTATCTGATGGTACAGCCGTGTTAGGTTTGGGTGACATTGGTCCTCTAGCAGCCATGCCTGTTATGGAAGGGAAATGTGTCTTATTTAAGAAGTTCGGGGGAATCAATGCGTTTCCAATCTGTTTAAACACGAAAAATGTTGAGGAAATAATTCAGACCGTTAAAGCCTTGGAACCCAGTTTTGGCGGGATAAATCTAGAGGACATTTCTGCACCTCGCTGTTTTGAAATTGAAGCTAGGCTAAGAAAAGAGATGAGCATCCCGGTTTTTCACGACGATCAGCACGGTACAGCCATCGTTGTGTTAGCGGCACTTCTTAACGGGTTAAGGGTTGTTAACAAGAAACTAGATGAAGTTAAATTGGTGCTTAATGGAGCTGGTTCGGCAGGAATAGCCATTACAAAATTATTGTTGCAAGCAGGTTTGAAAAATGCGATCTTGGTCGATCGTGCCGGCATGCTTTGCACGGGTGAACCTTGGATGAATCCAGCTCAGGTAGTCATGGCTGAACGAACAAACCACTCTAAGCTCAAAGGCTCTTTAGCTGATGCTCTGGTGGGAGCGGATGTCTTCATTGGGGTTTCTGCTCCAGGGGTACTGACGGGAAAAATGGTCGCCACCATGAATACTGGGGCAGTCGTTTTTGCGATGGCAAATCCGACACCGGAAATAATGCCCGAAGAAGCCTTAGCAGCTGGAGCCGTGGTTGTGGGTACTGGCCGTTCAGACTATCCTAATCAGGTCAACAATGTTCTGATTTTCCCTGGAATGTTTAGAGGTGCGTTGGATGTCCGAGCAAAAGATATCATCGAAGAAATGAAACTTGCCGCCGCCTTTGCTCTCGCAGGAATCATTACAGATGAAGAACTCAATGCTGAATATATCATTGCAGGGGCCTTTGATCCCCGAGTTGCTCCTACGGTAGCTGCCGCAGTTGCTCAAGCCGCTGTTAAAGCGGGCGTGGCCCGTATCAATGTTGACCCTAAGGAGATCTACAAAAAGACAAGTCTGTTAGCCAGTCGATAATTTCGAATTTTATTATCTTCATAATAAAAGAGCATTATACCTAAAAAGTTAACGGGATTGGGCTATTGGCTGTATGCTAGTAGCTTTTTCTTGTCTTGGCATATTTTATGTTTGGGAGTTTGCACTCATTAACAAGGATTTTAATCAACCAAGTGTGCTTTCTTAGTAACTCGCATTTATAAATAACCATAAATAAACAAAAATATAAATATAAATATAAATATAAATGGACGGAACTTTTCAGTGTTAGAATGCATCTAGAAGATAGAGTATAGGCGAAGGAAGGAAAAAGAGACAATGGAATTAGCAAACGTTCCCTGGAATTTAGTTCTACCAATTATTGCGTTCCAGTTAATACTACAAGTGGCTTCGTTGATTAGTTTGGTCCGTAGTGATGGAGTTCAGAGAGGTAATAAAATTCTTTGGGCGATTATTATTGTGGTCGGTAGTATGTTGGGGCCAGTTTTATACTGGACTCTGGGAAGAGAAGTCCAATGATTGAATGCAAGGCAGTCAGTATGAAGTTTGGAGCTTTTAAGGCAATCGATCATGTCAGCTTTCGCGTGCCTAGTGAGAACTGCTATGGCTTCTTGGGCCAAAATGGGGCGGGTAAGACCACAATTTTGCGTATGTTGGTGGGGTTACTACGTCCGACTCAGGGAGAAATATTCGTTGCTGGACATTCGCTTCTCACGGAGCGGGAGCAGGTTAAGCGGCTTTGCGGTTATCTTCCGCAACGACCGGAGTTTTATCCGTGGTTAAGTGGTGAGGAGTTTCTG
>Ga0209123_1004157_pt1 | contig 10150 bp, 9 predicted proteins | sample BarGraIncu00431A_FD_184500 | JGI IMG/M metagenome (GOLD analysis project Ga0209123, IMG submission 184500) | Arctic peat soil microbial communities from Barrow, Alaska, USA - Barrow Graham LP Incubations 004-31A (SPAdes) (version 2) | ecosystem: Environmental > Terrestrial > Soil > Wetlands >...
ATAATTGTTATATTGCTTTGGAGGGGATTGAATGAAATATAATATTGATTTACACGTGCATTCATATATGTCTGATGGAACGTGTAGTCCAAAAGAAATAATAGAACTTGCGTCTAAAAATAAGGTTAAAGCTATTGCTTTAACAGATCACGATAATATTGATGGACTTAATGAAGCAGAAAGTGAAGCATTAAAACATAATGTGTATTTCCTTAAGGGGATAGAGATAAGCTCTTTAGATGAAAAGGGAAGATTATTGCATATTTTAGGTCTAGGAATTGATACTAAAAATAGAGAATTTTTAAAAGTTTATACTAAGATGAAAAAAGCAAGAGAAGAAAGCGTAAAAAGAATTCTTGAAATTTTAGATGCAAAGGGAATTAGTATAGACATTAATGTTCTAAAAATGAATTGTTTAGGTGAATATTTAGACAGATTTGATATACACAAGTATTTACTTCAAAATGGGATAAGTAATAACATACAATATATATGGGACAAGTACTTGGACCCTATTGCATACGAAAGTGGTGAATTATTAAAAGTTGAAGATGCTATAGAAATCATAAGAAAAGCAGGGGGATTATCTTTTCTGGCTCATTATAATAAAAGAATAGGATTAATGGGGTTAAATAAAATTGAAATGGAAGAATATATTAAAAATTTGGTAAGGTTGGGGCTTGACGGGATTGAAAGGTATTATCCCACTTATGGTAAAGAAGATAATGAGTATTTAGATTACTTAATTGATAAATATAGTTTAATCGCCTCAGGAGGAACAGATTTTCATGGTGAAAATAGGCCTGAAATAAAGCTAGGTGTAGGTAATAATAATAATTTTTCTATTCCATATAGTGTGTATGAATGTATAGTAGAAAAGATTTCTAACCCGAAAATATGAATCATATGAAATGGAATGTAGTATCTGACAAAAATTATTTTGTTAAACTACTTGACAAAATAATTTTTGTCAAGTAGCATTGTAAATATAAGGAACGTTTGGAGGTGTTATTTTGAAAATTACAACAGGTCAAGCTGCGCGAGGAGAAAATTTTTTTAATAGGCCTATTTTAATAAATAAACTATGGAGAAAAATTGAATCTGACAGTAGTATTATAATCTCTGCTCCAAGAAGAGTTGGAAAAACATCTTTAATGAGATATATAGAAGATAATCCAAAGGATAAATACTACATAGTTTATGTAATTACAGAGTCCGTATATGACGAAAATAAATATTATAAGGAAATTGTAAAAGCTATTTTGAATTGTGATTCAATAAAGAAAAAAGACAAGGTAATAAATTCTATTAAAGATTTAGCTAAAAATATTTTTAAAAGCATAGATGAAGTAGGGATAGATTCCATTAAATTTACCCAAAAAATTGATCTGGATTATTATGAAAAATTTATAGAAATAATGAGATCCATAGATTTAGAGGGACACAAATTAATTATAATGATAGATGAATTTGCTCAAACAATAGAAAACATTCAACAAAAGGAAGGTACCACTTTTGCAGTTCATCTTCTACAAAGTAATAGGACGTTAAGACAAAATAGTGATATAAATAACAAATTTCAATTTATATATACAGGTTCAATAAGTCTAGAGGGAATTGCACGAAGAATGGATTCCTCAAAATTTATAAATGATTTGGATATAGTAAAAGTAACACCGTTAAGCAAATTAGAAGGTAAAAGTCTTATAAATGAATTACTTGAAGGCCTTAATTTTACAATGGATGAGGATACTGTTAGTCACATGCTTAACGAAATTAAGTGGTTAATTCCTTTTTATATTCAACTTGCTATGGATAAAATCCAGGACATTTATGATGAGAATAATTCATGTGCTATTTATAATGATTCGATTGATATTGCCATTAAGAATATGATAGAGGAAAATAATAAATTTAGCAGTTGGCGTGAAAGGCTTAACGTATACAAAAATAATGACTATAGGTTCATTATTGAGGTATTAAACACAATATCTATAACAGAGGTTAAAATGATAACCTATAATGAAATTTATGATTTAGCTGTGCGATATAATATTAACGAGACTTATAAAGATTTATTAAATACTTTAATAGATGATGGATATATAAATAACGATGAGGAGGAAAAAACATATACTTTTACTTCTCCAATACTTAGAATGTGGTGGTGTAAAAAAAATGCAAACTAACTGTTTAGGTCTTTATAATTCAAATAATTTAACATATAAAGAATTAGTCGATAGATTTGTAATAAGACAAAAGGAATTTAGAAAGATTTTTAATGATATAAAAAATTCTGATATGAAATATCCAGAGCAGCATTATATAATAGATGCTCAAGCAGGTTATGGTAAAACTACATTGCTCAAAAGATTATATTTTGAAGTAAAAGCGGATATGCAGCTAAAAGTAAATTGTATTGCAGTTATACTTGCTGATGAACAATATAATATACGTAGGCTATTTACACTATGGGAAATGACTGCACAGCGCCTTGAACTTGAAAGTGACGAATTTATAGGACTTTATGCTGAAATGGATAAACATTCTTTGGAAGAAGATTATGATGAAATATCTTTTAAAATACTTGAGCGAAAACTTAATGGGCATAGTAAAAAGTTAATACTATTAATAGATAATATAGACTCTATTCTAAAGAAATTCAAATTATCTGAGCAACAAAAATTAAGGGAAATCCTATTAACATCAGCTGAAATAAGAATTATAGGGGCAACGCCTACGGTTGCTGAGTTTACTTTTGATTACAATAGGCCCTTCTATGACTTCTTTAAGATTGTAAAATTGGAAGGCTTAAACTTAGATGAAACTAAGTTGCTTTTTCTGAGTTTAGGTGAAATTTCCAATAACAAACATATGGATGAGATAATTATAAGTAACAGAGGGAAAATAGAAACTTTTAGAAGGTTAACTGCTGGTGTGCCAAGAATCATGGCAATGATTTTTGAAATTACTAGTTACTACAATGGACTAGCGTTTACAGAATTTAATATATTGTTAGATAAAGTAACACCTATTTATAAGTACACAATGGATGGATTATCTCCAGTGCAACAAGAAATTGTAGATGTTATAGCGCTTAGACTTGATGCGATAACCACAAAAGAAATATCAGATAAAATAAGAATGCAAAGCAAAGAGGTATCAGCTCAGCTAAATCAATTAGAAAAAAATGGAGTAATAAACAAAATACCTATAAATAAGAAGAATTATATGTACCAAATAAAAGACCGCTTTTTTAATATTTGGTATTTAATGAGGTTTGGAGCAGAAAAAGAAAAACAACAGGTGTTATGGCTTGTAGATTTTTTTGAAAGCTGGTGTAGTAAAGAAGATTTAATTAATAAAAGTGAAAACAGTGATTTTAATGAGATTTATTTATTATCAAAAACATTACTTTCAAATGATGAAATAGAAGGGTCTCTAGTAAAAGCCAACTTGTTTTTAAAAGTAGCGAATAATGAAGATAAATATAATAAGTATATTAATGAATATTTAATATTACTAATGGCTAAAAAACAATACAACTCCTGTATTAAATTGTTTAATGAGAATGACTTTAGGCTAAAGGACAAATTTAGACCTACATATTATGCTTTAATGTATTTTATGAAAAATCAAGATGAAAAATTTGAAATTGAATATAGAAAAATAGGTGAGGAATTAGAGGAAACCATTGGCGAGATTATTGAAGAAGTAAAGAATAGTAGGAAGTAAAAAATAAAATAACGGGGGAATTAATTATGTTTAATCCTGATTTTTCAGATGCAGTAAAAGTAATTGATACATTAACAAGTAAAAACAATACAGTTTTCGAGGTACTTGAATATATAAGACCTAGAAGTGGGACTGGTTATACTAATGTTGGGGTTGCGGCTCAACCTACTCAGTATGGTGGGGAAAAACTACGTCAAGTAAGAATTAATATTAATGGAGGAGGAGTTCTGGTACAACCAAAGGAGCTTCAATTTATGAAAGGACCAATAGAAATTGAAGTTCGTAAAAATGCACCTTCTGCTTCTAAAGGACTTTTTAAAAATGTTGGTACGGGAGAGGCTGCATTTAGTTCAAGGTATTTCGGTAAATATGGTGAAATATACTTAGATCCCTCATATAAATACTTTTATGTTCTTGAGATGTCTGATGAAGAACTTATTTTAGATGATGGAATGTTTTATTGTTGTGAAGATAGTATTGAACTTTCTGTTCATACAAATAAAAACGTTGCTACAGGATTAATGAGTGGTGATGGGTTTAGGCAACCGAAACTAAGTGGCAGTGGAATTGCTATTTTAGAAAGTGATGTTCCATTTGAAGAGATCATAATCTATGAACTAAATAATGATACATTAAAAATTGATGGTAACTTTTCAATTGTAATAAGAGGGAAAATAGAAACTAAAATAGAAAAATCAAAGAGGGAAGGGTATTTACAAACATTCGAGGGAACTGGCGAAGTTTGGATTGCACCTACCAGAAAAAATACACCTATGAATATATAATTACATAATTGCTATATAAAACTATTCTACATAGGTATTATGTATGTTATTATTAATGAGGCAATTAGAATATACAATACAAAGGAGATCTAAAATAATGTTAGATATAACAAAAGAATACCTTCAAAAGAAGTACAAGATAAGTCCTAAAACGTTGGGACTATATGATATAGCAATAAAAGATGTACAAGATGAGTTTGAAATTCTTGATGAAGTACGCGAGTTTAATCAACTTAAGGTTTTGACAGCACTACAAGATGAGAGAATAAGTGAGTCACATTTTACAAATTCATCTGGATATGGGTATGGCGACATAGGCCGTGATTCATTAGATAAAGTTTATGCAAGAATTTTCAATTGTGAGAGTGCACTAGTTAGGCCACATTTTGTAAATGGAACGCATGCCATTGGGGCAGCATTGTTTGGTAATTTAAGACCTAATGATACAATGCTTTCAGTATGTGGAACTCCTTATGACACACTTCATAACATAATAGGTATAACTAATAAGAAAGACATAGGTTCATTAAAAGATTTCGGTGTAAAATATAAGCAATTGGAATTAAAAGCTTCTAAAGTGGATATAGAGCTAATGGAAAAAACAATGACTGGTGATAAGTCAATAAAGCTAGTGCATATTCAAAGATCTACTGGGTATGGTTGGAGAAAAGCTTTATTAATTTGTGAGATAGAAGAGATTATAAAAGCCGCAAAAGCCATAAATCCAAATGTAATCTGTTTTGTAGATAATTGTTATGGAGAATTTATTGAAACTACAGAACCTACAGATGTCGGGGCAGACTTAGTTGCTGGATCTCTTATAAAAAACATTGGTGGCGGAATTGCACCAACTGGCGGATACATTGCTGGTAAAGAGGAATATGTAGTACAGGCGTCATATAGACTAACAATTCCGGGCATAGGAGGAGAGTGTGGGTCAACTTTTGGAGTTATGAGGTCATTGTACCAAGGACTATTCTTAGCACCACACGTGACTATGGAAGCATTGAAGGGTGCTATTTTCTGCGCGAGGATCATGGAACTTGCAGGATTTGAGGTTCTTCCTAAGTATACAGATAAAAGAAGTGATATAATACAGGCTATTAAGTTTAATAATAAGGAAATGTTAATTGACTTTATCAAGGGGATACAAGCAGGTTCTCCAATTGATTCTTTTGTTGAATGTGAACCTTGGGATATGCCAGGATATGAAGATAAAGTTATAATGGCTGCAGGTGCATTTATTCAAGGTTCATCTATAGAATTATCTGCTGACGCTCCAATTAGAGAACCTTATATAGCATATTTGCAAGGCGGATTAACTTTTGATCATGCTAAAATTGGTATACTAATTGCACTTTCAAGAGTTATTTAAGATATAAAGTAAATATTATTGGAATTGAATTTATGTACCATATTCAATTTACAAATTAATAATAGAATTCAAAAGCCTGCAATGATGACATTGCAGGCTTTTACGTTTTAAAGGTTATAAAGTGTTTATTTAATATTTTCTATAAATACCCACAAGTATACCTAAAATAGAACAATCATCTAATATAATAGGGGACATAGTAGAGTTTTCAGGTTGAAGGCGTATATGACCTTTCTCCTTGAAAAATCTTTTAATAGTAGCCTCGTTATCAATAAGGGCTACAACAATGTCACCATTATTAGCAGTGTTGACCTTTTCAATTATAGCAAGATCACCATCTAAAATACCAGCTTCAATCATGCTACTTCCAGAAACTTTAAGCATAAATAGTTCATTGTTAGTTTTAGTAAAATTTAAAGGAATAGTAAAAGTATCTTCAACATTTTCAACCGCAAGTATTGGTATTCCAGCAGTTATTTTTCCTATAATAGGTATATCTATTAGTTCTTTTCTTGTAACAGAATCCTTTAACAATTCAATTGCACGTGGTTTGGTAGGGTCTCTACGAATATATCCTTTTTCCTCTAGTTTTTCTAAATGGCCATGAACAGTTGATGTAGATTTTAAACCCACAGCAGCACAGATTTCTCTTACAGAGGGTGGATAACCCTTTGTTTGAACCTGATCTTTTATAAAATTATATATTTCACTTCGTTTATCTCTTTTTTGAGTTAACATAGAAACACCTCACATTCATGTTAAAATTATACCATACAAGTTTAAAAACATCAAACCTATGTTCTACTTTTAATAGTATTAATAGAAACCCAATGGTATACCCATGAGAGCGATTTTTAAAAACTATCAGTGGTTGATTAATGGACCGCTATTTGTTATAATAGTCTATTATGATTGTATTTGAAATAAATGTAGTGGGGTGTATTATGTCCAAAAATTGTATATTTAATGTTAAGAAAATTTGTAGTAATTGTGGTGAATGTGAATACTGCGAATTAAATTCAAATAAGAAATGTGATAATTGTGGTAAATGTTTAGAACTTGAAGGTTATGATGTCAAAGCTATTAAAATTGATGAGGTTTTTGAGAATGAAGCAAATGACGCAGATGCAATAGAGTTACAAGAAAAAGAAGATAATTCTTATGAAGAGGATAAAATCGAACTACATACAGATGATAAAGCAAATTACAATGAAGCTAATGAATTGCCTGTAATTGAAGATTATGAGTCATTTTTAGCAACTGAGGAACTATCAAATGTAGATAAGGATGGTTTTATACCAGAAAATAATGAAGTTTGGGAACTCATAGAGGATATAGAGGGTGTAAGCGAAATTCTAGAAAATGAGGAAGAAAATTCAGAACTTCTTCAAGAAGAATTTCCGGGACTTATGAGGCTTAAAAACAAATAATTCCCAGATTATCCAAGTAAAGGGTTAAATTTAAGAGGGGATATACTTACTGAACAATAGTGGTTATTATTCAGTAAGTTAGTATCTAAAAAAATACTATGTGAGTTTTGCATTTTTAGTCATCAGAGAGGGGATTGGACTTAACTGCATTTCTTAGTTTTTCATTATCTACATGTGTGTATATTTGAGTGGTGGCTATATTCTCATGACCCAAAATTTCTTGTAAGCTTCTTATATCTACATTGCCATACTTATACATAAGAGTAGCTGAGGTATGCCTCAATTTATGAGGGGTATATTTGTTTTTATTAAGGCCTGCATTTCCTATGTGTTTTTTAACAATTCGTTCAACAGTTCTTTTATTAATTCTACCAAATTTACCACTGATAAAGAGAGCGTCTTTATCCTCATCATGGATTTTATCAATTTCTGCGTTCCGGATTGATAAATACTTATGTATCGCCATAAGTGAGGCCTTGTTTAAATATATTGTTCGTTCTTTATTTCCTTTACCAACAATGGATAAAGTATCATTTTTCATAGCAGATAGATTTATACTACAAAGCTCAGATAACCTTAGTCCACAATTTAAAAATAGGGTAATAATACTATGATCGCGGATAGAATGTTTATCTCTAGAGTTAGTGGCCTCTAGAAGGGTCTTGCTTTCATCTAAGGTTAAAAAAACAGGACTACGTTTGCCGAGTTTTGGAGACTCTAGATCAATAGTTGGATCCTGAGTTAACACTTTAACTTTAGTTGTCAAATACTTAAATAGGGACTTTATAGCTGCAATTTTCCTTGCCTTAGCATAGTTTCCATTGGCTCTTTGCTTTCCAATATAGGTGACAAAGGCATATAAATCTTGAAGACTAATCGTTTTTAATGTATCTAAAGTAAGGCCACTAATGACAACTTTCTCAAGAGGAAGAGATTTATCCGATGGATCTAAGTTCTTGTAGACTTTTATAAACTTTAATAGTAATGATAAATCAGCGGTGTAAGCAACAATAGTATTAATAGAAGAACCTTTAATCGTAGCCAGGTAATTAAAATAATCATTAAGAAAGTTTGGAACATCATTGTTATAAATATTTTCAATATCAGATTTCATGGGTACCTCCAAAATACGTAATAATGTCGTGAAACTTACATTTCACGACATTATTATACTACAAGAGGGGGTCAAAATCATGCTTATTTGAAATATAATTAATTTAATTTTTAAAATTAATAAAAAGCTTCTTCATTTTTACAAATGTAGGAGCTTTTTATTGTTATAAATACTATTTAAATATTATACGTTTATAGAAGTTTCTACGCCTATTGCATCTTTATTAGCAGCAAGTATTGGTTTTACATATTCATCTATAAATTCTACTACTTGACCTGGAGCTCTTCCAACAAACTTAATTGGGTCAATTACATCTAAGATCTCCTGTTTTGACATTAGAAAACTCTTATCATTTATAATTCTTTCTATAAGATCATTATTTAAGCCTTCTTCTTTAACGCGTTTGGCTGCATCCATAGAATGAACTCTAATGTTCTCATGAAGTTCTTGTCTGTCCCCGCCCCTTTTAACTGCTTCCATAAGGATATTTTCTGTTGCCATAAACGGAAGTTCATTATTTACGTGAGCAGTAATTACTTTTTCATACACAACCATATTACCAGCTATGTTCATGTACAAATTTAACACTCCATCAAGTGCGAGGAATGCTTCCGCTACTGATATTCTCTTATTAGCGGAGTCATCCAGCGTTCTTTCAAACCACTGCGTTGCAGCAGTTATAGCTGGATTTAATGAGTTCACTATGATATATCTTGATAAAGCACTAATTCTCTCAGAACGCATAGGATTTCTTTTATATGCCATTGCAGAGGATCCAATTTGATTTTTTTCAAAAGGCTCTTCTACTTCTTTCATGCTTTGTAATATTCTTAAATCATTACTGAATTTATATGCACTTTGAGCTATTTCAGATAATGTGTTTAATACAATAGAGTCAACCTTTCTAGAATAAGTTTGACCAGTAACAGGATATGTATCTTCAAAGTCCATTTTATTTGCTACATACTTATCTAAGTCCTTTACCTTCTTTTCATCATTCTCAAATAGATTCATAAAGCTTGCTTGAGTTCCGGTTGTTCCTTTAACCCCTCTTAATTTCAGCTTATCTATTACGAATTCTAAATTTTCAAGATCCATTACTAATTCTTGAATCCACAGAGTTGCCCTTTTGCCAACAGTAGTTAATTGCGCTGGTTGCAAATGAGTAAACCCTAAAGTAGGAACATCTTTATATTTTAATGCAAAATCTGAAGATTTACTAATTACGTTAACTAATTTCTTTTTAATCAATAATAATGCTTTTTTCATAACTATCAGGTCCGTGTTATCACCTACGTAACAACTAGTAGCACCCAAATGAATGATTCCCTTTGCCTTAGGACATTGAACCCCATAGGCATATACATGGCTCATTACATCGTGACGTATCTCTTTTTCTTTCTTTTCTGCCACTTCATAATTCACATTATCTACATAAAATTTAAGTTCATCAATTTGATCCTGCGTAATATTAAGTCCTAATAATTTTTCACCTTCAGCTAAAGCAACCCAAAGCTTTCTCCAAGTTTTAAATTTCATATCATCTGAAAATAAATAACTCATCTCTTTTGATGCGTACCTACTATTTAACGGTGTATTATAAGTATTTCTCATATTTTGCCTCCATACGTACATATTATATTATAAAACGAATTTCATTCATATTATAACATACAATAACATTAATATATACGGAAATGTTCGTATATAT
>Ga0209123_1004159_pt1 | contig 10148 bp, 5 predicted proteins | sample BarGraIncu00431A_FD_184500 | JGI IMG/M metagenome (GOLD analysis project Ga0209123, IMG submission 184500) | Arctic peat soil microbial communities from Barrow, Alaska, USA - Barrow Graham LP Incubations 004-31A (SPAdes) (version 2) | ecosystem: Environmental > Terrestrial > Soil > Wetlands >...
GTACCCATGGGCATCTAAACTTTCTTTTGATTTTTGGCATTGTTTTCCTAAGTACTATAACACCAATTGAAACAAGAATGAATGCAAATAGTGTGCCTATATTACATAGTTTTATTATTTCCTCTAGCGGTAAAAATCCTGCCATCACCGCTGCTATAACACCTGTAATTATGGTACAAAGAGTAGGTGTTTTATGAACAGAGTGTACTTTTGAAAACACCTTTGGCAATAGACCATCTCTTGACATAACCATAAATACTCTTATCTGTCCATAAAGCATTACAATAAGTGTTGAAATCATGCCTATAACCGCACCGGTTCCAACTAAAGCTGCACCCCAGTTAATTCCAAACCTTGCCAGCGCTCCTGGAACAGCATTGCTCTGACTTATTTCTTTAAACGGAACCATGCCTGTTATAACAACTGCAACTGTAACGTAAAGTACAATTACTACCGCAAGGCAAATAGCAAGTCCGAGAGGTACATCTCTCTTAGGATTTATAGTTTCCTCTGCAGCAGTTGAAACTGCATCAAAACCAATATAAGCAAAGAATATAATTGAAGCACCTGCCATAACACCACCCCATCCAAATGGGGCAAATGGCTTGTAGTTAGCTACATTAATATGAAATACACCAAGCACTATAAATAAAATAATTACTCCAACTTTTACCAAAACAATTATGTTATTTAGTTTAGCACTTTCCTTTATGCCTATAAATAATATCCATGTTACAAATATAACTATGGCAACAGCTGGCATGTCAATAATTCCACCTGCAGATGGGGTTGTAGTTATTGCTGTAGGTAAAGAGACGCCTGCAGAACTTAGTAGCCCTACAAAAGTTCCTGACCACCCAGATGCAACTGCAGCTGACGAAACTAAATACTCAAGCATTAAGTCCCATCCTATAATCCAGGCTATTATTTCTCCAAATGCGACGTACGAATACGAATATGTACTACCTGCAACTGGAAACATTGTAGCAAGCTCAGAATAAGTAAGAGCACAAAGTCCACTTACTAGTGCCGCTATAATAAATGATAAGACAACTGCAGGTCCTGCTAAATGAGCACCAACACCTGTTGAAACAAAAATTCCTGTACCAACAACTGCGCCTATTCCAAGAGCTGAAAGGTCAATTGCTGTAAGATTCTTTTTTAAATCAGATTGCTGTGCTGAATGTAGCATTTGTTCTAGAGTTTTTTTCTTCCAAATATTCATTATTTTTTTCCTTTCTTCTATTAAACATTCATTCGAATTGATTAATTAATTTACATAAAAAGTCTTCTTGAATATGTACTAATAATATTGCAAAAAGTTTCATGCAATGCCATATTTCATTTTAAAAATAGCATTTCTTCTATTATAGAGAATATTAATAATAGTTGATAGTATGAAAATTCAGCATTTCAAGCTAACTGGAGCCATCAAATGTCGAATAGTGTAATATTCTAGTGTTTTGTTAGTTTTATAATATGCTTCCATTGTTGACAAGATAACATGAACATTTTAGGGGCTACAGGTATAAATCACTAATGAATCTACAATACAACGTATCCTAGAAGTAAATATTCTAAATAAATGTAAGAATTAGAATAAAATATTATTAAATCCAAATACTAAAGTATATCGCTATATGAGGAGGCCAAATATGGATACATTTGATGTCAAGCGTAAAGAAATAGAGCATATTTATGGTAAGGTAAGTCCATTTGAACTTAAAAATATATTAATTAGCCTTGCAGAAGAATCAAAAGAAAAGAGTGCCCATGCATTATTAGACGCAGGCAGAGGTAACCCAAACTGGACAGCGGCAACTCCTCGCGAGGCTTTTTTTACATTTGGTCTTTTTTCAGTTAAAGAAACACGAAGGGTGTGGAATAATAATGCTCTTGCTGGAATGCCAGAAAAATTAGGAATTGCAAGCCGCTTTAAGGATTTTATTAATAAAAATTCTAGTTACCCTGGGGCACAACTTCTTAAAGACATTATTGATTATGGGATAATCTCTATGGGATTTAATCCAGATGATTGGGTACATGAACTTACAGATGGGATTATCGGCGATAACTATCCACAACCAGATAGAATGCTATCGCATGTTGAAATTGTTGTTGGCAATTACCTAGTTCAAGAGTTATGTTATAACTCACTGCCAACTTCGAAATTGAATTTATTTGCTGTAGAAGGCGCTACAGCTGGAATGTGTTACATATTTGATAGTTTGATCGCAAATAACATACTATCTATTGGTGATAAGGTTGCGCTTATGGCACCTATTTTTACACCTTATCTTGAGATCCCACATTTACCTCGTTATAACTTTGATGTTGTGGAGCTTTTAGCAGAAGAGAAAACCTCTGATGGCACGCACACGTGGCAATATCCTAGTTCAGAAATTGAAAAACTTAGGGATCCCTCTATAAAAGCTTTATTTATTGTAAATCCTAGCAATCCAGCATCTGTAGCCATGAAACCAGATACAATTAGGCTTATAAAAAGTATAGTAAAAGAAGATAATCCAAATTTAATGATTATTTCTGATGATGTTTATGGTACTTTTGTTGATAATTTTCGTTCATTAGTCGCCGATTTGCCGTATAATTCCATAGGTGTATATTCCTTTTCAAAGTATTTTGGAGTAACTGGGTGGCGCCTTGGAACTATTGCACTTTATGAAGACAATGTGTTCGATAAATTACTAAGAGAATTACCTAAGGAAAAAATTGAAAGAGCAAGGATGCGTTATTCTACATTATCTACGAATCCTGATAAAATTCCTTTTATTGATAGGATTGTTGCCGATAGTAGGCAGGTAGCATTAAATCATACTGCAGGTTTATCAACACCCCAGCAGATACAAATGGCTTTTTTCTCTGTGTTTGCACTTCTTGATAAAAAAAACGAATATAAGCAACTTACAAAAGATATTTGTCACCGTAGACAAAAACTATTATTCGAAGGTTTGGGTTTAGATTTACGAATCGATCCACTTGATGCTGCGTATTATACAGAATTTGATTTGTTAGAGTGGGCGTGTCACTACTATGGAGATGAATTTGCAGAGTATTTGCAAGACAATTATAAACCGGTTGATATTCTTTTGCGTTTAGCGCAAGAATCTTCTATTGTATTATTAAGTGGAGGTGGATTTCATGGTCCTGAATGGTCAATTAGAATATCACTAGCAAACCTAGATGATGAATACTATTCTGAAATAGGCACAGTACTTCACAAAATACTTGAGGAATATGTTACATCTTGGAATCATTTTTAATAGGGTTCCATCCATATCTATTCAAATCACCTCGTTATTGTATTATAATATAAAATAAAGTGCATCACAATTAATGCACTTTATTTTATCCTATTCAAGTTAAACTAAATCTTCTCCATTTGCTGAAATTACTCTTTTATACCAGTAAAAACTCTTCTTTCTTATGCGTCGTAAATCCTTTAAATCAAACTCATCTCTATTTACAAAAACAAAACCATAACGTTTGCCAAACCCTTGATGTGTACTTACAAGATCAATAGCTGACCAAGGGCAATAACCAATTAATTTAACGCCATCAGTAATCGCGAGTTTTGCTTGCTCAATATGTTTACGTAAGAAGTCAATACGATAATCATCATTAATAATATCCCCTTCTTCTAATTTATCGAAAGCTCCTAACCCATTTTCAGTTACTAATAATGGCAAATCATATCTATCATTTAATTCACGTAATGTATTACGAAAACCAATCGGATCAATATCCCACCCAAATTCTGTCTTTTGTAAATTTGGATTAGCAGCTCCACGATAAACCCCTAATTCTCCAATTACAATTTGTTGATCACCATTAGAAGATACATCAGAACTATTGTTTTCACTCGCAGCTACTGTTGAAGTTGAATAGTAGTTAAACGCAATAAAGTCTGGTTTTGTTCCACTCAAAATCTCCATATCACCCTCTTCAATAGTTGGTGTATAACCCTTTTCCTCAAGGAAACTCCATGCAACAGTATTATACCTTCCAAAAACTGCTACGTCTAAGTATAACCAATTACGAATTGCTGACCAACTACTAGCAGCTAAAATATCTTCTGGTTTTGAAGTAGCTGGATATATAGTTGTAATATTTGGTGCTGGGCCAATTTTTGCATTAGGACACATAACATGGCCTAATTTTATAACTTTTGCTTGCGCTAATAACATATGATGATTTTGTTGATACAATTCTTTTTGTATATTTTCTACCCCTGGCCTTACTATTCCAAGAGCAGAACCATGTAGAATCATCATGTTTTGTTCATTTATAGTTAACCAATATTTTACCCTATCCCCATACTGCTCAAATAACACTTTAGCAAAGTTTTCAAAAGCATTAATTGTAGCTCTATTAGACCATCCACCGGTTAATTGAAGTGCATACGGTAAGTCAAAATGATACATAGTTATGATAGGTTCAATATTATGGGACAACAACTCATTTATTAAATTATTATAAAATTGGACTCCTTTTGCATTAATTTCTCCAGTACCTTCTGGAAAAATTCTGGTCCAGGCAATTGAAAAACGATATACTTTAAAGCCCATTTCAGCCATCAACTTAATATCCTCTTTATAATGATGATAATGATCGCTAGTTACTTCAAAATTTGTCGTATCTTCTGGATGTTTTCCCATATCCATAACTGACGGTCCTTTTCCATCTTCATTCCAGGCCCCCTCTACTTGATAAGCTGAGGTTGATGCTCCCCAGAGAAAGTCCTTTGGAAATGGTTTAAGTGTTTTATGAAACATATGTACTCCACCTTTCAATTATTATTTATATTTGTTGAGTTCATTAATGAATTATCATGAGGCCGACTGTACTTCTACCGCTTTACTGATAACTTTCAACGTTAATACTTCCAGTAATGCCAACCGGTTCTAACAGCATCCATTGAGATAACCAATCATATTGGTCTCGTACAAGGGTTGTGGATACTCTAATTACTAGCTTGTTTTCACCTTCTGTAACCATGTTTGAAATATCAAAGGCATATGGGGAGGTTATCTTTACTCCAGCAACTTTATCATTTACATATACTTTTGCACCTTCAGCCACTCCACTAATTGTTAGAATAGTTCTTGATTTTAGTGGAGTAAGATTAAATTTCACTTCATAACGAATCATACCTGCAAAATCTTCTTTTCCATCTATTTGATTCAGTGGTATTAATGAATCTAATATTATATTATCTTCAAATGCACTGAAATCCTTACTGGTTGCAAATGATACCTTATATGGTCCTTCTACTAGTTGTTCTCCCACTTTTATAAGAGATTCCACTTTTTCACATTCATAGCCTTCTATACTAGTTGGGAATATTACTACTTTAGCTTCGCACGGATGTAGAGTTAAGCTTAACGCATCATCATCTTGCACAATCACATTGTCCATTACATTATACCAATAGGAGTTCCCTGAAAGTGAGCTTTTAACCTTTGCTACTATAACATCATGTGGATGTTCATTTACAAACATTAAAATATGTCCATCTTCGTGCTCGTAATGATAATATCTCAAATATGGCTGATATGAGTTTATAGATATCTCTTGTAACCCAGCGTTCTTTACATCATCTACCAGATCATCTAAAGCAACTACAAAAATATTTTTCTCCAATTTCATTCCCTCTAAAACAGTTGTAATATCATTTCCAGCGCTTTCACGTACTGGCAATGACTCGAGTATATATACATGAATACCTGCTTTTGCAAAAACTATAAGTTTTTCTAAAAATATCTTTGGAAGCGCCTCTGCGTATGGTACTACTAACCCTTTAAAGTTTTCTTTATTAACATTTATGCCATTAGCGTTTGTCTTTGCTTTTACAAGTTCATCAATTGGTAAAATATCAAAGTCTATTTGATTTTTAGTAAGAACCGCTGCCGGTTTTTGAAGAAGCATATAATCACCGGACCACTCTGCCTCTGCATGATAAACAATTGCTAAAGGAGCTCTGTGAACACCGCCTGAAAGCAAATGACTCATACGATTTGTATAGTCCATAAGTAACTTGAACTCCTCAAACTGTGGATTTTTACCGTGAGCATAAAAATGAGGCGGACAATCAAGATCCGGATATCCCTTAGGATTAAATGCATGAGGTGCAAATTCATTCACACCGCGAACCAGCATATGGTCGATAATCCATTTCATCATTTTGTTGCCTTCCGCCCATCCATAAGCACCGAATACCTCACACATAGTTCTTCCTTTTTTCTTAGGATCCATATGTGCTAAAGATGTACCAAGTTTGGCTAATGCGTAATGAAAAAATTCCCCATCCCAACCACTTTTAGTCATTGATTTGTTTACTCCATGATCCATTCCTGGCATTAGTTGATGAAGTACCACATCAATACCAGCCATATGCTGATTTTCCATAGCACGATAAAAATGTCCTGCCCCATATCCAAGTCTTGCATGAGCGTTGTTATCTTCAATTGTATGACCAATGTATTCAACGCCGTGCGCTTCACACCAATCACCAATTCTTCCACTGAAGTTTTTGGAGTATAATTTGGATACTAAATCCATGTAACCATAACGCATTTGATGAGCTTTATCTCCACCATCTATGAATAGAAGTGGTAAATATAAAAGTGAAGAAAAACCTAACTTCTCATCCATAAGTTCTACCATATCTTTTCGCCATGGGAGCACCATATCGAAACGTCCGATAGATCCTAGTGGGCCATGCATATTTCCAAAACGAGGCTCATCTGAGAAAAATCCTGCTATTGTTTTACCAAACTCATCTTTATATTTATTATAATGAGATTCATATACCGTATCAATTAAAATATCCGTAGATGCTGGGTCAATTGGATTTAAATATCCCTCGGTCTGTTTTTCACCACCATTAAAGCTACTATAAAGAATCATGATGCTCCATTGACCTTCTGGTAAATCAAAAGAAACGGTTTTATTATCCTTTATCCCTGAAGTAATATCAACTAAAGAATCTGGATCTACCTTTTCATAATCTAATTTTTTGCCAAGTATAACACCAACTATTTCATCTTCCTTATCAGTAAGTGCATATCGAATTATTGCCTGCGCATTTTTCATAGGTCCAACAAAGTCTAGAACCTTTAGCGCTAAAAAGCGTTTGCGTAAATGAGGATATTCATTTTCCACGCGACCATTTGCAAAACCTGTTGGGAAATGAGAATCATCTAAGATCCAGACTTTCATATCCCGTTTTTTTGATTCGTCAATGATGGCGTCCATGTCTGCCCACCATTTATCTCCAACAAATTCAGGGTGCGGCCTTGCTTCTACGCAGACCGCTTTAATTCCTGATTCATATATTTTACCCATATAATCACGCAAAACTTCTTCATCTTCTCCATGTTGCCAAAATAAAGGGAAAATATGGTTTGAGTGTTTTCCTGCTAATACTTCTTCTATCTTTTTCATATTCTTCCCCCTCAAATCTATAAATTATTTTTCAGTTCTTTTTACTCCTACTAAGTAAGTTAGAACTCCTGAAACTACAAATGCTACTGCTGATGCAATTAAGTATATAGTAAAACTCTTGTCAATTCCCGCTGGATTTATGAACATTGGTGCTGCTAAAAAGCCTCCTCCACCGAAGCCGTACATTGCTGCACCTGCTGCCGCTGTAATACCACCTGCGATACCACCACCGATAAATGCAGATATGAACGCTTTTTTATTTGGAATTGCAATACCATAAATCGTTGGCTCCGTAACACCAAGTAATGCAGAAAAACAACTTGAGAAACCAAAGGCTTTCTTTTCTTTGTCTTTTACTTTTAGTGCATAACCTAAAGCTGTACCAGCTAAAGCAAATACGGTTACAGATAGAATTGCGTTAACTGGGTCTTTATGCATAGTTGTAATGTTGTTGATAAGGATTGGAATAAATGCATAATGTAATCCAAAAATTACAACTACCTGCCAGAATGCACCTAATAATATTCCTGCAAATATTGGGCTGAAGGTATAAAGTCCCGATGTTCCTGCGGCTAGTCCCTTACTAATCAATGTTCCAACTGGTCCGATTACCATAAATGTAAGTGGAAGTACTATTATTGCTGTAAAGAGAGGTACAAACATTAATTTTAGTGGTGTTGGTAGTACTTTCTTAAAGAATTTTTCCACTTTAGAAGCTACGTAAGCCGCCATGATAATTGGAAATACAGAGCTTGTATAATTCATAAGTACTACTGGAATGTGTAAAAATGTAATGCTTGCAGCACTACTGTAATCAGCAATTATATTAGGATATACAAGAGCTGCGCCTATGGCTGCAGAAATGTATGGGTTTGATTTGAATTTTATAGCTGCTGAAAATCCTAAAATAATAGGTAAAAAATAAAAGAAACCATCTGCAAATGAGTAAAGAATTTTATAAGTTCCTGCATCCGATGTAAGCCAACCAAATGTTACACATAATGATAATAATCCTTTTAAAATACCGGCTGCTCCTAGTACTCCAAGGACCGGGCTAACAATACCAGTAATACTTTTAAATAATGAATTTAAAATAGTGTCTTTCTTTCCTGTTTTTTCATCTACTGGAGCTTCACCTTCCACAATATTAAGTACTTTACATACTTCAATGTATGCTTTTTCTACCTCGTTTCCAATAACTACTTGATACTGTCCACCCTGCTGCATTACAGCTAAAACACCTTTTGTTTCTTTAATTTCCTTTGTTTTTGCAATTTTTTCATCTTTTAGAACGAAACGTAATCTTGTTATACAATGCGTTACACTTTCAATATTCTTTTCTCCACCAACAAGTTCTACTACTTGCACTCCTAAAGCTTTATAATCCATATATTATTCCCCCTCGTCTTAATAGATAATCTTCATTTATTATTGCTATGTGTACATGATAACATTTTCATTAAGTAATCGGAATATCAAAATAAAAGAGGTTGACTGACCAAACTTAATGTAATAAAATATTATTAATATGAACAAGGAGATGTTTTGATATGGATCTAAATGAACTAGATGATAAACTTAGAGTTTTAACAAAAAGTGAAGCAAATCACAAAATAAGACCTTTTGTATCACAAATATATAAAGATTTGGAGCAAATTAATTGCAACGGCGTAATGGCATATATTTTTTCTTCTAGTCTCATACCCGCTGAAGAAAATTTTCTTATTCAAAAACATACCCGCTTTGCTGATGTCCCTATGCATGTACACACATTTATAGAACTTAATTATGTATATTCTGGTCAATATACGCAAATTATTAACGGCCAAAAGATTATACTAATGGAAGGACAAGTATGTATTGTAGATACAGGTATACCCCATGCTACTTTAGCTACTACGGAAAATGATATTATTATTAATATTCTAATGAAAAAAGAATATTTTTCAACATCTTTTCTCAGCAGATTGTCTAGTAAAGGTATTATCTCTGAGTTTCTAGTTAATGCTGTGTCTAGCAGAAAAGATCATGATAACTATATCATATTTAATTCAGAAAATGACAGAAAATTACCTAATCTTATCAAAGAACTTCTATGTGAATTCTTTGATAAATCTTTGTATTCTCATGAGATTATTGATTGCTACATTATACTTATATTTACTGAGCTATTAAAAGTTTTTCAATATGATGTTAAACAGCCACACTCATTATCAAATGGAAATGCAACTGTTATTGATATACTTCAATATTTGGTATTGAATTATATGACATGTACTCTTGTTTCTACTGCATCACATTTTAATTTTCATCCCAACTACCTAAGTGTTTTAATTAAAAAAAGCACTAGCAAATCCTTTAAAGAACTTATCCAGGCTCAAAAGCTAACACGTTCATCAATTTTACTTACTAACAGTAATATACCTATTTATGTGATTGCAAGCGAGATAGGCTATCAAAATTTAAGCTTTTTCTATAAAAAGTTCAAGGACTATTTTGGTATTACGCCAAATGAATACAGGCAAAAACATAATTTATAGTAGAAGTACCTTCAATTTGAATCATACAATCCAACGGCTTACTTAACAAATAGGGACGCTTTGTATACAACAATTGCATACAAAGCGTCCCCTTATTATACTATTTTTTATTTTCCATTAGCCTTTTTCCATTCAGCTATTTGT
>Ga0209123_1004161_pt1 | contig 10139 bp, 9 predicted proteins | sample BarGraIncu00431A_FD_184500 | JGI IMG/M metagenome (GOLD analysis project Ga0209123, IMG submission 184500) | Arctic peat soil microbial communities from Barrow, Alaska, USA - Barrow Graham LP Incubations 004-31A (SPAdes) (version 2) | ecosystem: Environmental > Terrestrial > Soil > Wetlands >...
GGGCCGCACCTCGAAAGAGTCGCTTCGGCGCAGCGGATTACAAAGGAATCCTGGCACTCAAATCCTGTCAAACGGAGTTTCACATATCTCATTGATGCGACTTCTTCCCAAAAACAAATGCCTCTGATCTTCACGATCAGAGGCATTTTGTTTTATCATCCATATTTTTCTTCAATATCTTCTCTTTCTTTCTTCTCTTTCTTTCTTCTACCCCCCTCATTCCCTGCAAGGTAAAATTGAAATAGGGAGCCGAGTACAAGGCGCTTTTTAAAAACCACACCGGAGCGTACTTTTCGTACGTGAGGATTGGTTTTCAAAAAGCAACGCAGTAATCGACTTCCTATTTCGATTTTACCAGTTATTCGAAGCGTTTTATGATATTGTAGGACTGATAGAGGCCCAGCTGACCCGCCATCCTCAAATCACTCACCCCATGCTCCCTATCCCCCAGATTTATCTGAGCCAATCCCCTATTAAACCACGCATCCGCAAATTCAGGATTTATCTCCAAAGCCTTCGTATAATCAATAATGGCATTTCGATAATCTCGCTGCATCGAACGAATATTTGCACGATTGTAATACGCATATATAAAATTAGGGTCCAAAGACAAGACCTTTTCATAATCACGCATCACCAGGTCATAATCTGTTCCAAAAGCTTTTTCACCTAGCGAAAAGCTACCGGTCTTAGGATTTTTCAAATCACCTGACACCTTCTGTTTTGCATTATCAGCACCATCATTGCTGGCATATTCAACATTAATCTTTTTAAAACGAAGGTTTGCTCGTTCAAAATAGGCCAACACCATTTTATCGTTCAGTTGCAATGCCCGCGTCAAATCATCGATGGCACTGGACAAATCCTGTACCAGGGCAAAATCTACAGCACGGGCAAAAAATAAAGCAGCAACATCAGGTGTTTGACCAATACGACTTGAATAGTCATCAATTGAATGGAAATGCAAATCGGCTTGCTCCGTTGTCAAGGCAAGCTCCTGATTGGAAATCAACATTTTTTGCATACCGGTTACACCTGCATTTGAGAGTTCAGTCTGATACCTGCCGTAATCCATAATACGTCGCTCAGGACCCGGACGAGATTTCTCATAGAAAGTGATGAAAAATAAATTCTCCATCTGAACTTCAATGTTTTTATCCTGAACGCGTCCACGCATCGGATTCTGATATTTATTAACGCCCCCATTGTCCGTATCCGCAACAATGACCTTATTGTATTTGGACATGTCCTTCTTCTTTGTATCCGTAGAATCAGAAGCGGCCGGTTTTGAAGCAATATTCTTTTTATTGGCTCGATCCTGCTTCATTTTTTCTTCAATATTCCAGGCCGCAAAATAATCTCTGTCAGCGCCTTTAGCATCACCCATCTTTTTACGCGCATCCGACCTTTGGTAATAAGCAGGTGTGAAATTGGGATAAACTCCTATGATGGTGGAAAAATCAGCAACAGCGCCTTTATATTCGCCAATATCCTGCTTCATCAACCCACGGTTGTATATAGCCATGTAATTATCCGGTTCCAGAAAAATAACCTTGTCAAAATCCTCGATGGCCCTGTTCACATCACCCACTTGTGAACGTATGATGCCCCGATTGAAATAAGCCAGTTTTGAATTGGGATCGATCCGGATGCTGCGATCGAAATCATCGAGTGTGCCTCTCAGATCATTCAGATTATACCGGGTCAAACCCCTATTAATGTAGTAAGAAGGATTTTCAGGTTCCAGGCGAATGGCTTCATTCAAATCGGGTAAAGCGTTGGCATACTTGCTCATGGACAGGTAAACCCAACCACGGCCGGCGCGGGCAGGTGCATAAAAACGGTCTATGGCAATAGCTCTGCTAAAATCGTCTACGGCTGAAAGTGTATCCCCTTTTTCAATATACAATTGTCCACGACTCATATAGCCATTTACAAAAGTGGGAAAATGTTCAAGCAGTTTATTGAAACTGATCAAGCCTTCGGTAAAGTTTTTTTCGTACGTCAGTGATAAACCCTTATTGAGCATTAAGGTCTGGTTTTCAACGTCAAATTCAAGCCCTTTGTCGCAATCGGCCACTGCCTCTTTGTATTTACCCAGTCTCATACGGGCATAACTGCGGCAAAGAAAAGCTCTCACCAAAAAGTTATTGCGTTCCAGCGCTTTGTTGCAGTCCTCTTCAGCACCTGCATTATCATCCAGATAAAGCTTAGCCGAAGCCCTGTATAAATAAGGCTCAGCCAAGTAAGGCTTTGTCTTTATGACTTGGTTGAAATACTGAATGGACAGAACGTAATCGTCAAAGTACAGTGCATTCTGGCCAATGGCCATCATTCGTTCTGTGTTTATCTGGGCGACTGCTGTTGTAAAAAAGAAGATGCTCACAAGAGCGACACTGATCAATCGTTTCATTTTATAACCTTTTGGATGCCTCACTGACACAGCTTTACACTGTTATCAGGAACAATAATATTCCAAAGATACTGGCTTTGAAAGAAGTATCAACTTTTTTAAGTTTAAAAATGCCTTTTTTAAGGGTTTTTAGAAAAAAGGAACAATTACCTGGCCTTATAAGCAGGTTTTGTCTTTCCCTTCAATATGGAAGTTAATTTAGATTTAATGAGTTGCTTGCGAATGGGAGAAATAAGATCGGTGAAAACCTTACCTTCCAGATGGTCGTATTCATGTTGGATGACACGAGCAACATAGCCATCAAAATCGTCTTCATGCTGAACAAAATGCTCATCCTGATAACGAATACGAATTTTTGTGCTACGAATTACATTTTCATGAATGAAAGGCAAACTCAGACAACCCTCTTCCATCGTACAGCTTTCTTCTGAGAATTCCACAATCTTTGGATTAATGAAGGTCTTTTTATAACCTAAAAATTCCGGATCATCCTCTCCAAGTGGAGTCAGGTCGAGTATAAACACTCGGATAGAAAAGCCCACCTGAGGTGCAGCAAGACCAACACCATCCGCTTTAATAAGTGTTTCGTACATATTTTCAATCAACTCACTGATATTTGGGTATTCAGGGGTTATTTCTTCTGTTTCTTTTCGAAGAACTTGTTGACCATATAAAAAAATTGGCAATTGCATCATTTAACGTTTTGATTCTAAATAAGATTGTAATATAATAACGGCACTGATCTCATCCACCAATGCTTTGTTTTGTCTGTCTTTCTTCTTAAGCCCACCCTCAAGCATGGTCTGATGTGCCAAAACTGAAGTGAACCGCTCATCCACATATTCAACCGGTATATCCGGTAATGTCTTTTTTAGGAGTCTGACAAATGGTTCGATGTACTTCATTGATTCTGAAAGCTCGTTGTTCATCTGCTTGGGCAATCCAACAACAAAGCGTTCAACAGTTTCCTTTTTGGTATAGTCAGTCAAATATTTCAACAATTCGTGACTGAGCACTGTAGTCAAACCTCCAGCTATCAGTTTCAAGCTGTCAGTTACAGCTAAACCTGTCCGCTTTCTTCCATAATCAATCGCAATAACTCTTCCCATTAATTGATCTCTCCGAATTATAGTGTAGAAAAGTGCATCATTTTACTCAGATATTTGCCGATGATGTCAAATTCCAGATTCACTACGCTACCCACTTTAAATTGTTTAAAATTGGTATTTTCGTAAGTGTAAGGAATAATGGAAACTTCGAAACTATTATCCTTTGAATTGCAAACGGTCAGACTCACTCCGTTGACAGTAACCGACCCTTTCTCAACAGTGACATAGCCCATTTTAGCCTTTTCGACATCCAGGGGATATTCAAACCGATACCGCCAGCTTCCATCTGTTTCTTCAACAAGGACACATACAGCAGTCTGATCAACGTGACCTTGCACAATATGTCCATCCAGACGTCCATTCATTGGCATGCTTCGTTCCAGATTCACTTCATCGCCTATCTTCAACAAACCCAAATTTGATTTGTCCAGGGTTTCCTGGATGGCTGTCACGGTATATATATCTTTATCCATATTGACAACAGTCAGACAAACACCATTGTGTGAAACGCTCTGATCTATTTTGAGCTCGTTGGTAAAGGAGCATTTCAGACTCAGATGGAGATTTCCCCCATCCTGTCTCAATCCGGTTATTACTGCTGCTTCTTCTACTATTCCTGAAAACATATTTATTCTTCTTAAAATTTAACTTGCGGTGCTTTTGCTGCTCCTTCTTCAGCTTCGAAATACACTTTCTTCTCAAAACCAAACATGTTGGCAATGATATTTTTTGGGGCATTACGGATTAGAGTGTTAAAGCTTTGTGCTTCATCGTTGAAACGCTGACGTTCTACCGATATACGATTTTCCGTACCTTCCAGTTGAGCTTGAAGTTCCAGAAAGTTCTGGTTGGCTTTCAAGTCGGGATATTTTTCAACAGTCACCAGCAAACGGCTCAAGGAAGAACTCACCTGAGACTGAGCAGCCTGAAACTTAGCTAGACTTTCCGAGGTCATATTACTTGGATCGATAGTCGTTTGTGTAGCTTTAGCACGAGCTTCAACCACTGCTTGCAGCGTACTACTTTCATGAGTAGCATACCCTTTCACCGTGGCTACCAGATTCGGAATCAAATCCGAACGACGCTGATACTGACTTTCCACATTGGCCCATGATTTCGAAACTTTCTCTTCTCCCGTCACCATAGCGTTGTATTGACCCATACCCCACAAAAACATAATCACCACTAAGCCTAAAACCGAAAGGCCAACAATCATACCTTTATTCATATCCCTATCTATTTAATTATCAATTAATAAAACACACATATTTAAACAATATATTTAATATATATTTCTTTCTTTTCTTCGGCAAAAACGCTTCACTGCGGTAGACCTTAATAGGGAGCCTAGTACAAGGCGTAAATTAAAAACCACACCGGAGCGTACTTTTCGTACGTGAGGATTGGTTTACAATTTACAACACAGTAATCGGCTTCCTATTAAAGTCTACCAGTTGCCGGATGCGCCGCCGCCGCCCGAGGAGCCCCCGCCAAAGGAACCGCCGCCCCCGCCGAATCCTCCACCACTACTACCACCACCCCTTGTCGGAACAATAATAATCATCGGTATCGTATACGACTTCCTAACTTCGTGATGACAATTCGCACAACTATATATTTTCATGCCCTCTCCGCAACTGAGTGGCGTAGGCACCAACGTAATCTTGTCAGCAGTCTGTGCAAACGTTTTAAATCCGCAACTTGGACAAGCCTTATAATTGGTAAATGTCTTCGCATACGGTAAAAACGTACGATGTCCACAATCCATACAAATCCAGGCATCGTAATCAACAGATCCAGCCGTTTCTTCTGCCTGTTGGCCGATACTCAAATAAGCATCCTCCTGCTTTTCAGTCATCAGGCTTAGAGGTTTACCACATTCAGGGCAAATACGGGGCACATGCCTGTAACTTTTCAACTTGTGGCTATACCATAGAAAAAAGAAGATCATCGTCAGAGGAAAGAGAACAGTTAAAATACCATAACCTGCCTTTGAGGTTGAAAGAGTTTTATAGGTTGAATATGGATCCTCTTTTTCAGAAGCCTTGACTTTCTTGTTTGCATTTAATGAGCTCAAAATCAGAACGACAATGGACAGGAACAAATAAATAAGTAAAATATTGAATATCTTAGCTTTAGATGCAGCCTGCTCTGCTGCCTGTTCTGCCAGCATATCTACTCGAATCTCTTCAGCAGCTTTGGGGTCTGAAAGTATTTTCACAGCACCTTTCACTCCTGCTAAAAGTCCAGCACCGAAATTACCTTCACGCATGGATGGTAAAATGTTATTTTCAATGATGCGCTTGCAAATAGCATCGGGCAAAATACCTTCCATTCCGTAACCGGTTTCGAAAGTGACAGCACTTTGGTCTTCCACCATCAACAGTAAAAGACCATTATCCTTGCTATCTTTACCGATTTTCCATTCATTGAACAGTTCAGTAGCAAATTGCTTGAATGGAACCTGACCTACAGATTTCAGGGCAACCACAAAAACTTCGGCAGTGGAGTTGCTTTGAACCTGAGCAAGCAAACTGTTAATTTCAGCCTGAGACTGAGCATCAATAAGCCCATCCGGATTTGAAACATAGGAAGTTGCATCCTGAAGCTTCGTATTGGGTACAGACTGCACAGTCCAAACTTCCGCGTGAATCAGAAAGCTGCAAAAGCAAAATAACACAACTAAAAATATAGGTTTTTTCATTGTTTTGTTCATTTGAAACTACACATCAAAGATGATAATTAATTTCGAGAAATAAATGGGATTACTCTGAAATTGCACCGGATCCGATAACCTCGTCCCCTTCGTACCAGGCAGCAAACTGACCGGCAGTAATGCTCTGCTGAGGTTCTTCAAAATCAATATAAAGCCCTTCATCGAACCGGTAAAGTGTAGCAGCCTGCAAAGGCTGACGATAACGTTCCCTAACCATATAACGGACAGACTCACCTATTTCCAAAGCTTTATCCGGACGAACCCAATGAATCTCATCCGTATTTATTTTCAAAGTCTTGCGATACAATCCCGGGTGATCTACTCCCTCCCCGACAAAAATCAGATTTTGCTCCACATCGGTTGCCAATACAAAAAGCGGTTTTTCAAAACCTCCGATGCCAAGTCCTTTTCTTTGACCAATGGTGTAGAAATGGGCTCCCTGATGTTCTCCCACTACCTTTCCATCTTTTAAACGATAGAAATAGGGTTTTGCCTGCTTTTTCAATTTTTCATGCAAATCTTCCGGAATCATCCGGCCATAAGCTTTCAGGTCAGCCGCGATTTCAAAGACCTGACCAGTCTTTTTCTCTAATTTTTGCTGTAGAAAAACAGGCAAATCAACTTTACCAACAAAACAGATACCCTGTGAATCTTTTTTAAATGCAGTGGCAAGCCCCAATTCTTCAGCAATTCTGCGAACTTCGGGTTTTTCAATGTCACCTATTGGAAACATGGCTTTTGAAAGTTGATCCTGAGACAATTGGCAAAGAAAATAGGATTGATCCTTGTTGGGATCGCTTCCGGCCAAAAGTCTGTAAATGGGTTTTTGTGAAATATTGGTTGAATTTGAATCAGGAATCAGGACATCCCGTCGGCAATAATGACCAGTTGCAACCCGGGTCGCACCATATTTTTGAGCTGCTTCCCAGAAAGCGTCAAATTTAATTTCCCGGTTGCACAGCACATCCGGATTTGGAGTACGCCCTTTCTGATATTCGGAAAACATATAATCCACTACCCGTTCGCGATAAAGGTCACTCAGATCAACCGAATGAAATTCAATATCCAGCTTACGGGCTACCAGCTCAGCAATCAGCAAATCATCTTCGTAGGGACAATCGCCCGAAAGTGTACCCACGGTATCCTTCCAGTTGATCATATAAACTCCAACCACCTCAAAACCTTGCTTTTTCAACAAGTATGCAGCAACACTAGAGTCAACACCCCCAGACAGACCAAGTACGATTCTTTCCAAATAAGTTGAAATTTAAAAGGATGATAGTTCAGACTACAAAGATAGACATTTATGAAACAAACTCAAAAAAAAGACTCTTTCCCGAGCCTCGCAGACCAGAAAAGAGCATCTTTTTTTGTTGTGATAGAAATTCTTTAAAAACGATTAAATACAAAAAACAACTTATCCCTTTTATTGTTTAAAAAAATCTGTAATTCTTTAACTCCTATTTCAACAAATATAGCGAAAAGCCTCTTTTTCATCAAATTCTTTTCGTTAAAGAAGGTTACAGTTAAAAAAATTAGTACAAAAAAATAGTATCACTCACATTTTAAGATATTTAAAGTAGAAAAAGACATCAATGAAGAATATGCAGTTTTAACACAATATCATATTTCCATCATTAGACCCCTTTTAAATACAAATATTAACAAAAAAAAGAGGTCTTGAATGAACCAGACCTCAAAATTTTGACACATGTAATCAAAAGCTTACTTCTGACGCATGAATATTTGTATAGGCGTACCAGTAAATGGCCATTCTGCACGAATCTTATTTTCAAGGAAACGTTTGTAGGGCTCCTTGATGTATTGAGGCAGATTTGCAAAGAAAATAAAGGTTGGACACATGGGTCCCTGCAACTGTGTTACATATTTGATCTTAATATATTTACCCTTCAAGGATGGTGGAGGATAGTTTTCAATCAATGGTAAGAAGAACTCATTGAGTTTATTGGTTGAAACATGGAATTTTCTGGTTTCATAAACTTCTTTAGCAGTTTCAATAGCTTTAAAAATACGTTGCTTGGTTAAAGCTGAAGTAAAGATGATGGGGAAATCCACAAACGGAGCAAAACGCTCGCGAATGGTTTCTTCAAATTCCTTGACGGTGTTGGTTTGTTTATCTTCGACCAAATCCCATTTGTTCACACAAACCACCAAGCCTTTGCGATTTTTCTGAATCAAAGAAAATATGTTCATATCCTGACTTTCGATACCACGTGTAGCATCTACCATCAAAATACAGACATCTGAATTTTCAATGGCACGGATGGAACGTATCACAGAATAGTATTCAAGGTCTTCATTTACTTTTCCCTTCTTTCGGATACCGGCAGTATCTACCAGATAAAAATCAAATCCAAATTTGTTGTATCTCGTATAAATGGAATCACGTGTAGTTCCGGCGACCTCTGTAACAATCGTTCTTTCTTCACCGATAAAAGCATTAATGATGGAAGACTTACCTGCATTCGGGCGTCCTACGACGGCAAAACGTGGTATCTCTTCATGTTCTTCGGTGGAATATTTATCCGGATTGAATTTTGTAATAAGTAAATCCATGAAATCGCCTGTTCCCAAGCCATTTACAGCAGAAATAACGTTCGGATCACCCAAACCCAATGCATAAAATTCAGAAGCATTGTAGCCCATCATATTGGTATCAGCTTTGTTTGCCACCAACATAACCGGACGATCTTTCACGCCTCTTAATATTTTCCCTACAGACATATCCAAGTCTGTCAAACCTGTAATGACGTCAACCACAAAAAGAATAACATCGCATTCTTCTAAAGCTATGTTTACTTGTTTCTTTATTTCCTGTTCAAAAACATCACCCGATTTATCAACCCAACCACCGGTGTCAATGACTGAAAATTCTTTTCCATCCCATTCTGACAATCCATATTGGCGATCACGCGTCGTTCCTGATTCCTCGTTAACGATCGCTTGTTTTGTTTTTGTTAAGCGATTGAACAAAGTCGATTTTCCCACATTCGGGCGACCTACTATAGCAACTATATTTCCCATTTTTCTTTTTTTTAATCCAACTGATAGCCAAATGCCTTCAGCTTGTTATCCTTATTACGCCAATCTTTTTCAACCTTCACGAACATTTCCAGAAATACCTTTTTTCCCAAAAAGGCCTCAATATCTTTTCTGGCTTCTGTCGCTGTTTTTTTCAATGCCTGCCCCCCATGACCGATGATGATTCCTTTTTGGGTATCACGTTCTACATAAATCACAGCACTTATACGCACCAGTTTCGCCGTATCATCGAATTGTTCCACAACAACTTCGGTGGAATAGGGTATTTCTTTTTGATAATAGAGCAATATTTTTTCCCGAATAATCTCTGTAACAAAGAAACGAGCAGGTTTGTCCGTAAGTGCATCTTTTTCAAAATAAGGTGGTGACTCAGGCAACAATTCTGAAATACGTTTCAAGACATACGTCACATTAAACTTTCTCAAAGCTGAAATGGGTATTATTTCAGCTTTAGGCAACAATATACTCAGTTCTTCAACCTGTTTATCAAGACGTTCCTGATCGCTCAGGTCAATTTTATTGACGATAACCAATACCGGAATGTCAACATTCTTCACTTTTTCCAAAAAACTTTCATGCTTGTCAATTTGCTCAACGGTATCTGTTACATAAAGCAAAATATCGGCATCCAACAGCGCTGAATTTGAGAAATTCAGCATAGACTGCTGCAACCTATAGTTTGGAGTCAATACACCCGGGGTATCCGAATAAACAATCTGATAATCTTCACCATTAACGATTCCCATGATGCGATGTCTGGTAGTCTGTGCCTTAGAGGTTATGATTGAAATCTTTTCACCTACCAAAGTATTCATCAAGGTTGACTTTCCCACATTGG
>Ga0209123_1004162_pt1 | contig 10137 bp, 8 predicted proteins | sample BarGraIncu00431A_FD_184500 | JGI IMG/M metagenome (GOLD analysis project Ga0209123, IMG submission 184500) | Arctic peat soil microbial communities from Barrow, Alaska, USA - Barrow Graham LP Incubations 004-31A (SPAdes) (version 2) | ecosystem: Environmental > Terrestrial > Soil > Wetlands >...
AGGAAATAATAGTTAATGCTAAAACTCAAAGGCCAGGGGTATGTAATGCAGTAGAGACAGTTCTCGTTCATAAAGATATTGCAAGAGAGTTTTTACCAAAACTTTCACAAAGACTTTATAAATTAGGAGTAGAAATAAGAATGTGTGAAAAAGGACTCGAAATTATAAAAGATGCAAAATCTACGGTGGAGGAAGATTGGTCTACTGAATATTTAGATTTAGTACTTTCAATTAAGGTTGTATCAACAATAGAAGATGCAATCGATCATATTTTTAAATATGGGACAAAACACTCAGAGGCTATAATAACTAATAATTATACGAACTCACAGAAATTCTTAAGAGAAGTTGATGCTTCTTGCGTTTATGTTAATGCTTCTACAAGATTTACAGATGGCGGGGAATTTGGATTTGGAGCAGAGATAGGAATAAGTAATCAAAAACTTCATGCTAGAGGACCAATGGGACTTGAGCAACTTACAACTACAAAATATCTTATATATGGAGATGGTCAAGTTAGAAAATAAGGAGTCTTTTTAAAGTTAAGAAGGTTAAAGGCATATTTATAATTTTGATTGAAAATGGTAAAGGCATTATTGATATTATTGCATTTTAATAATATTAATAGTGCCTTTTTAAAATTATTAAAACTGAGCATTAAATTGTATTGTCACTATTAGTATTTATAAAAACGGTTTTAAAAAATACAATATTGCGATATCTAGAGAATAATTGAGAATTTGATAGTAAAACTATAAAAACAATGATTGCAAAGCATTACACGCGACTTGAAAATGTTTTCACTAAAAAGTAAACTAAAGTTACAAAAACGTTTCCGTAAAATGTCGGAAGGCATTGGGGAAAACATGGAGGTGCTTAGTATGAATTTATGGAAAATTTCATTGGATGAATACAATAGTTATGATAATAGAAAATATGAGACGCTTTTTACATTAGCAAATGGATATAGGGGCATCAGAGGGGCTTTAGAATTCTCATCAAAAGGTAATAAAGGTAATTATATAGCCGGAATATTTGATAAATCTCAAAGTCAAGTAACAGAAATAGTAAATCTCCAAGATCCTTTAGGGTTCAATATATATATTGAGGATGAGAAAGTTGATGTTGATGAATGTGGCCTAGATAGATTTAAAAGGGAATTAAATATGTATAAAGGAATTTTATATACAAGTTTTATTGCCACTACTAAAAAGGGCAAAAGTATAGAAGTTAAATGTGAGAGATTTGTTAGTAGAAATAAAATTAATAGATGGGCTGCAAAATATGAAATAACACCACTGAATTTTAATGGAAAGGTATTTCTTGAAAACTATATAGATGGTTCAGTAACCAATAGTGCTTGGGATGTAATGAATAAGACTAAACATTTCAAAGTAAAAAACAACTATGATAGTAACCCAGGTATAGCACTAGCTGTAGAGACAAATGACAATAATATAAAAGCTTTAGAGTTAACAACCTTAATGGGTGAAAACGAAAAAGGTAATATATTTAAGAATAGGAGATATAGTGAGTTTGGAGAAATAGTTAGTGAAGTTTATGAAACATTTATGATAGAAGGAAAAAGCTCTACTATAGTGAAATATGGTATAAGCATTAGCGACAGGGATTTAAAAAATGATTTATTTACAGCCGGAACTAAAGAATTAAAGGATTTTATGAAAGATGGATATGATGAAGAAATTAAAAAACATATAATAATTTGGGAAAAAATATGGAATGAAATAGACATAAATATTGATGGAGATGAAAAAGCTCAAATAGGTATAAGATTCAATTTGTTTCAACTATCATCTTCTGCATATGAAGGGGATACTATTATAAGCATAGCAGCAAAAGGACTTCATGGTGAAGGTTATAAAGGTCATGTTTTCTGGGATACTGAAGTGTTCATGTTGCCTTTCTTTATATACACAAGGCCAAATGTTGCGAAGGCGCTGCTAATGTATAGATATAATACCTTGCAAGGGGCAAGAAAAAATGCTGAAACGACGGGGTATAAAGGAGCAAGATTCGCATGGGAAGCCGCAGATGAAGGACTTGAGGTTACACCAAAGTGGGGAGTTGATTATGATGGTAATGCAGTTAGAATTTGGACCGGAGATGAGGAATATCATATAAATTCTGACATTGCATTTGGTATTGTTGAGTATTATAGAGCAACTAACGACAAGGAATTCATTGTGAATTACGGTGTTGAAATATTGCTCGATACAGCTAAATTCTGGCAAAGTAGAGTGGAATATAATAAAGGCAAAGATAGGTATGAAATAAGCTCAGTAATAGGACCAGATGAGTTTCATGAGCATGTTGACAATAATGTATTTACAAATTACTTAGCTAAATGGAATATAGAAAAAGCATTGTTTTTCAAAGATTGGTTAAAGGCTGAAGACAATGTTAAGTACAAGGTGCTTTGTTCAAAACTTGGATTGAATGAAGAGGATTTTAATGTGTGGGAGACAATTTATAAAAAGATGTATATTCCAAAGAGTGAAGACGGAATGATAATTGAGCAATTTGAGGGATATTTCGATTTAGCAGATATAGAAATTTCAAAGTATGATGAGAATGGAATGCCCATATGGCCAGATTTTAAAGGAAACAAGTTAGGAGAAACACAACTTTTAAAACAAGCAGATGTTGCTCAATTAATGATTATGCTTCCTGAAGAGTTTTCAGAGGATGTTAAAAAACTGAACTATGAATATTATGAGCAAAGAACAATGCACAAGTCTTCTTTAAGTCCTTCTATGTATTCAATATTGGGCCTTGCAGTAGGAGATAGGCAAAATGCTTATAAATACTTTATGAAGGCTATATATACAGATTTAGAAGACAATCAAGGAAATACAGATTTTGGTCTACATGCAGCGGCTGCAGGAGGCTCATGGCAAAGTGCTATTTTTGGATTTGTAGGACTAAGAGTTAATAAAGAAGGCATATTAAATATAAATCCATGGTTACCAAAGCAATGGGAGGGGTTATCCTTTAATATTAATTGGAAAAATTCAAGAGTATGTATTTCAATGTCAAAAGATAAAATAGAAGTAAATTCAACTGGTGATTTATCATTAAATATATATGATAAGAAATATTTAATTTCTGATAAAAAACATTTAATAGTTGCAAGATAATAGAAAAGGTGGAGAATAGTACTTATAGAATAAATTTCGTGAGATGAAAGGAAAACAAAATGGAGAAAAAAAGCATTACTATAAAAGATGTTGCAAAACAAGCAGGTGTATCTATAAGTACTGTATCCAGAGCATTTAATAACTATGCTGACATAAGCGAATTAACTAGAAAAAACATATTAGAAGTTGCAGAAAATTTAGGATATAGGCCAAACATAGTTGCTAGAAGTTTGAGCGGAGCAAAGAATTATAGATTAGGACTATTGGTGGAAGATTACAATGAAGGAGATTATATAATATATGAAATGTTCATGGCATTTAAGTCAGTGGTTTCAGATTACGGGTATGAAACCGTAATACTCTCTACAACCTCTGATATGCAAAAGGGAAAGAAGCTTGAAAAACTATTTCAAGAAAAACATTTAGATGGGGCCTTAATATTGGGACTTAAAATGACCGATGACTATTTTAGGCAATTAGAAAGTATGTCCTATCCTTGTGTTTTACACGATATATTCATAAAAAATCCTAAAGTAGGGTGCGTTGGTGTTGATAATATAAAAGGGTCAATACTTGCTGTAGAGCATCTTTTGGAGCAAGGTCATACAAAAATTGGTTTTATAAATGGACATAAGGATGCTTTAGTTAGTTATGAAAGATTAGATGGGTATTATTTGGCACTTAGTAGAAAAGGTATCAATATTGAAGATGATCTTATAGTTAGTGGTGGGTTCTCCTATGAAGGAGGAAAAACTGCTGTGGTGGAGCTTATTAAAAATCATAAAGATATAACAGCAATATATTGTGCCAGTGATTTAATGGCTCTTGGAGCAATAGAGGGTTTAAGGAATATGGGATATGACATACCAAAGGATATATCTATAATAGGCTTCGATGATATTAACTTATGCAATTTTGTTACACCCAAACTTACAAGTATTAGGCAGGATAGAGAAAAAATAGGCAAAGCTGCAGCTAATTTAATTTTAAGTATAATATCACAGCAGTATTTAGGCCGAATCATTATAGAACCTGAGTTAATTGAAAGAGAATCTTCAATTAAAATATAAATTAATAACTAATAATCAATAATTAGGGGGCAATATAAATGAAAAGAAATCGTATAATTGCACTAGTATGTTCAGTAGCGTTAACAGCTACAATGTTTGTTGGTTGTGGTAATAAGACTAAAACAGGTGCCACAGGTGGACCAGTTACTTTAACAGTTCAAATATGGGGTTCATCACCTGCAGAAACAAAGCTTGTTGATGATCAAATAGCTGCATTTAATATAGCAAATAAGAGCAAAAAAATTACTCTTAAAAAAGAAGTAGTAACTGGTGACTATAATCAAACAATGCAGACTAAAATAGCAGCTAAAACGGAACCGGATTTGTTCTATTTAGATGTTTCATTAGCAGCGAATTATATAGATAAAGGTGTAATTGCACCATTAGATGAGTACTTAGATAAATCAGATTTAAAGGATTTTTACCCGAATGTATTAAAAGGATTTCAAAAGGATGGCAAAACTTATGGATTACCAAAGGATTTTAACTCATTAGGACTTTTCTATAATAAGGAAATGTTTGCTGATGCTGGAGTTAAAGTTCCTAAAACTTGGGCAGAACTAGAAGAGGTCTCTAAAAAGTTAACAAAGGGCAATGTGAAAGCACTATCACTATCAGATGAATCAGCAAGATTTGCTCCTTTCATATATCAGGCAGGAGGCAAGATTGTGGATAAAGAAAAAATGATGTTTAATTCACCAGAGGCTATAAAAGGATTTGAATTTTACTATTCAATGATAAAGAAAGGATATGCAGCATCACCAAAAGATTTAGGTGTAGAAGGAAACAGCGATGCTTTAGCTACTGGAAAGGCAGCAATGGTAATAGAAGGCGGATGGATGATACCTTTCATGAAAGAGAAAGCACCATCAGTTGAATATGGGATTGCGGAACTTCCAAAAGGAGAAAAACAAGGTAATTTATTATTTACAGTTGCATATTCAATGAGTAAAAACACAAAACATCCTAAAGAGGCAGCAGAGGCAATTAAATTCTTGACAGGTAAAAAATCACAAGAAATGGTAGCAAATTCAGGACTTGCAATCCCAAGTAGAAAGTCAATGGGAAATGTTTATACAGATAAGTTCCCAGAAAGAAAAGCATTGGTAGATGGTACTAAATATGCAAATGTATTTTCTTATGGATTAAAACATTCTAAAATCGATCTTGAACTTGGAAAAGCAGGCGAAAGATACAGACTTGGGAAAAACCCGGATGGTAAATCTGCATTAGAGGAAGCGATTAAGTCAGTACAATAACACTATTGTAGGAAGCATGATTTCATGCTTCCTATTTTAAAAGGAGGCAAATTATGTCTATAGCAGAAACGCCAAATGAAAATAAGCCCATAAAAGTAAAAAAAGCTCCCAAAGTATTTTTTACAAATAAAAAAAGAGAAAGTATAGATGGGTGGTTATTTGTAGCTCCATTTGTGATTCTTACATTGGTATTTTTAATAGGGCCTATAATTGTAGCTTTTATATTAAGTTTTAAGCAATATTCACTATTAGATCAAACAACAATTTTAGGAGCAAAAAGTGTAGGGATTGATAATTATATAAAAGTATTTAAGGACCCTGTATTTTTACAAGCTCTGAAAAATACTTTCGTATATTCCATAGGTGTAGTGCCACTACAGTTAATTATATCATTATTATTAGCTTTGGTAGTAGATTCTAAAATTAAGGCAAAAGCGTTCTTTAGAGTAGCTTATTATATACCAACTCTAACATCTATTGTTGCTGTGTCAACTATATTTCTATTTTTATTCAAAAAGGATGGAATTTTTAACAAGTTTCTTTCCATATTTGGGATTGGTGGTAGAACCTGGTTTAACGATCCTAACTTTGCATTGATGGCAATTATATTAATGGCTGTATGGTCATCTGTTGGAGTAACCATGATAATATTTTTAGCTGGGCTTCAAGAAATTCCACAAACTGTGTATGAGGCCGCAGAAATAGATGGAGCTAATAAGTTTCAAAGGTTTTTTAAAATAACACTGCCTTTAATTAAACCAACGGTTTTCTTTAATCTAGTAATGACCATTATAGGAACACTTCAAATGTTTGACCAAGCATATGTAATTTCGGGTGGGAACGGTGGACCTTTAAACAGTACTATGACTGTAGTTTTATACTTATACAATAAAGGGTTTAAAGAATTCGAAATGGGTTATGCATCAGCGATAGCCTTTGTGCTTTTCTTAATAATATTCACATTAACATTAATACAAAAAAGATTATTTAAAGAGGAACCACAATAGGGAGGTAGAACTATGAAAAAAAGAAAGACAATATCCCCAGTTAGAATATTGTTTTATATTATACTAATATCATATGCTGTAATAACGCTTGGACCATTTATATGGAGTTTTATCACTTCACTTAAGCCTACTTCAGAGACAGACAATTTTACAGTGCATTTTAGCCAATTATCATTTAAAAACTATGGATATATATTTACTAACTTTCCTTTTCCAAGGTGGCTATTTAATAGTATTATAATTGCATCAGTGGTTTCAATCGGAAATTTAGTATTTAATTCTATGGCTGGATATGCACTAGCAAGAATCAATTTTCCAGGAAGGAAGTATTTATTTTTAGCAATTTTGGGAATGATGATGATACCTGGACAGGTAGTTATGGTGCCTACATACATGTTATTAAGTAAACTTGGATGGATGAATACCTACATGGGAATGACGATTCCATTTTTAACAAACATGTTTCTTATATTTTTAATGAGACAATTTTTTCTGGGTATACCGAAGGAACTAGAGGAAGCAGCAGCTATAGATGGTTTGGGAAGATTCGGAACTTTTTTTAGAATAGTATTGCCAATGGCAACAACTGCATTAACCACACAATTTATATTGGTGTTTACGGGTAACTGGAATAGTTTCATGTGGCCAAGTTTAATAGCAACATCATCAGAAATGTATACATTACCAGTTGGCTTAAACTCTTTTAAAGGTCAGTATTTTCAATTTCCTGATCAAGTTCTAGCTGGAGCAATGTTACTATCATTACCTATGATAGCGGTATTTTTAATATTTCAAAAGAAATTTATTAAAGGTATTGCGAGTACAGGTGGAAAAGAATAAAAGTACAAAATGATTGCAAATATAATATTTGATGGAGGTATTAGAATGAGTAAAATAAAGGCATGTTTATTTGATTTAGATGGGGTAGTAGTGGATACAGCAAAATATCATTACTTAGCATGGAAGAGACTTGCGAGTAATTTAGGATTTGATTTTACGCAAAAGGATAATGAAAGGCTAAAGGGTGTTAGTAGAATGCAGTCTTTAGAAATATTATTATCAATAGGAAATATTAAAGCTCGCGATAGCGAAAAATTAAAGATGGCCGAGCAAAAGAATAATTGGTATGTAGAATATATATCAAAATTAGATAGTAAGGAAATATTACCAGGTGTAAAAAATTTCTTAATAGAATTAAGGCAAAATGGCATAAAAATTGCACTAGGGTCAGCATCAAAAAACTCTATGCTTATACTAAACAATCTAAACTTAACTTCATATTTTGATGCCATAATAGATGGCAATAAGGTTTCAAAAGCAAAACCGGATCCTGAGGTGTTTTTGCTCGGAGCAAGTGAATTAAGAGTTAATCCGTTAGAATGTGTGGTATTTGAAGATGCGCAAGCTGGAATAGATGCAGCCAAAGCTGCAAATATGAAGGCTATTGGAATAGGACAAAAGGATGTACTTTTAAATGCTGATAAGATTTTTGAAGGTTTTAGTGATGCTCATATTGATGTATTAGAATTTTAATTTAGTTAATAAGGAAAAACTTACGAATTACTATAAAACACTAAATATAAGGCCAAATAAGCAGGAAGATCCTGCTTATTTTTTAGGTTTTAGAATGATTTTTTTTGCATATATTTATACATTCTGAGCAACCCTTAATTATATTTGGCATGCAACGATATGGATGAAAAGTATTATTTTCAAATGCTTTACCAGGACAGGCAATTATACATTGTTCACAATTTGTGCAATTATTTATATGTTTTTCACTTGAAGATGCTTCTAGTGGTGCATTGGTAAAAATGGCTGCAAAAAGAAGCCCAGCTCCATAATCATTATTTACAACTATTCCATTTCTACCCCAATCTCCAAGACCTGCAGAAACAGCTAATGGACGGAAGTCGCCGTATACAGAAAGAATACTTTTATGATGCGCGGTATAGCCTTCAGATTCAAGAATTTTAGAAGTAATATTTTGTACATGTTTACTTATGCCATATTCTTTTTTTATCATTTTTGCTATGTTTAAAGGTTGCTTTAGGAACCATTTATCTGTAAAAGGAAAGCCAAGTATAATTACTGGTTCGACTATCCTTATTTTAGTGAATCCAACTAATATGGCACCTTCAGCTATAGCATTTTTGCTTATATAGTTAGACAAAGCAGTCTGTTTTTCCATTTTAACTCCCTTTATATATATTTATTATTAAAGTTAGTTTTTACATACTTCAGATGAATATACATGCTTTTGGGTATAAAGTAAGTTATTTTTCATCGGATCACTTTTTTTAATTTTTTATTCCGATTGCTGAATAATATTTTTCCTCCAAAAGTAATAATTAAATAAGGTGTAATACAAAATAAGGAATATTGATGATATAATAAGTCTTATATTTGATAAATGATAAGAGTGATACTTACATAAATATAAATGAATAATAAATTAATTCATATTAAATATATAAAAAGGAGATGGTGTTATGTCTACAGAAATAATAGAAGAAATTATGAAAACTAAAGGTCAAATATATGTAGTTTTAGGTATATTATGTGAAATATATTATATAGGGACAATAATATTTGGTGGGATAGTAACTTTTGCATGGTTTTATCTAGGTATTGGAATATTATTAATAATACTCGGATTAAAAGCGAGAAAAAATAAGAAAGAGTACATGATATTAAGACCGGGTAAGATTAAAACTATGGTAAAAATATCTTTTTCATTAGTTTTAGTTTCTGTTGTAATTATAGAAGGTTTAATAATTCAATCTGCTGTATCAAAGCATGAGGAAAAAAGTAATTATCTAATGATTTTGGGTGCAGGTCTTAGAGGAGAAGTTCCTTCAACGGCGCTTTTTCAAAGACTTTATACAAGTTTAGAATATATTGAAACAAATCCCAATGTAAAAATAGTAGTGTCGGGTGGAAAGGGTGCTAGTGAGAGCATTACTGAAGCGGAAGCTATGAAAAAATTTTTAATAAGACATGGAGTATCAAAAAATAATATTATAAAAGAAGAAAGGTCCACAAACACATTTGAAAATATGAAGTTCACAGCGCAGATTTTAAAAAAATTAGATAAAAAAGAAAATATAGAAGTAACTGTTGTAACTAATAATTTTCATATGTTCAGAGCTAAATTTTTAGCGCAAAGACAGGGATTAAAGGTATATGGTTATCCGGCACCACTTCATCCGATGCTAGTGCCTACTTGCTTTGCTCGCGAATATTTAGCAGTAATAAATTCATTCATATTCGATAAATGATAATATTTTAAAATAGGTAAGATATGTTTTTATAAAATTTGATAAAGAAAACAGTATACGTATATATGCATATTTATACAGTATTATAAATAAAACAATTAATTAAAAAGTAATTATTTATATTGATTACTTCTTTAAATGGCTTAATAGAAGGCTTTGAAACTTTAAAAAATTATTACAGTAACCTATTGACATATGCATTAAAATACAATATAATGTATATACACAGTAAATGATTTATTCTATTAATTCAGGAGGTAATATAAATGTCAAACATGCAATTATTTCAATCTAAAACAGATTTAGTAGGTTTTATATCAGAATATCTTATCAAACATGATGATACTATAGCAATCATAAAA
>Ga0209123_1004163_pt1 | contig 10134 bp, 7 predicted proteins | sample BarGraIncu00431A_FD_184500 | JGI IMG/M metagenome (GOLD analysis project Ga0209123, IMG submission 184500) | Arctic peat soil microbial communities from Barrow, Alaska, USA - Barrow Graham LP Incubations 004-31A (SPAdes) (version 2) | ecosystem: Environmental > Terrestrial > Soil > Wetlands >...
CCCCATATCAACCAGCAATAAACATCCTTTGCCTTCGTTTGCTTTTTTTACTGTTTCTATAGTTTTTTTAAGCAGTGTTTGAGGACTCTCATCAAGGGACATCTCAATACCTATTGCAAGGTTTGTTCCTAATAATTTGTTTGATACATCTGCCATTCCACAGGCTACATGACCATGACTTAATACAATAACACTTACTCTACTTATCTTTTGATCTATTGTAGAAAATGTCTTTAGGTACATGGCTATAAACCCAACTTCATCATCAGGTAGTTCTACATCTAAACTCCTATTTATCTCTTTAGTGAGTATTTTAGCAACTCTGTATTCATTACGGTATTCACTTTTGATATAATCTAATTGGGAATTTTTAATGATCTTCCCTTGTTTTATCCGCTCAATAGTAGAATTCAGGTGTACTGCAATGCAATAGTAAAAATTTTCTCTTATATTCTCAATATAACTTTTGGCTATATTAGTTACATTTTCTACAACCATTAATACTTTTTCATCAATTATGTTCTTTAGTTCCTCTTTAGGAAAAAGTATGTTTGACTCTATATTTTTAGCAAACCTATTCAGATCAAATTTCATTTTGTTCCATATAATTTTATTTATCTCATCTTTTTTAAGACCTTGTTTTTCAAGATGATAATATTTTTCTTGCATATTAGTATATATTTCATCAGGCAATATATATCTATCATCCTTTATCTTATTTGTACTAACATTCCCAGGATTAACGACCAAATCGTCATTTCCTATATCACCTGCCATTGAATCGCGGCTGGAAACGCTCACTATTCCCAGAGGAACATGATCAGGCAGATCTGTTATTTCAATAACAACTGCTAGATTATTACTTAATGAATTTAAAAAACCTTTTGCACATGCTACTTGGATATCACTTCTTAATTGGCCTATATTACCAGGACAATCATATAATAATAAGGACCTAATTACATAAAACTTAATAGTGATTTCTTTTCCAACTCTTTGTGCTTCCTGAGAAAAGAAATTCTCTATTAATATGTACCTTTCATTTATTGGCCTATCATTAATTGACGGAAGATCAATTATCATAGGTATTCTTCTTCTAAAAGTTAATAATAAAGAGGATTCTGGGTCCTCTGTTGTTGCTGCAGTTATCATAACATTAGCTTTTCTATTATTTTCTGTTTCACCTAGTCTTCTAAATTCCCCTTTATCTAGCAAATGAAATAAGATTTCCTGCCCTTCATTAGGTAACCTATGGACTTCATCTAAAAACAATATACCATCATTAGCCTTTTCCACTATCCCAACCTTATCAGAACTTGCACCTGTAAAAGCACCTTTTACATAACCAAACAATTGAGAAAGAAGCAATTGAGGATTCTCCGCATAATCCGCACAATTGAAAACTATAAACGGAGCATCATCCTTAAAGTTAGATGAGTTAATTGCAAATTTGTACATAGCTTCTGCAAAAAAACTTTTTCCTACCCCCGAAGGGCCTAGTATAAGTGTATGAAGTCCATGTGGAGGGTATAAAATTGCTGCCTCCGCTTGCCTTATCTGGTTTCTGAGCGATCCATGATATCCTATAATTTGTCTTAGGTTATTGTTTTTACTTGTGTTTTCATTTTTCTTCCTATTTTTTTGTAAATCTTTCTCATCGTTTAATTCATTGCTACTAACATTGTTAGCCGCCGTATCTATTCCCCTATCTACCACATTTTCGCCATTATCTATCATCTCTTTAGTTACATTTTCAACAAGTTGTCTTCTTATTTGAGTGACAGAATACCTTGAAATATCATATCCAATATCAGCTAGTCTTGTGCTTAACATATTATCTGATATTTGTTTATTATCAGTAATTATCTTTTTAATATCTTTATTTAAGGTTTCTTCTCTTCTTTGGTTAGAACTCAGTACATTCTTTTCTTTTCTAAATTGAGTTATATATGCTCTAGTGGTATTTACTTTTTTTGCGATATCTTTATCAGTTAATGGCCTTTTTTTATCTTCAGTTTCAATTAATTCGAATATATTTTTTTCGATCACAAAATGCACCTCCCATAACCAATTGGTTCTCCTATTATTGTATTCGATTTCACTTAACGTTACAATATCAATTTTTGTTCTTTCTTTCACAAAATTACATTTATTAAGAATTATTAAAATAATATATATATAAGACATTATGCCATTTTTATCACACCTTATTACATGTATTTTTATGAAGTTTGATGTTATCATATATATAGATAGTAAAATAACAGTATGCGAAAGGGGATAAATAAATGAATTACGTTAGTAACAAAGCTAGATACGATTCTATGACCTACAACCGCTGTGGAAAAAGTGGTTTAAAACTACCAGCAATGTCATTAGGAATGTGGCAAAATTTCGGTGATCAAAGTATTTTATCAAATTCCCGTGAAATGTTATTAGGTGCCTTTGATTTGGGGATTACCCATTTTGATCTTGCAAACAATTACGGACCAATTGCAGGTAGCGCGGAGGAGACCTTTGGAAAAATCATCAATAGTGAGCTTAAAGCTTATCGAGATGAAATAATCGTTTCCACTAAAGCGGGTTATTCTATGTGGCCAGGTCCTTATGGAGAATGGGGTTCTAAGAAAAATCTTGTTGCTTCCCTTGATCAAAGCCTGCGTCGTATGAATTTAGATTACGTTGACATTTTTTATCATCACCGTCCTGATGAAAATACACCTCTTGAGGAAAGCATGGATGCACTTGCTGGAATCGTAAGACAAGGTAAAGCATTGTATGTAGGTATTTCAAACTACAACCCTGCCGATACAAAACGTGCAAGTGATATATTAAAAAGCATGGGTGTAAAATGCTTAATTCACCAGATGCGCTATTCTATGCTTGTGCGCGATAATGAAAAAGTTCTAGATGTGCTTAAAGATGAGGGAATTGGTTCTATTGCCTTTTCGCCACTGGCTCAAGGGCTGTTAACTGATAAATACCTGCATGGCATTCCTAATAACTCACGAGCTGCTGGTGGAAGTGTGACCTTGTCCAAAAGCAACATTACCCCAGAAGTAATAAACAAGGTTGCACGCTTGAATGAAGTAGCGAAAGGCCGCGGCCAATCTCTCTCTCAAATGGCACTTGCTTGGGTGCTTTGCAATGACAAAGTAACCTCCGTTATAATCGGGGCAAGCAAACTATCACAAATTGAGGAAAATGTCGGTGCTCTTACGCGTAGAGATTTTTCCTCAGAAGAGCTTAATTTGATAGACAGTATTTTAAAAGCATAATCATAAACAATATCATCTATAGTTTATGATAAAATAAAAAAAGCATATGATATTATTAGAGATTACTACAAGAATTTATTCTTATGGTAATTTTTATTTTTTTGCATTACAAAATAATGAATACTTACATTAACTGAATGAAAGACAAAATCCTTCTATATAATATCTTTTCTATAATTATTGGGGGAAATACCTTTAAACTTCTTAAATACTCTTGAGAACAATAACTGGTCTTCATATCCAACAGACCTTGCTATTTCACCTATAGATAATATTTTATTTTTCATAAGTTCGCAAGACTTATTTAATCTTAAATTTATTAGATAATTTTGTGGAGGTATACCTACAGCATCCTTAAATAATTTAGAAAAATATTTTCTATTAATCCCCAGATAAGTAGCTATTTCAGCTATTTTTACATCTCTACAATGATTAACCTCAATAAAATCAATAGCTTTCTTAATATATGAATTTGATACTTTGTTTTTATCTTCATTTTCTTCATGACAAGAGTATTCAATAACACTACCAAGAAAATTATATAGTGATCCCAAAATTTTCATATCTCCACTTATTTTATTTTTACTACCTTCAAGCATCTGATTGAAAGCATTTCTTATTATTTCCCCACCTTTACACTCTATAATAAAATTTGAATCAGAGAATCCAGCACGCATTAAATATCCCTTTGCATTTACACCATTAAAAGCGACAAAATCATATAACCATTTATCCTTTTCGTTTGCTTTGTAATATGTAATCACATTAGGTGGGATCAACACACATTGACCTTCTTTAATTTCATAATCCCTATTATCCATACGAAAAAGGCCTGAACCTTTATGAATATAAAAAATTTTATAGTGGTCAAGTAACGCTGGGCCCCAAGCCTTATTGCCTTCGCAATCTTGAGTACCACAGTAATACATTTTCATATCCATGCTAGATGCAGGTATATGATTTGAAATGCTATATTCGAAACTAAACATACAATTACCTCCATATAAATAAATACTCCTTACATGACATTATACTATATAGTGACTTAAATATTATAATTAAATTATAAACAAAATAAAAGTACAGGACCCATTTTAAAATGATTCCGTACTTTTCCTCTGTTTTTCTTCGTACTAATTTTATTTTTTTATAGTTAAATCATCACCTTCGGTGCTGCAATATTAACGACTTCAGAAGGAGATTTAGACTCCATCTGAAGTTTTATTTTTGTTATAGCATGTAACTCCCACTTATAGAAGTGGGAGACTTTCCTTCTGAAATGTCGTTAAATCCTTTATTTTCTATGGTGGAGATAGGGGGGATCGAACCCCCGACCTCTTGAATGCCATCCAAGCGCGCTCCCAGCTGCGCTATACCCCCATATTACCAAAGTTTACTCTTAAATTTAATAAATAAAAAACGCCTGAATATTTACATCCATTATCTAATATTATACGATTTCATATTCATTAGTCAACATATTTTTTTAAACCTTAATACTTATACAACCTTAGTGTTATAATAGTTATCTTAAGGAATACAATATAAATAACGAGGTGAAAATATGAATAATAAACTTACTAAAAATGATGTTGAAGAACTCCAAAAGGAATTTGATTATCGTAAAGGTCCTTTAACAATGGAAATTGCTCGTGAAAAGATGATAGCTGCAGCTCATGGTGATAGAAGTGAAAACGCTGAATATAAGGCCGCTAAGTCAAGTATGTATGATAACTTCAGGCGAATGGGTTATTTAATAAAAATGATTAGGTCTGCTGAAATTATAGATGATGTTATTGTTAACACTAAAGGTGCAAATATAGGTAATAAGCTTCAGATAAAATTTGAAGGCAGCAGCGATATAGAAGAAATAGAACTTGTAACAACCTTGCAAGTGGATATATCAAGTGGAAAGTTTAGTATTGAGTCACCAATTGGAATATCCTTGTTTGGAAAAACAATAGGTTCAATAGTTGAGGTTCAGTCCCCTGATGGAAATTATAAAATAGAGCTCGTAGGTTGCAGCTCTGCAGGAGATGATTTAACTAAGGTTTAGATTTTTTTCCTTTTTTAAAAAAATCGTAAACACCTACCTTTCCAAAGAAAACTCCCCCGAACTATAATGTCCGAGGGAACACAAGACAAACTCTTTTTAAATATAAATTTCTATTGTTTTCTTCTCATTATTTCTTCTATTTCACACGCTGGCATTGGTTTATAGTAGTAATATCCTTGTATTTCATCACACATTTCTGCTCTTAAAAAATCAAGTTGCTGCTTTGTTTCCACGCCTTCGGCAATTATTTTTAATCCTAAATTTTTACCTAATGCAATTATAACCTTAATAATTGCTTCATCTTTCTTATCTATGTTTATTCCTTTAATAAATGACATATCTATTTTTATTTTATCCACTGGTAATTGTTTAATATAGTTTAAAGAAGAATATTCGATGCCAAAATCATCTATTGCAATTTTTACTCCAAGTTGTTTTATTTGCTTTAAAGATTCAATAATATACTCTGGTTCCTTCATAATTATATTTTCTGTTATTTCAAGTTCTAAATCGTTTGGATCTAATCCTGTTTCGTTTAAAATTATAATAATATCTTCAATTATCTTTGTATTTTGAAACTGATTTACTGAAAGATTAACTGCTACAGGTACATTTAAAATCCCTTTATCTTGCCATTTTTTGTTTTGATTACATGCACTTTTAAGTACCCACTCACCAATTGGCAATATTAAACCAGTTTTTTCAGCTATATGTATAAACCTTCCTGGATTAACCATTCCAAATTCCGTATTGTTCCACCTTATTAATGCTTCCAGTCCAATAATTTCGCCTGATAGTATGCTGACTTGAGGTTGATAGTATAATTCAAGTTCATTTCGCTCTATTGCTCGATATAAATTAATTGTTAACTTCATTTCTTCAATCAAACTATCTTTAATAACTGTTGTGCAAATTTCAAATTTGTTTTTACCTTTTTCTTTTGCTTTATACATTGCAATATCAGCATTTTTTATTAATGTTTCTACGTCTTGACCATCTCTTGGATAAACAGCTCCACCAATACTAGTAGTCATATACAAATCATTATTATCTATTTTAAAAGATTCATTAAAAATATCAAGAATTTTTTCTGCCACTGTTTCAATGTATTGCTCGTTTTCTACATTTGGTATTAAGATAAGAAATTCATCCCCGCCAACTCTACAAGCAGTATCAATTTCCCTTAATGTATTAATTAACCGCATTGAAAATATTTTTAAAAGCTTATCTCCATTTGCATGTCCCATTGTGTCGTTTATCCTTTTAAATGAATCTAAATCAAGAAATAGTACCCCAAGTTCCTTCTGGTTTTTAGCAGTATTAAGAATACTTTCATTTAATCTATCAATGAATAATCTTCTATTTGGTAACCCAGTTAAATAATCATAATAAGCTAGTTTCTTGATTTTTTCTTCCATATCTATACGCACATTTATTTCATGCTCTAACTCTTTGTTAGAATTGCTTAACTCACTAGTTCTTTCCTTAACTTTTATCTCAAGTTCATCGTATGACTTTATTAATTGTTTCTGGACCAATTTAATTTCAGAAATATCCTGAAATATACAAACAATTCCTAACGAATCTCCCCATTCGTCTTCTAAAATTGATGAAGATAGAAGAACAGGTAATCTGTTATTATTTCTCTGCACAATTTCAATTTCAACGCTGCTACAATTTGCTAGTTTTGATATTTCTACTGTCTCAGAGAACAAAGTACTTATTAATTTATCCTCTATTTGATTTTTTTCATATCCTATTAATTTAAGTGCCCCTTTATTAATGTCTTTTATTATGCCCTCATGATTAGCAATAATTAACCCTTCACTCATTATTTTTAAAACCTCTAAAACAAAGTTCTTAGGATTAAGGTCCATTAATTTATATTTTTTAATAGAATACCACAATCCCAATATAGGTATACCAATTAAAATAATACCAATAGAAGGCATAAATGGCCTCGTAAATATTGGTATTAAAATATCTGTAGTGCCACCTAATATTATTGTTATAAAAGTTGTAATCAATATAAGCTTCGCCTGCTTCCTCACTCTTATTATTTTCGACTCCCCCAACCATTTAAATAACAAGAATATGACTGCTCCCATATAAAAAAAATAATAAAAATTGTAAAAATTCGCCCAAATAAAGCCTCTATCCGTTGATGCAATATAAACCCATCCTAAATTTGTTTTCACAAAATTGAGAGATGATTCAGGCTGCAAAACATACAAATAAATTGAAAATAAAGCCGGTGAATAGAAACCTAAAAATGCGACTCTCTTTTTTAAAAAAACACCTTTGTCAGTTAAAATAATTATAAAGTGCAAAAGTAAACAATAAAAAAATGCCCAAGCTAATGTAGAATACAAATAAAAATCACTCGCAGTTTCAGCATCAATTGCTCCATTCATTAAAGCAGTCATGAATGACCAGTAGGCTAAGTTCATGCACATTATAAAAAATAATTTGTTTAATTTATTATTTGAATCATTTAAAAAAGTAAAAATACCTAATAGCATATAAGTAATCCCACACATAAGATATAAAGTGGTTAAAATCACCATACCTTGTTCTCCTCCATTTGCACTTATTACTTTATCTTTAGTTTTTTAAATTATATCATAAAATTAGTTTATTCAAGACTTATCTTTTTAGAATAAAAAAGGCCATGAAGCTCATTAACAATTGCCTCCACGATCTTTTTATATGATTTTATGCAATTAAAATATAACTAATTTGTTGATTATAAATCTATTATTACATCTATATTCACTATAAATAGCTACATCCCATTCTTTATTCAAGCAAATTCAGTGCATTACTGGTTAAAGCCTTGTGCATATCAATTAACATTAAATTAGGTGCATGTAAGACTGGTAGCCCTGAAATAATACGTACAGTAAGTGTACCGGCGAATGCACCAACAGCATAAGCGCCAGGAGATACTTGAGAAGCTGGACATGGCTTGCCATCATCCATTAATAAGAGTGCTTTGCCTACTGCCTTTAATACAGTTGGATCCAATTGCTCCTTTAGCCTATCAATAACCTTTGAAAAAGTTTGTGCATATTGAAACTTTTCAACTGAACCTTCAGTTGGCAATGAAAATATCTCTCTAAACGAACATGTTGAATCTGGCGGAAAATAAATACACCCTGCACCCCAACCAATAGCTAATGCTGAAATTATATGTTTTCTTTGTTTTTGGCATTCGTCATGTAATGCTACTATTCCACTCAAATCCAAAAAATCTATTGTATCAAAGACTATATCAGCTTCATTAACAATTTGAGCAACATTTTTTTCAGATATATATTCATCAAATTCTTTAACTTTAATAGAGGGATTAATTGCTTTAAGCCTTTCTGCTAATGCTTTTACTTTAAGTTTTCCAATGTCCCCTGCAATAAAACATTGACGATTTAAATTATGATCATTAACTATATCACCATCTGCTAAAATTATATTTTCAAATCCTAATCGAACTGCTACTTCTGCAAATGAACTACCAATGCCACACCCAGCTATAAGAATAGTTGTGGTACGCATTTTATTTTGTAATTCACCTGGTATATAATCTTTGTTTCTTAACGTAAATTGTTCATATAACAAAATTATTCCTCCCTTTCAATATTTCCCTACTATTGGCTATTCTATTTAGAACAATATCATCTTTCACATCACTTAATATTAAGAGAGTAGGAATTGTATATCCTCCGAAATAATCCTTCCCATCTTTAACAGTCTTAAAAGGATATTTTTTTCTAACTAAATAATTTAATAAATTACTCTCTATTGTGGCATATGCATGTGTAATGTTATTTGCAATTGCCCATTCATAAATAGTGCGAATTAATCCCATTAAAATATCAAAACCTCTTCTATTTTTAGGAATTACTAATCTAGATACTTCTACTCTTTTTTGATAATAGTTTGGAGTTATTTCAAATACTGTTTCTATTGGAATTGGCATGTTATCTTCAGGTAAAATAAGTCTTACGCTTCCTACCAATATATTTTCAACATCAAAAGCGCCAAAATGAAGTGATATTTCGTCATACTTATCACTTTCTAAACATTGTAAATAATCCGAAGAATCTAACCATCTTTTTTCTTCACAATAAATATCATATCTTAACTTGTATATAAGTTCTTTTTCCTGAGCGCTTTCAACCAGTTTATACGTATACATTATCTTACAACTCCATTCATTAAACATAAATATTTTAGCATATTAGCTAAGCATTTACAATAGTTCTACAATATTTGATAGTATAACAAATATTGTGCATTTAAACTATGGAAGTGCTTGTCGAAATGATCGCAAAAATAGCACCCACTCATGAGTGCCATTAGAAAACTATATCATACTTTTCCATATTATTTTATACATATATGTAAATACATAACCTAACTTCGATCACTATAAGTGAGTTTAAATTCTAGCTATTTATATAGACATTGTATTTATTTTAATATGTTCAATATTACTTAATTCTTCTTTTAAATCTGATATTTCTTTGTCTTCACCAGCTAGTTGTAATAAAATTAATCCTCTGTCTGCACACAAATCTTTTGATGTTTCGTGTAGTCCTAACCTCATGCTAATTATACAACCATGTTTTGTTAGAATTTCTTGTAATTCTGGTGCAAACCTATTTCTTCCTTCTAAAGCGATAGCCATAATAGTAGTATTCATTTATAAATCCTCCCCTAAATTTTTTTATTGTTAGTAGTGTTATTTTATATAAATTATACCATATAAGATTTTTAAAATGTACCTGACCATTCGACAAT
>Ga0209123_1004164_pt1 | contig 10129 bp, 8 predicted proteins | sample BarGraIncu00431A_FD_184500 | JGI IMG/M metagenome (GOLD analysis project Ga0209123, IMG submission 184500) | Arctic peat soil microbial communities from Barrow, Alaska, USA - Barrow Graham LP Incubations 004-31A (SPAdes) (version 2) | ecosystem: Environmental > Terrestrial > Soil > Wetlands >...
AATCGGCAATTTCAGCCAATCTTTGTGAACTCTATTTCTCTCAGCTTGATTTTGATATCCTTGCAGGCCAGAAAACAGAGGCGTTTTATCTTTACTGTTGAAGGAGTGCATTCTTCGGGCGTGTCAAATCCGGGACTTTTTAACGATGGGCTGAAAATGCCAATGCCATCGAGACGGACGTTGTTTCCGTCATCGATTTCCCGCTGTACTACATAAGCCAGAGCGTCCAGGCATCCGATGACATCTGTTCCGGTAAGGGAGCAACGGTCAGAAATGATTTTGGCAAGTTTTTTAAAACCTACAACTTTCGATGCAACAGGAACGGCGTAATACTTTACAGGTTTGCCACTTTTTGTACAGTCAATCTTTTTCTTAACACGATAATGATAAGCCATATTGGTGGGTTTTATAAATGTATACTTTGATTCATTATTTAGATGTACCTCTCAATGGTGTTTAGATGCACGTCTCGGTAGTGTTTAGATGTGCATCTGAGCAGTACGGAGATGCACGTCTAAATATCAAATGGAGAAGGTGGGTTAATAAACCAGTCTTCCTATTTTTAAATAATCAAGATGTATCATTGATTAGATTCATTTGTACAACATAGATGAAACACAAATATAACATACAAAAGGTCGAAATGCAAGTATTTTTGCAAAAAAAATATCTATACCCAACTCACCCTCACCTTTTTGGTTTTTAGCTTTTCATTATTGACCGCTTCAATCACTCGATCGGCAATAGAGGTATGAACAGCGACATACGAACAGTCCTGATATTCAAAGAAATAGAAATAAAAAAGCAGTATATTTAGCTAATAAATCATTGATAATGATTATCTTAGCGTTGACGAAATGGATGAATATATACTATTGAAATACAGAGAATTAGAGAATGACCACATTTCCATTCTGGTTCTTTGTCAAACAGTTAGGGGAAGTGCGAAACTTTAGTTTTTTATAATAAAAACTTGTTTTACTTTTGTAAAACTTAACTTATAAATGAAGCTGAAGGGTAAATGCTCGGTAGAACTTTTAGCCGGGCTAGACTACATTATAAGAAAACGAATATCAAGAGGAAAAACACAATTAATAGCAAAGAGTTAGTAGGTAATTTATTTTCTTTTGAACTTTAATGGTGTAATTGCAAAATGAAAAAAAATCCAATAGTAGAAAAATTAAGAAAAGAAGTCCCGGAATCAATAAGACGTGATGTCGATTTCTCTTTTGAGTTAGTTGACAGAATTCATCAAATTCTTGTTAAACAAAATAAGAATCAACGGGATTTGGCGAAAATGCTTGGAAAAAGTGAAGCTGAGATAAGTAAGTGGATGCGTGGTACACATAATTTTACGTTACAAACTATTCATAGAATTGAAGAAGTTTTAGGGGAGAGGCTAATTCTGGTTTCCGTACAACCTGTCTAAAAGTACATTTAATGGTACTTTGTTGCTCCACTCTTCAAATGATAAAATGGCTGCGATAAATGTCGTTTTTCAGATATTATCGCTGCCAAATTATGGAGTTGCTATATCCCCAATAGGCATTGATTTGTGTGAAATGAGTTTTTGGAGGTGATTAAATTCATAGAATCTTTTTGGTAAGAAAGCGGGTTATGAACTTATTTCTCCTTATCCCTTAATTATCAATCACTTAATTGTGCTGATATTTCTATTAGTAACGATTTAGTAACGGCTTTCTGTCTGTCAATGTCCGTTGTATACTTTTACGTGTCTGCTCATTCGTTATAATTACGGTTACAAATATAGTGTATTTAACCACATTGGCAAATGATTTACATCTTTAGCTTTATTACACGATTTAATAGCCTCTTTCTCAACTAATCTGCCTTCGACACCCTTTGTGCTCCCGTTCTATTTCATTTTCCTATACAGAAAGACATCATTTGCAATTTTAATTATTTTTCGAAATACTTTTGTATTAGTGAAAGTAGTTCATCTTTGTTAATGGGTTTTGCCATATAATCGTTGCAGCCCGCTTCGATTGCCTTTTTTCTGTCGCCAGATAGTCCAAATGCAGTCTGCGCTATTATGACAACATCTTTGTTGAATTGTCGGATTTGTCGGGTTGCTTCATAACCATTCAAATCAGGCATTTGAATATCCATCAGAATTAAATCAAGGTCAGGATTGGTACGGCAAATTTCGATGGCTTCACTGCCCGTCCTTGCTTTTAAAACTTTTTTGCTAAACTCTTTGATGGTTATTGAAATAAGCATTTCAGATGTTTCATCATCTTCGGCAATTAATATTTTCAGGTCTTTAATCTGATTCTTTTCGTTTTGCGCCGGAACAACTTTTTTTTCTTCCGTTTCAGCATTGTATGGTAAGGTGAAATAAAATGTTGAGCCAATACCTTCTTCGCTTTCTACCCAAATTTTACCGCCGAGCATTTCGACGTACGCCTTGGAAATCGACAAGCCCAATCCTGCTCCTTGAAATGCCTTTTTATCGGAAATATCAGCCTGTATAAAACGCTCGAATATGGCTGATTGCCTGTCTTTTGGAATCCCGATTCCTGTGTCTTTCACGTAAAATTCAAGGGTTTCGTCCTTTTTTATATAACCAAATTCAATTGCACCTTCCTTGCTGTATTTAATAGCATTTTTAACAAGGTTGGTGAGAATTGAATAGACTTTTTCATTGTCTGTTCTAATAATGGCTTCTTTTTCCGGCAAGGTGTTTTTAAAGAGAAGCTGCATACCTTTTCCTTCAACCTGGGGTTTAAAGAAGAGATAAATGGATTCGATATTCTCGTTTATATAAGTTTCTGTAATATTAACGTTTATCAGACCAGCTTCTATTTTTGAAATGTCAACAATGTCATTGATGATATTGAGCATACGAGCTCCACTTTTCTCAATGATTCTGATATACTCTTGCTGTTGGTCACCAGTAAGCCCGGGTTCTTTCAATAACTCGGAAAAGCCTAAAATGCCGTTCATCGGTGTCCTTATTTCATGCGACATATTAGCGAGAAATGCAGATTTTAATTTGTTGCTTTCTTCTGCGTGTTCTTTGGCTTCTATCAAATCAATGGTTTGCTTCTTTTGTTCCGTAATATCCTGATTAATTACCTGATAATTCTTGATACCATTCCACATAACGTCTTTTCGCAAAACTTTTACATGGCGGATTTCCGCGTTTTTACGTACAATACTTATCTCATAATCTAATACATCATGTCCATTTTTTCTTTTTTCTTTTCTTTCCTGATGTAGCGCATAACTTTCGGGAGTGTATCGATTTATTGCCGGTGTATTTGTAAATTCTTCCAAACTGTTGAATTCATAAATATCAAGGAAGGCTTTATTAGCATAAATTGTTTTTCCATCGACGGAAACAATACGTATGCCCAAAGTAGATTCTGAAATGGAACGACGGAAATTTTCCTCCGATTGGAGAATTGCTTGTTCCGCCCGTTTGCGTTCGGTGATGTCTATAACAGAAACGATACTTTGTTTGGTGCCGGGTATCATGCCGATATTCAGAATGACATCCCGTATTTCTCCCTGTTTATTAATAAGTTTTACTTCATATTTTTTTTGAGCAAAATCGGGATTTTGACGTATAAGTTGGTGGTTCTTTAGCATTTTCTGCAAACTTTCAGGAGCAAAATATTGATTCCATTTCTGTCCAATAATTTCAGTAGGAATATATCCCGTAATGGAATAACACTCATTGTTTGCCATAAGGATAGTGTTACCCTCATCAATAATAATTGTGGCTGTGCCGGTATTTTCAAAGATTGCCTGATACTTAACTTTACTCTCCCGCAGCATTTCCTCTGCCTGCTTGCGTTCAGTGATATCTAAAATAGAAACGATACTTTGTTTGGTGCCGGATATCATACTGATATTAAGAATGACATCCCGCTTTTCTCCCTGTTTATTAAAAAGTTTTACTTCATGTTTTTTTGGAGCTAAATCAGGATTTTGACGTCTGAGGTGGTGGTTCTTCATTATCTCCTGCAAACTCTCAGGAGCAAAATATTGATCCCATTTCTGTCCAATAATTTCAGTAGGAGTATATCCCGTAATGGAATAACACTCATTGTTTGCCATAAGGATAATGGCATTCTCGCCACCAATAAATGTTGCTGTGCCGGTAGATTCAAAGATTTCCTGATATTTAACTTTACTCTCCCGCAGCATTTCTTCCGCCTGCTTTCGCTTAGTGACATCAACAACAAATCCAAGGAATCTCTGATCCGAAAGTTTTACAGCGTCTACTGACCAATATCCTATTGATCTGTCTTTTTTTATAAAAGGAAATTCTCCTGTTGCAAAACCGTCCCTTACTACTTTCTCAAAATGACGTGCAGAAAACTCCATGGATTCTTCTGGAATAAGTTCGGAAAGTTTCATGGAAAGAAGTTCATCTTTGCTATACCCCGTAATGGAGGATGCTGCCGTGTTTACGTCAACATAATTTCCCATTTCGTCAGCTACAAACACACCATGGGGTGCATAATCGATATAATTCCGGAACTTTAGTTCGCTTTCGCGCATCGCATCTTCCGCCTGTTTGCGCATAGTCACATCCATGAAAAAAGCCACGCTGCACTTTCGTCCATTGATGATGGTGGGATTACCAGCAATATCAGCATAGAAAACCGTGCCATCTTTTCGCAGACACGGAAAAGTGGAAGACATCACTTTATTACCTCGCATCAGAGACTCAAAATCGGATATCACTAAGTCCATTGAGTCCTTTGGATGAAGGTCTGGTATGGTCAACCGTAGGAACTCTTCATCTAAATATCCGAATATCCGGCAGATGGCTGGATTAAAATATAAAATCCGATGAGTTTCAACGTCAGCGGCGAAGATGCCAAGTGTACTTTCCTCAAACAGCAAACGGTACTTTTCTTCCGACTCTCTCAACGCTTCATTCGCTTTCTTCCACTCTTTTTGATTCGCTACCCCTTCCAAAGCCCGCCGGACTGCAAAGGCAAGCCGACCCAGCCTATCTTTAAGCACATAATCGGTAGCTCCCAGCTTAAGCAATTCAACTGCCTTATCTTCGCTAATTGTATCTGATACACAAATAAAAGGGACTTCGGATTGCAGTTCCAGCGCCAATTTGAGTGCAGCGTGGACATCGAATCCGGGCAATGTGTAATCGGCAAGTATAATGTCATAGTTCCTGCCCTTTAAGAAAGAGAGATACTCTTTTTCTTTTGCAACAATGTCCATGTTAACCAGATAACCTGCATCTACAAGCATTTCATTTAAAAGTCCGGCGTCTTTCAAAACATCTTCAAGACACAAAACATTTAGTAAGACTTTCAATTTATTCATTTTTTTCATATTACGATTCTTTACCTATGTGTACCCCACTATCCAGACAGTTTCAATTCTACTTTAAGGTGTATTTTAAAATTTTCTTTTCTTTAAACCAATAAAAATAACTGATGATGATTAAGGGCAGTTGTAACGGGAGGCAATTCTTTTTAGAGTTGTCCTCGATTCAACAGTTTTTCATCTTTTAGGCTACCATATATACATCTTCAGGTGTTTTATAACTCAAAGACTGATGCATTCGAGTACTGTTGTAATGGTCAAAGTACTCCGAAAGTCCTTCATACAAGGCTATTCCGGTTTCAGGTCTGCTCAGGTAAATGTACTCGTATTTGACACTACGCCAAAGTCTTTCAACGAAAATATTATCCAAGGCCCTGCCTTTGCCATCCATATTTATTTTTATATATCTGTCATTCAATATCTTGGTAAAAGCATTGGCTGTAAATTCACTGCCTTGGTCGGTATTGAAGATTTCCGGATGTCCATGTTTTTGCAGCGCTTGTTCGAGCAGTTCCTGACAAAAACCGCTATCATGGGTATTTGATAAGCCCCATGCCAGAACATAACGGGAATTCCAGTCAATGATGGCACACAGGTTCATAAAACCCTTATCCATAGGAATGTAGGTGTTATGAAAAGCTTTACATAACACCTACATCCCCATGAAAAAGGGATTCCTTTATTTGACGGCTATCATTGATGTGTATAGCCGGTATATTGTTGGCTGGGACATATCCAACTCGTTGGATGCTGAAAGCAGCTTGTTGCCCGTAAACCGTCGGCCATCCTGACTCATAACCCAGGCGAGAAACTATTCGTCGACTTTGCGGGAGATACGATGGAATATGTTGACCGTCAGACTGGTGAAATGATCACGGTGTATGTCTTTGTGGCCTGCCTTCCATGCTCGGATTATGCCTTCACTTTGGCTACTACCCATCAGACTACTGATGAGTTTCTCCATGCACTGAGTTGCTGCCTGAGGGACTTTGGGGGCTGCCCCAAGTTGATTATCCCTGACAACCTGAAGGCTGCCGTCATCAAGGCAGACCGGTATGAGCCGGATCTTAACAAGGTCATGGAAGATTTTGGCAACCATTATGGAGCCGTTGTATTGCCGGCCAGGGTCAGAAAGCCCAAGGACAAGGCGCTTGTCGAGAATCAGGTTAAACTGGTATACCAACGGGTTTATGCAAAACTCCGCAACCAGACCTTCTTCTCCCTGAATGAACTGAATCGGGCTCTTCAGGAAAAGACGATGGAACACAACCAGACGCGCATGCAGCAGAAGGAATACAGCCGGCAAGAAAAGTTCCTGGCCGACGAGAAGCCCCTGCTTGGGTCTCTTCCTGATACGGATTTTCAGATCAAATACTACACCGAATTGAAGGTATCACCAAACAATTGTATCTATCTGGGCAGGGACAAACACTACTACTCCGTTCCATATGCCTATATCGGGTAGGATGTCCAGGTGATCTATACCCGCACATTGGTTAAGGTATTTTCTAATAAAGGTCTTCCCATTGCCACCCATGAGAGGAAGGTCGGCTTCGGGTATACCACCGTAAAGGATCACCTGTGTTCCGCCCATAAGTTCTATAACAGCCGCAGTCCGGAGTTTTATCTGGCTACGGCAAGAAAGGTGTCGGCAGCACTCACTGCATTGATGGAAGGACTTTTCCGAAATGCGGAGGAACCCGATGCTCTACAAAAGATGCGACGGCCTGCTGAGCCTGCAACGGAAAACAGCCCCCATCCTGTTCGAAAGAGCCTGCAGCATGGCTGTCGAGAATGATATACTGACCTACAGATTTGTCAAGAACATCATTGAAAACAAGGCCGCTGAGCCAGATAACCAAGAAAAAATACCGCTTCCCAAACACGACAACATCAGAGGAAGAAACTATTACAATTAACAAACTAAAACCAAACTAAACATGGAACAAATCAAATCCCGGTTGTGTAGCCTCAGGCTCTCGGGCAAGGCTATACTGTCGCATATTTCAATATGCAGAAACTGCTCATGAGACTAAAGGTCAACCGCTTGGATGGATCTATCATCAAATTATTCGACAAGTTGGCAAAGACGGACTTGCTAATTTTGGATGATTTTGGACTCACACCGCTTCAAGGTCAGCAACAAATGGATTTTATGGAAATCATTGAAGACAGACATGCTAAAAAAGCGACTATTATCGCCAGTCAACTACCTGTGGCAAAATGGTTTGATGTTATTGGTGAAGAGACTATCGCAGATGCCATTCTGGATCGGATCGTACATACTTCACATCGTTTTGAACTCAGCGGAGATACATTAAGAAAAAAACAGTAATTTTGTCAGGTCTTTAACGGTTTCGTCAAGCCACAAACTGGGTGGGTATGACCGAAATCAGTGGGTGCATATCACCGAAATATCCATCTGAATGATAGGGAGTATTTAATGCTGCTAATACAAATTGAATATTAATGTCTTACAAAAATTTAAACTAATGAAAACATTTCGTCTGATTATTCTATTTTTATTCGTTATAACCATGACCGTTATTATGGATATCGCCAAGGCTTCATCCCATAAACCATATCCTCAGCTACCAGACAAAAAAATCCAAACGGATCAGGATCAAATTTATTGGGATTTAACAAACGGTGATAAAATAATTGACTGGAATCGGCTGGATGGAACGCTTGAATACATCAATGGGCAATATGATTGCTCTGATTTTAAACTGGTTAATCTGATTCGTATGGTTTACCGGTACGGCGATCAGATTCCTGCTGAAAGAATGGCAAAAATTGACAGTACACTTCTGAATTTCAGGTATTGGTGGGACGAACCCGGAGGTAATTCAATGTGTTACTGGAGTGAAAACCATCAAATACTATTTGCTTCAGCCGAATATCTGGCCGGACAAAAATATCCGGATACCGTTTTCCCCCAAAGTGGCCTCACCGGAAAGGAACATATGGCAAAAGCTCGAAAAAGAGCCCTCGATTGGATGGAAATGCGCTGGAAATATGGGTTTATTGAATTCTATTCAAGCGTATATTACATGGAGGATATTGGAGGAATGATCAATCTGATTGACTTTGGTGATGAAGAAATATCGAAGAAAATGCAAATCATCATGGATTTGCTAATGTATGATGTGGCAACTCAGAATGTAAATACCATGTTTATTTCGGCCAGTGGCCGGGCGTACGAAAAAAACCGAAAAGGTGGCAAAGTGGCAACTTTGGGTGGAATTACAAATTATTATTGGGGCAACGGAGAAAAGATCGGATCAGGGTTAATGTATGGGATGATGACCTCAAAGATATATTCGCTTCCGCCAGTCATTCAAGCTATTGCAAGAGATTCAGTTCCGGTGGTAATTATGCAAAGCAACGGATTGAATATTTCGGAACTGAAACCGGAAGGATATTTTGGTTCCGATGATAAAAGCATGATGATGCAATGGGGGATGGAAGCTTTCTCGAATCCTGAAGTTGTCCGCAATTCGCTTGCTATGATTCGTAAAAACAGAATGTTTTCGAACATATTTCTGAGTGATTTTAAAATACTGAATTACTCCATTTTACGCTGGCTTCATCTGGCACCCGCTATAATTCAAATCCTCAATCCGCAAACCAATGGTGTCGCGATACAAAAAGGAAATACTTACACCTATAAAACAAAAGATTATTCGCTATATTCTGTCCAGAAGTATCATCCGGGAACTTATGGCGATCAACAACATGTTGCGGGAATGAATATCGGGAATTCATTCAGTATTTTCCATACACACCCCGCACTCGAAATGGATAAAAAAGATCATTCGCCAAACTATTGGGTGGGATACGGACATTTACCACATATTGCCCAGGAAGGGAATGTGAGCCTTGCTATCTACAATATTCCAAAGAAAAAAAGATTAATGGAAGCAGCATTACTGGATTATACCCACGCCTGGTTTCCAAAAGAACAATTCGATAGTACAGTTATCACCGGAAATTATGCGATGGGTAAAAAAGGAAACACGTATTGCGCTTTTATTGGCAATACTCAGTTTGCTTATTTGAAAAATACAACTGATGATCTGATTCAGCAAGGGAAGCAAACTTTTTGGATAACCGAAGCCGGTTCAAAGTTAGAAGATGGATCGTTTGACAATTTTTGTCGCAGGATACAAAAGAATACGTTAACCTTCAATTCTAAAAAACTTGAACTGAATTACAATTCGAAAGGCAAAAGATACCAATTGACATTTGATGCTGATTTTTTAGTGAACGGAAAACTTATTAATACAAACTATCCGCGGTACGATTCGCCCTATTGCAAAGCAGAAAAGAAAGCAGAAAGTTTGACTTTTATGCACAATGGGAAGTCGTTGTATCTTGACTTTTACAACATGAAACGCTTGTTTTAAATTACCAAACGAAATGAATGGATTCTCATCGCTGAACGTTCTGAATCCCATAAGACCTTTAAAAACAAATTATTAAAAGAATAAACAAATTATCAAAAGTTGAAAATTAAATCAAAAATCATAAATAGGTGAATCTTTACCGAGCATATTGAACAGAAAATATTTCACTGTGAGATTGTCGTGGATTCCGAAAAAGTGAAACGGGAAGACAGTAACTATCGAAGAATCCCAGTTATTACTGACTTTATGGACGAAGATGGGAAGTATTGTATGACCGATAAAATTCAAGGAAATTACAACTGTATCAAACAGGAAGTCAGACAAATCGTTGTGGATGAACTCTCTCGTATCAAAAATGATCCAACTTTGGCACATCTGCTCCAACTGAAAGA
>Ga0209123_1004165_pt1 | contig 10127 bp, 7 predicted proteins | sample BarGraIncu00431A_FD_184500 | JGI IMG/M metagenome (GOLD analysis project Ga0209123, IMG submission 184500) | Arctic peat soil microbial communities from Barrow, Alaska, USA - Barrow Graham LP Incubations 004-31A (SPAdes) (version 2) | ecosystem: Environmental > Terrestrial > Soil > Wetlands >...
GAACACTATCTTCAACAGAAGTAATAAGAACGTTCTCAGTAATTTCAAGTTGCAATTGACTTGGATGAATATCAGCACTTTGGATGGCATCTCGGACAAAACTAACAAAGTTAGCCTCTGGAAGTTGGCGCGGTGACACATTGACCGCAACTCGCAGATCGATTTTACCCATATCACTGAGCTTACGTGCGAAATGGCAAGCTTCTTCAATGACCCATTTGCCGATTTTCAGAATACTGTCACTCTCTTCAGCAAGTGGAATGAATTGGGACGGAGGCACCAAACCGTGTGCTAAGCTGGTCCAGCGGAGTAGTGCCTCGAAACCTACAACGCGATGACCCCCTGATTCCACAATAGGTTGGTAATACAAAGATAATTCCCCACGTTCCATGGCCCCACTAAGATTACGCTTGAGTAGCATTTTCTCGTAGGCAGCCTCTTGAAAGCTTGCTTCGTAAAAGCACCAGGTATTTTTCCCTCCTTCCTTGGCAGCATGGAGAGCTAGATCTGCTTTTTTGAGAATATCATCCCCCGTGTCGCCATCAACCGGACAAAGAACCATACCAATACTTACCGATATATGGGTGCTGGCATTGCCAATATCGTAATACCGATTGAATCTTTTTGTCATATCACTGGCAATTTTCGCAACCTTATCTCGGTCACTTTCGTCAGATAGCAAAACAATAAACTCTCCACCGCCGATCCTTGCCACGATAGCATGATCCCCAGCCGCGATAACAATTTGCTTTCCGACTGTTATTATAATCTTGTCACCAGCAGAATGGCCAAGGGAATCGTTGGCCATTTTCAAGTCATCCACATCAATCAATAAAAGGGCACCCACCGTTTTACCTTGACGTTTTGTTTTCATTACTTCACCTAGGTATTCCATGAAGTAAGCCCGGTTCGGAAGTCCCGTCAAGGTATCGCAATAGGCCATGCGTCGAATGACCTCTTCATGAGCCTTTCGTTCCAAGTCTGAAGCTTGCAAGACCAAATGTGTCTTGTACTGTTTTCGCCCGAGGCAAGATAAAAGTGCAAGTGATAATAACAACAGAGCAGAAAATACTGTCGCCCCAAAACGATAGTTGTTATGCCGAGCGATGATATCGCTATGGGCGGTTTCTTTCAATGTGGCAACCATAATAACCGCCGGATAATCAGGTAGCACCTGATTAGTAGCAATACGTGGTGATTCTTCAGATCCCTGAGATTCGCCTACGCCCAGGCGTCGTCCTCTATTTATAGATAATAACGTCACATGGGTTTTAAAATAGGATACCTGCTCGACAGATTGCAGTGGCGAAATACTCGCAAGCAAGGTACCGTCGGGCTTTATCAGAACAATGGACTTGTTAGGGCTGATGTCCATTTGATGGAATTCTTCTTGAAAAAAATTTTGGTTAAGCCCGATGGATACGATGCCCGCAAAATTGCCGTGCACATCATTAAGGCGACGACTCAAATAGATCGATGACGTTCCTGTTACTTGGGTGATGCGCGGTGACGAGATAAACACTTGTCCGGTATCAATTCCAATATGAGCCTTAAAGTCTTCCCTATTCGATATGTTAATGGACTCCTTTAAAGGCCACGATGCTGCACTGAATAAAAGGTCGCCAAAAGTATCGACTACAGCAATCTGGTCGATGACACCTTGGTCTCGAATAGTTTTCAGCAATTCCAGGTGGGCGTAATCCACCACCCCATTCGCTTCAATTGCAGTCTTCATGAACAGTAATATGTCATTCGCCTGGTTGAATGTATGATTGACGGCCTGGGCCAATGAACGAGCCAAATTGTTGTTTTCTGAATTATTTTTTTCCATTTGCACCACCAAATCTTTTTGGTATAGTACATCAGCGCGAATAAAAGAACCATAACATAACATTATACCAATCAGCCAAACCACCATCGTTGGCCAATTAAAAGAGCCAAGTTTTCTAATCCAATTGGTGACCACATGCTACTCCTTTCTAGAGAAATGCCTCTGACGAAACTACGAGGCATTACCCAAATAACTTAATAAATAAAGCCGGACTGGAGCGGCGATTTTTTCTATGCTAGCTGATTGCTCTTCGATGAAGACGTATATAGTTTGCACCTTACCCGGTCTTTGTTAATGCCATCGCCCCTCATAGGGGAAACACTAACATTGACCACCCCTGTTACTTTGATAACCTCGTCCACTATTATGGCAATTTCAGCTCCGTTGGAGTGTATGATAAGTGTGAGCTTGTTATCCCCTGTTATTAGACCTGTACCCATCTCCTGAATTGGAATGGGCTTACCCTGTAGGTTAATCATTTTCTCCACGCACCTAGGTATAACCAGCCGATTCACTCTTTTATCTCCGATAATTCCAATTACATCGTCTACCGGTACGCCATATTCTTCGGCTCCCCGCCGAAATATTAGCAATCGTATCTCATCCACTACTAAACCCCTCTCTCCAGTTATGACTAGGTAATCTATTTGTTATAAGCACCTTTTAGATGCAGGCTCCGTATTTAGAAGGAAATTGTCTTATCTTTAGTTTAAAGTAAAGTGCTGTCATTAACCTCTAACAAAAGGTAGAGATTGTGTGTTTTTTTTGACTGCCCTGAATCCAGCTACATTCAATGGTTTAGACGATATCGCTCACCAATAGGAATATCTATATAAAGATAGAGAAAAAGTTGGTATAAATAAAAAGAAAACCCGCGCAACGTGGGTTTTCTTTTTATTTATACCAACATACTCTTCTACGCTAGGTACAATTTCTCGAAATTTAACATTCACTGGCTCTAAGTCGCACAAGCTGTATCACTGATCCTGTCTAACCATATTACCAAATCATTCTTCTTTAATTAGACGCTCACACTCTTCCTTGGTAGTCTGCAACAAACTAAATGTCCTCTCATCTAAGGTTCCTTTGATGCTCGGACAGACGGCACGTAACGCATAATGACTGGCGATATGGACGATTGACACTAATTCTCGATCACATACGTTATCATTGAAGGGGTCGTGATGAAACATTGCACTTTCTACGATCTGGTGTGGCAGTCCCCACCAGTCCAACAGATAGCCGCCTACATCTTGATGGGATACCCCAATAAATAAACGCTCCAATTCATCAAAAGGCAACTCTGGTTGCTCATTTAAAGCGGCGTCTATTTGCATATACTTATTGGGAAACTGGACTATTAATGCCATCCGCCCGATATCATGCAACAGGCCCACTGTAGATGCAGTAGTAGGAATGGGTTTTCCAATCAGTTTTGAATACAATTGTCCAACCAAACGGTTGGTCATGCTGGCATGACGCCAAAGCACTTCCCTGGTAAACGTCCCCATGTTCCGTTCTTCCGTTGCCCCACAGAGACTTGTTGACAATACAATACTTTTAACGGCTGCCAAGCCAAGATAAATGATAGCTTGCTTGATAGATCCCGTCCTAATACCATAAAATGCCGAATTGGCCATATGTAGTATTTGAGCCGTTATCGCCGGATCTTCCTCAATGAGAGCCGCAATTTGTTGTATATCGGCATCTTGATTAATCATATCCATCAACTTATTGTAAATGCGAGGCAGGGCACGTAGTCCACCCATTTTATTAATAATTTCAAGTAAATTTCGGTTTTGCAGTAGCTCTCTCACATCCAGTAATTGACGAATGGTTTTACCAAGCATTTGACTGTCCCATGGCTTTAATATATACATCTTGCTCGATCCGTCTAGCATTGCCCGGGTAATTTCTTTCTCATCGACATAACCACTGAGAATCAGCCGTGTTGTCGAAGGATACATTTCTTTTACTTTCCGTAACAGTTGATGACCATTCATGCCCGGCATCTGCATGTCCGAAATAATGATATCGATATCTTGCTGAGCAAGGATATCAAGGGCCATCTGCCCGCTTTCAGCCAAAAAAATATTCAAACCGCTACGTATGAATAAGCGCTGCAATGTCATAAGAATTGCCTTTTGATCATCGACAAGTAGAATATTTCTCCCCATCATACTCCTCCTTTTATGAATCGTGACCACGATGAGATTACCCCCAACTATGATCTCCTATCAGAAATTTGTTTCACAGGTAGTTTAATGGTAAACTTCGCTCCTTGTCCAGGATTACTCTCAACCAGAATTTCTCCATGGTGGCGGTTAACGATAATGTCATAGGAAATACTAAGCCCTATTCCAGTTCCCTGCCCAGCTGGTTTCGTGGTAAAGAACGGGTTGAAGATATCCTTCATTGTTGCATCCGCAACTCCAATACCGCTGTCTTCAATGGCACAGTAGACAAATTCTATGTCACACCATGTCGTTATTCGAATAATGCCCATCTTCCCACTGTCTTTTTCCTTAATGGCCTGTACCCCATTGACAATAAGGTTTAGTAGCACTTGATTTATTTCGCCGCCGAGGGTCTCAATCATCGGAATATCACCGAGTCTTTCTTCGACGGTAGCGTAATTTTTAATTTCATTGTCCGCCACCAATAGGGTATTTTTTATTAATTCGTTTAGATCATATTGCTCAAAGACCTGCTCCCGGTCGGTGCGCGAAAAAAGCCTCACTCCTTTGACAATCTTGCTCATCCGCTTCAGGCCTTCATTAGTATCCCGGAAAAGATCAGGGAGATCGGCGAGGATATATTCTAGTTCTTGCTCTTTTTCAAATTTAACGACCTGATTCACTCGTTCAGTGATCTGAGTATCGTCAGTTGCAATCATACTAGACCCTAATTCCCGGTACTGGGCAAGTACACTACTGAAAGCCGCGAAATATTGTTCTAACGCTTCTACATTACCAGTAATAAATCCTAACGGGTTATTAATTTCGTGGGCCACACCAGCGGCCAATTGCCCAATACCCGCCAATTTTCCCTGTTGAATCAGCCGGTCCTGAGCTACTTCAATATCTTGTAATGCTGTGGCAAGTTGAATGTTTTTTTGTATGAGTTCTTCTTCTGATATTTTCAAGATACTTTCGATTCGTTTTCTTTCCACAACTTCATGATGTAGTTCCTGATTGGTATGCAGCATTTCCTCATTCATCGCTGTAAGTTCTTCATTTTTGTCTGTAAGTTCCTCATTGGTGGCGAACAGTTCCTGGGTCCTTTCCTCAACCCTGACTTCCAGACCGTCTCGAGCTTGTTTCAATCCTTGCTGAGCGCGTTTCTGCTGGGCGGTAGCAAGCAAGAGCAATATAATAAAAATGATGATTACAACAGTAACCAGCCCGCTCACCAAATAGTAGCCCTCAAAACGTTCATTCACAGCCTTTAAAACTCCTGCTTCATCCACTCCTACCAGCACCACGAAGGGATAGTCCTTCAAAGAACGATAGCTGTAGATACGCTTGACACCATCCACTGGACTTTGGGTAATATAATGACCGGTCGCGCTCACTGCCAAGTGATCCATTAACGGACTCTGGCTGACATCCCGCCCAACATCAGCATTTTGTCCGGATTCCCGGGCGCGTATAATGCCATCAAGTCCGATGAGGGCAATTGACGAGTTCCCCCCCAAATCAACCTGCTTATAAAATTCAGTAAAATAGAAGGGGTCAACAGAAACAACGGCCACTCCACCGAATGATCCATCTGGCTTATTGATCCGGTGTGACATTTGAATGGACCACTTATCGGAAGACCGTCCCAATACGGGCTTACTGATAAATAACTGCCCACTGTCAAAATCCTTATGCACCAAAAAATGTTCCCGATCTTTCAGGTTGGAAAACACAAATGGCACTTGACTGCTGTCTACCAAATCTCCAAATTCGTCTATCACGCTCAATAACACGAAAGGTTCACCCGCAAGCCTGCCTTCTTTTATATGAAAAGGAATATCTATATTCCTTCCCTCTCGTTCATATTCATATTTTAGAAACAATACTGTCTGATCAGCACCTTTGATAGTGCGTAGTGTATGCTCTTCAAAAGAACGGGCTAAATGGGCTGTTTCGTTGAATGCACCATCAATTTCTAATTGCCGTTCACTATGTATCTTATCATACAAGCCTATCCAGATACAACAAAGCAGAAAAATACCAAACAAAACGATCACTATGCTAACATTGCGGATCATCGGTGAATTCCCAGAAACCACGGTACTACTATTTAACTTTGACAACAGGCATCGCTCCCTCCTCTCGGTTTAACTGACAAATCGGATATTTGATACCATGTATTCATGATTCACTGATTACATGGTATCAAATATCCGATAACTTGTACACGATTTTAATGTTTTCAAGTACCTTATTCAGTGAGGCTTATACCACCATCTCCACAACGCATGTAAAACAGAAATTACTCCCTTCTCCCTCGATGCTTTCTACCCAAATCTCTCCTGCCATCAATTCTACCAAGCTTTTAGATATAGCAAGCCCCAGCCCAGCACCGCCATATTTACGAGTATGGGAATTGTCTGCTTGGCTAAAACTTTTGAACAAAACATCTATTTTATTTTCAGCAATGCCAATTCCAGTATCTTGAACTACAATTTCAAGTTTAATTTTTTGATTGGTTAGAACTTCTATCTTTCTGACGGAAATGTCAATCCGACCTTCATTTGTGTATTTAACAGCGTTCCCTATCAAATTGGACATGACCTGCCTTAACCTAAATGAATCTCCGATAAGTTTATCTGGAATATCTTTTTCTATAGAGAGCTCTATGTGCAGTCCCTTTTCTTCAGCAGAAAGCTGAAATAGACTTACCACATCATTTATCACATTTTTAAGATCAAGGCTTGTTTTTACCAATTCCATCATTCCTGTTTCTAGTTTTGAGTAATCAAGAATGTGATTTATAACGACCAAAAGTGCTTGGGATGATGTTTTAGAAATGCTCACATACTCTTTTTGTTCTTCTGTAAGCTCCGTCATCAACAAGAGTTGTATCATGCCCATAAGTCCATTAATTGGCGTCCTAAGTTCGTGGTCCATATTCCCAAGAAACTGACTTTTTGCAATGTTTGCTGCTTCAGCCTTTTCTTTGGCAATGACCAATTCTGCTACCCATTTTTCTTTCTCTTCATTTTGAAAGGAAAGTTCTTTATTGACAATGACGATACTCTTCAAGGCATCCTGTAATTCTTCAGTCCTCATGAGCACCTCGGACTCCAGTTTCACCCTGTAATTACTCATCAAATCATCATAGGCCTTAACTCTTAGCGTGGCCTGGACCCGAGCTAAAAGCTCGAACTTATTAACAGGTTTTGAAAGAAAATCATTACAACCTGCTTCAATGCCCCTTACCCGATCTTCAGTCTCCCGCAGTGCAGTAACCAATATGATCGGAAGCAGTTGGTGTGTATGATCTTTCCTGACCCTACGGGTAACTTCAATACCATTTATGCCCGGCATTATTACATCCAGCAGAATAAGATCTATATGCTGTCCAGCAATTTTCTGCAGCGCTTCTTCACCATTTGTCGCATTGATAACTTCATACCCCTGAGGAAGAAGATATGCTTCGAAAAATTTAATATTCGAAAGCTGATCATCAACTACTAAGATTACAGATTTGCTTTTCATGCTAGAACTCCTTTGAAGACGTCTTTTAATTATAATCTTTGACATATTCTCGCAAAATCCTCCAATTTTCGCATATCTATTTAAAATTTATAATTTTCCGAAAAAAAAGCCACCGTAGTGACTTAATAATCTAAATAGCTATATTCGTTCAACCTATCATCCAATAGTTGGCTAGCTCGAATTGTTTCTGGTGATCTCATTCCTTTTATAGTAGCGATATCATATAGATTTTCCCTTAGCTGTTCTATTTCTACACATATTTTGTTGATTTCAAAACCTGTCATAACTAGCACCTCCTACTATATTTAGTCAAATGTATAATTTAGTATAATAATATGAAAACCTAAGTAAAAGCCGCTGTAGCATGACGTTAACTCATTGTTTTAAACTATTCTCACAGTTTTATTAACTACGACTCAATTCTATTTTCGTATGACATTACCAAAACGAAATATATCAGTAGCCCAATAATAACTATCGCCAACCAAGTTCCAAACATACAAATCACCTCCAATATTAAAATAGCTCTCACGGTTACCATGATGATTCCATCAATCATCGGACTATTTTAGCCATGCTGTTACCTTACCATAGGGCTCCCCAAGTTTTTTTATATCAACATAAACTTCAGAACCTACATATACTCTAACTCTATATAGTAGTTATGCAATAAGTGTGCCAGCCTCTTAACCCGCGTATATCGGCAGTGGTTGCTACCACCTTGATGGCCACGTACCGATCCGTTTAACAAAACCGTACAGCATTGTATGAAATCGTACAATCAACGACCATCTCCTCGTATCCAATATTATTGTCTACGACTCTATTGTAGCCACATTGCGCCAAAACGCGGCTGATTTTTTTACATAATAAAAGCGCCCGTCGGACGCAAACCTTAGCCTTGAATAAATCCTCTTTAAATTGCAGTGACATTTCAAATCTAACTCCATTGAAGAAGCCCGCCGGAGGATACTTTAAGTTATTTAGTTATTGCTGTAATGACTAGTTCCGTTGGATATATGTTATAAATTGAAATAGGTAATTCATCATCAATACCATATTGTTCTTGGCATTTTATAATACCTGCTTCCTTAAGGTCTAAGCACGCTTTTCTGTATTCCCTTGGATCCACATTAACTTCTTTTGCCGATACTGCAGAGTAATCCTTGTGTCCTGCTTTTATTTCCCTTGTTATATAATCGAATATTTTTTTATGAATTTCTTTGAATTCACACACTATATTTTCTACCCCCACCTACTATTTTTATACAACCTTCGGTAAAAGGTAAATTATTCCTCTATTATTTTTCCGACATTTACCAACACAAAAATCGTTCTAATTGGTAAGGGATCTGCGCTTCTCCCCTATTTTCTATATACTTTTTAAAAAGGTAATATTATTCTTTAAATTAGATAATCGGCTACCGTCTAAAATATCCGTTTTGTTATATGCTAGAGTCAAAAAGGAGGTTTAGAAGCCGTACCCCTAAGGATACGGCTTCACTACAACCATTGAATTGTTCCCTTATCGATTGATCATCAATAGGATGGAGGAATTTTAGGTACTGTAAAACTCATCTTAGTTCCCACACCCAACTCTGATTCGCACCAAATCTTGCCACCCAGCTTTCTAATCAGAGTCTTGACATAAGCAAGTCCCATGCCTTCCCCTGGCTGGTCTTGGTTGCCAAAGCGTCGAAAAAGATCAAACATCTTCTCGCAATCTGTATCAAGGAGACCACGACCATTATCCTTTACGCTCACCACATATTCGTTGTCATTTTCAGTGCAGGAGCCTACTATCTTTCCCGGGCGGCTTGGGTCTAGGTATTTAATGGCATTATCTATTAAATTACTAATGATCTGCTCCATAACCAAATAGTCTATTCCGATCTTCGGTAATGTTCCAATCTCGACCTGGATGTGTTTTTCAGTGATCTGATGTGTGTAAGATTGTATAATTGTGTTGACAAGCTTATTCATGTCGACTTCATCATAACACATTTCCCGTCGCCCCAAACGCGATAAGTTAAGTAGGGCATCAACCATCCTGCTTAATCGGTTCACCGATGATTTGATAAACATTTGTGCCTCTGGCACGTCCTTCTCTAACAATTCCTTCACTTTCACCTGAACTTCCTGTGGAAGGAAGGATGCGGACCCATGTACGACTTTCTTCAGATCAGCCAACGACTGTCCCAGTTCTGCACTAAATCCCATCAAGTTGACCATCGGCGAACGAAAATCGTGGGCAATCGTATTGACAAAAGATTTAAGTTCCGTATTGGTTGCTGCTACCTCATTTAAGTAATATTCTAATTGTTGCTCACGGACAAGGAGTGCATCCCGGCTATCTTGCAGCGACTCTTCAGTTGCTTGACGTTCCATAATCTCCTCTTCCAGTGTGGCGTTAATTTCCTGTAACTGGTTTGTCCGCTCCTTCACCCTTATTTCCAGGTGTGTATTTGCTTTCGATAATGCCTCCTCAGTCGTCTGCCGTTCCATGACTTCCTCTTCAAGGATTGCATTAATGTCTTGTAATTCGGAGTTCATTTGCTGAAATTTTTCAGCTACTTTTCGTCGTT
>Ga0209123_1004166_pt1 | contig 10126 bp, 8 predicted proteins | sample BarGraIncu00431A_FD_184500 | JGI IMG/M metagenome (GOLD analysis project Ga0209123, IMG submission 184500) | Arctic peat soil microbial communities from Barrow, Alaska, USA - Barrow Graham LP Incubations 004-31A (SPAdes) (version 2) | ecosystem: Environmental > Terrestrial > Soil > Wetlands >...
AAGGGTAACAGTAGAAATTGCTTATTTATTAATTACTGTTAACGTTAAATATTTTTAGCAAGTTTTATTTATAAAACAAAATTTCAGACTGTATGTAAGACTGAACATACTACCTTTGTGGTTGCGTGTGCAATACATTATTTTTACAGAAAGAAAATTAAAATGGAATATACTCTAAACGGGAAAGATGGAAGTTACAGGAAACTGGAACAATATGATCTGGAAACGACTAAAAAGATAGGTGATCATTACAGGCAAATACTTGAGCTGCTGGGTGAAAATGCTGACCGGGAAGGGTTGATCCAAACTCCGGAGAGGGTGGCCAAATCCATGCAATTTTTGCTTCAGGGTTATGAACAAAATCCTGAGGAAATTTTAAGGTCGGCCATGTTTAAAGAAGATTACCGTCAGATGGTCATTGTCAAAGATATTGAAATCTATTCGATGTGCGAACATCACATGCTACCCTTCATTGGGAAAGCCCATATTGGATATATTCCCAATGGCTATATCACCGGATTGAGCAAAATTGCGCGTGTAGTGGATGCCTATGCAAGAAGACTACAGGTTCAGGAACGGCTGACTACTCAAATAAAGGAGTGCATTCAGAATACACTAAATCCACTTGGAGTGGCAGTAGTTATTGAAGCTCAACACCTTTGCATGCAGATGCGAGGAGTGCAGAAACAGAATTCAACAACCACCACTTCAGACTTTACCGGCGCTTTTGAACGCGTTGCTACAAGGGAAGAATTCATCAGATTGATAAGGTAGTAAGAAGTGCCTAAAGTATTTAAAGTACTTAAAGTGTCTAAAGTACTTGGGCACCCTAACTTTAGTTCACTTTAAGTACTTCTTACAACTTTAGTTCACTCTAAGTACTTCTTTTTTTCATTTCAAAAACTGTAGACAAACTGGTGCTTGATTATTAACTTTTATGCCGGTATAGGTAAGTTTTCCAGAGGGTTCATCTACTTTAAAAACAGTTATTTCATTGCTTCGTTCGTTGGCTACCAATAAAAACTTACCCGTTGGATCGAGGGTAAAATTGCGTGGCCAGTTACCTACAGAAGAACAAGTTTGAATAATTTCGAGTCTTCCACTCGTTGGATTACGGGTAAAAACAACGATGCTGTTATGTCCCCTGTTCGATGCATAAACATAACGGCCATTGTCGGATAAATGAATGTCAGCGCACCAGCTTTCTCCTTTAAAATCTTTGGGAAGCGTTTTAATAGTTTGAATTTCTTTCCACACACCCCCATATTTTATAAGAACAGTAATGGTAGAACTTAACTCATTGATCACATAAATAAAATTGCCGTCGGACGAAAATTCAAAATGACGTGGACCGGATCCAGGAGCCAACTTAATGAAAGGTTGAGTGTTGGGAGTCAATGGTTTGTCTCCGGCACTCACCTGGTAAATTTTCAACTCATCAATACCCAAATCTGCCGCGAATAATAACTTTCCGGTTGCATCAAACTTCGTAGAATGCGCATGGGGTTCAGTCTGACGAATTGGAAACGGACCTTTGCCTACATCTTGAATTTTCTGTATCAATTCAGACAAACCACCACCAGGCAGTACATTGAAAAGCGAAATACTTCCACCACTGTAATTGGATGCCACCAGCTTTTTATTATCCGGTGAAAGGCTCACATGACATGGATTCGCGCCAAACGTGAGCACCTGATTGATCAGGGTCAGCTTTCCATTCTTTTCAATCGTAAAAGAGGAGACTCCACCACTATGATCCACGCCAAGGGTATCGAGTTCATTCACTGCATATAAATATTTCTTATTTGCCGAGATAGCAAGAAATGAAGGATTCTTGCTCACCGCAGGTATTTTCAAATCAACTAATTTTCCGGTGCGTTCATTGAACGAATACACAAATATTCCGTCCGCCATGCCTTTGTTATAGGTACCGACATATAGAATATGTTCTTTAGAATCGGCAGGCTTTCCTAATAGGATTAATCCCAGTAAACACAGAAGTATGAGTTTTATTTTCATCTGTTTATAATTTGTTTTTTAATTGTTCCCGATACATCGGGAGAACTCGCCAATAAACATTCCTTTGTGTCCCGATGAATCGGGATGGCTCGTTTCATGATTTTATTTAGAAACTGTCTAACAAATTTGTATTTGCATTGTTTATAATAATGAATTCAAATTTATAAATAAATTGCTTCATTCAGTAATGTATTTATAATTCTTTCAAAATGAATTAAAATAGGGTAAAAGCAAGGCTTAAGCCAAAGCATGAAACGAGCCATCCCGATTCATCGGGACACAAAGGAATGTTTATTGGCGAGTTCCATCTGACAATTAAAAAACAAATTATAAACAGATGAAAAGGTAATTTAGCAAGTAATAATCAATCAATAATAATACCAAAAGACTAAGAATTAATAATTATGGCAAAATTATACTTTGCAACGAATAAGCCATCACTTGTGACCCTTGAACCGGGACCATTTGCCTGGTGTTCGTGTGGGAAAAGTTCAAATCAACCATTTTGTGATGGGACACACAGAGGAACTAAGTTTTCACCGGTGTTATTTAAAATTGCTGAAAAACGCGATGCATGGCTCTGCCAATGCAAACACTCAAAAAATGCACCATTTTGTGATGAAACCCATAATGAACAAAATGAACAGAACAATATTAAGAATTCATCTATTAAATATTTATCAATGAATAGATTCCAACAATAAATTTATAAATTTAAACTATAAATTATATGCCATGAAATTGAAATACTATTCATTATTCATTTTGTTAGGATTGGGTTATACATTATCAGCTCAAACACTGACAAAGGTTTGGTCAACTTCGGAAGGTATAAAAACTCCTGAATCGGCTCTATTTGATGCAACTTCAAACAAAATATACGTAAGCAACATCAACGGAGAGCCATCAACAAAGGATGGAAACGGGTTTATATCAGTGCTAAGTGCTGATGGAAAAATGGAAAAATTAAATTGGGTTACTGGTCTGAATGCCCCAAAAGGTTCGGCTATTTACCACGGCAACCTTTACGTAGCGGATATTGATGAATTGGTGATCATCAATATCAAAGACGGAAAAATAAGTAAGAGGGTCAAGGTTGAGCATGCTAAATTTTTGAATGATGTAACCATGAGTGATGACGGAACCATTTTCTTTTCAGACATGACAGCCAATAAAATTTATTCCTACGCCAAGGGTAAACTTGAGCTTTGGTCTGAAGACAAACTGATCAATAATCCTAACGGAGTATGGGCTGATAAGGGAAAATTGTACATTGGAACCAATCAAATTCTTGAGGCTGACATCAAAACAAAAGAAATTAAAGTAGTTGTAGCTAAATGCGGAGATATCGACGGATTGCAGAAACTCGGAAATGGTCAATTTCTATATTCAAATTGGGAAGGCCGTATTTTTATCACAAAAGGAGGTGAATCCATCAAATTATTGGATACTGTAGCGGACAAAAAAAATACAGCAGACGTCTCTTTTGTACCTGGTAAAAACCTGGTACTGGTTCCCACATTTATGGCTAATAGTGTGGACGCCTATCAATTTAAACCATAGCAAGTTTCTAAAGTGTTAAAGTACATGGGCACCCTTCACTTTATCCCGAGTACTCGGGATTAGTTCACTTTAAGTACTTTAGACACTCGGGGTCAGTGTTCCCCATTTTATTATTGTAAATTTGTAATCTGTGAATCTTCACCCTAATCAATTATTTAATGACATGGCAATTTTAGTAGCGATCAGGCACAACACCACTTATACCTACGATCACCCGGTACATATGATTTCCGTTTCGGTCATAGGTCAGGTATTCACTGTTAGCACCGGAATTGGTAGTTAAATATGTACCTACACCATAATTGGAATTAAGCAACCTGTTCAGCCCGTCATAAGAAAAGCCATAACCTTGTTTGTCGGCAGGGGAAAGTGCACCAACCTGCAAAGGTGTGTTCCATATAAATGCTGCAATATTGCCATTGAACTGCGCACTGGCTGGCATACCATTCGGTACGCTACTGTAATACAGTCTAAGGTTCAGTTTCTGGAAGCTGGTCAATGATGGGTTGACATCCGGGTTGTTGATCTTCTCAAGCCATCCGCGGATGTTGAAGGCATAGTTCAGGTTCTGTATCCTGCATCCGTTAGCATAACTTGGTGTTAACCAATGGTTAGCAACTTCATATTGCCATAACGTACTTGCACCATCAAGTTATTTGCTAAGAATTGCATACTAAACAAAACCCGACCTTGCTGACCATGTTTTGTTGTGTTATAGGGTTGCATTGCACCTGCTACACCTCTCACGATATAAAGATTGCAAATCCAAAGTTAAAAGGTGACGATTGCAAATCGCCACCAGCTACTAATAGCTTTTGTGCATATCCAGATAAGCAAGGCACTAGCGACTGCGAGCTTTTGAGCATATCACGAGGAGGAGGGCCGTACCAAACACCTGCTCTCCATTTAAGACAAATCGGAACTGGAAAACCTTACCGAAAGCCAGGTACTCGAACTTATTAAACTCATTCCAAAATAAGATAACAAAACCCGACACAATGGCTGGGTTCGTTATTATTTTTTATATGCGAGTCTATGACTTCAATTAGTCAGGGTTAATTACTTAAATTGATGATTCTTAAAATAATACTTTTTAAACTCGGATTTCTTGTCTGTACCTTTTTTATGAGCATTAAGCACTATTCCATTATTTTCAAATTTTAGATCGATGTTGTTCACAGGTAAGCACTTCGCCAATTACCAACCCTTTAAGACCACCTTTAATGGTTTCCATTTCTACCATGCTTCCCACTTCCAAACCGATTTGAGTCAGGAAAGCACCAACTTCTTCGGGTGTATAATCAAGATTGATGTAATCTTTTAACCAGCGATAAGATATGTTCATAATAAATGTCTATTTCTACAAAAATTCTATGATCGTCAAAAGTAACTAAAAATATTGGCAGAGATACAAATATATATAGTAAAAGTATTGATATTAAAGCAAGCTTAAAGTGCAATCAATAATATTTAAGAATAATTAAGATCCTATTTTATTATTATTGGATTAATCACCTTCCAAACTTATTTAAATTCTAAACAAAAGCTAGATAAAGTCTATCCCAATTTAAAGCTGGTATAGGGGCAAGCATAGACTTTGTATAGGGTTGATATAGATTTGAAAACAAGTAAACACTTTTTCGAACGTGAGAAACATTGATGGCTTGAATTATTTCAGCTTCAGAATATATTGAAAATTATTCAAACCTATAATCTCAATGGTTGTGATCTCATAATAGTGTCGTGTCAAGGGTAATATGTCGCATTGTCAATTAAGGTTCTCAGGAACCATCCCCGGAGCGTCATTGCAAGGCAATCCCTGCACACTTTAGACACTCTAGTTCACTCCAGATACTTTTACTGATTCCTGATGCCTTAGTTTGTTCAAAATATTCTCTGTATATTTTGGTTTGATATTCCCTATATTAAGTCAATACTAAGTCAATACCAATTCAATACTAATTCCAGTGTCAATGGGTACATTACGGGTACATTATGGGTACATTACGGGTACATTACGTGTTCATTAACACATGATGTACCCATAACTAACCCATCATAAACCCATTGACACTGGAATTAGTATTGAATTGGTATTGATTTAGTATTGAGTTGATATCGAGTTGGTAAGTGCCATTGTAATATAAAAGCTGTCCCTAATGGCAGGAAAAGTGGGAGGAATACCCTTGAATGGTCTGGTTTTGAGATGATTGTTTTCTTTTACAGTCGAATTTCGGCAATGAATATTTCGATATGATGGTAGGGGGAAAAATTGAAAGGGGACGAAACAAAGCGTATAAGCGTTCATGTTCTTAAGCCATGATCAAGATTATTTAAGATCCTAATAAATCATCCCCGGAGCGGCAAGCTGAGTCCTGCTCCGATGGCAAGTTGCTAACAGAAGCGACCTATCAGCCTTGACACGATAATAGGATGTAAATATATTAATTATCAGCTTTGTACGCCTATAAAAATTGAAATATTTTCACATCACCTTTAGTAAAATATTTATTCAATAATACAAAAATATCAAACTTATATCATATTTAAAACAAAGCATTATCAGTATATTCGCAACCTAATAACTTACAATTCTATTTTCGAATTAAACAACATTAAATATCAAAAACAATCTATACATGAAAAAAATTGGTTTATCCATTATTGCCTTGGTAATCATTACAAGTTCCTTTAAATCACCACAAGTACAAAAAAAAGATATGAGTAATCCATTCTTCACAGAGTACACGACTCCATTTCAGGTTCCTCCCTTCGACAAAATTAAGCTTGAACATTATATGCCGGCAACCGAGCAAGGAATTACTGACCAAATAGCTGATATTAAAGCCATCACAGACAATAAAGAAGCAGCTACTTTCGATAATACCATACTGGCTTTGGACCAATCAGGTTATTCTTTAGATAAGGTTACCAATGTATTTTTTAATCTAAATTCAGCTAATACCAACGATGAAATGCAGGCTCTGGCTCGTGAAATCACCCCAAAGCTGTCGACTCATCACGACAATATCATGTTGAACAAAGAGTTGTTCAAACGTGTGAAGGCGGTATATGAAAAACGCAATGACCTGAACCTTAATGCCGAGCAATTGCGGGTGGTTGAAAAATATTATCAGGATTTTGATCGGAATGGCGCCAATCTCCCTGATGACAAGCAAGTTGAACTTCGTAAGTTGAACGATGAACTTTCGATGCTTGAACTTAAATTTGATCAGAATACATTGTCTGAAACCAACAAAACTTTCAAACTAGTGGTTGACAACGAAGCCGATTTAAAAGGGCTTCCTTCCGATGTGATTGTAGCTGCTGCCGAACTGGCAAAGAAAGACAGTTTGGAAGGGAAATGGATTTTCACCCTGCAAAAAACAAGCATGATTCCTTTCCTTCAATATGCTGAAAACCGTAAACTGCGTGAAAAATTGTACCTCGGATATACCTATCGAGGCAATAATAACAACGAATTTGACAATAAGCAAGTGATTGAAAAGCTCGTAACATTTCGAGACTAGCGTGCTAAATTGCTCGGTTTTGCCAATCATGCTGCTTACACGGTGGATGTAAATATGGCCAAAACACCTGAAATCATTCATGATTTTCTGATGAAATTATGGAATCCTGCCCTGGAAAGAGCCAAAGTTGAACGTGCCGACATGCAAAATTTGATTGACAAGGAAGGCGGAAACTTCAAACTTGCCATGTGGGATTGGTGGTTTTACGCTGAAAAAGTTCGCAAAGCCAAATATGATCTCGACGATGCCCAATTGAAACCTTATTTCACATTTGACAATGTGCGTGAAGGTTTGTTTTACACCGCCAACAAGCTTTATGGCATTAAATTTATCAAACGCGCTGACCTTCCCGTCTACAACAAAGAAGTGATGGCTTACGAAGTTCAGGAAGCTAATGGAAAACACATTGGAATCTTTTATATGGACTTCCACCCACGCGCCGGTAAAAAGAACGGAGCATGGTGTACCTCATTCCGTGATCAATCTTATAGAAATGGGAAAATGGTAACTCCCTTGGTTTCAATTGTTTGTAACTTCACTCGTCCTGCGGGCGATGTTCCTGCCCTGTTAAGCTTCGATGAGGTAACGACTTTATTCCACGAATCAGGACATGCACTTCATAGCTTGTTTACAGATGGGCCTTACCGCCGAACTTCAGGAAATGTACCGCGCGATTTTGTTGAACTTCCTTCACAAATCATGGAAAACTGGGCCTCAGAACCAGAAGTTCTCCGTGTGTATGCCAAACATTACAAGACGGGTGAGGTTATTCCTGAAGAATTGATTGCCAAACTTGAAAAAAGCGCCCAATTCAACCAGGGTTTTGAAACCGTTGAATACCTGGCGGCCTCATTGCTCGATATGGACTGGCATACAAAGACATTTGCAGGTAATGTGGAAGCCTTTGAGAAAGCTTCAATGGATAAAATCGGACTGATTCCAGAAATTGCACCCCGCTACCGCAGCACCTATTTTTCGCATATTTTCTCGGGAGGTTATTCAGCCGGATACTATGTATATATCTGGTCGGCAGTGCTTGATGCTGATGCCTTTGATGCCTTTAAAAGGAGCGGCAATATTTTCAATCCTGAATATGCAGCCAAATTCCGACATTTGTTAACGAAATCCGGTTCGGAAGAAGGAATGGTTGTTTACAAGAACTTCCGTGGTCAGGAACCCTCAATTGAGCCTTTATTGAAACGCAGAGGATTGAAATAACCATTTTGATTGACAGAGTATTTGGGTCTATTTTGCGATTCTGAAATGAATTATCCCAGAAACCCACATCATTTTTATGAAGGAAGACCTGTTTCAATATTACGAAGCAGGTCTTTTTTACGATATACGGAGCTATAAATACCTGTTAAAAACGCACTTCACATCTCTATACCAGTTATATAACTACTTATATTCCCTTTCTGGCTTGATCAGTTTTGAAAGCTAGTCGTAAACCAACAGATTTCAATTCTATATTTATTATAAATGTTGTAAATGATTGTATGATAAGCATATAAATAGTAATGAAACCTGTGATAGTGACCCAAGTTTACTTGTATAGTCGCTCCATGGAAATTGAAAATACAAAATATCTATTTACTAAAGTAAATTCTCAAAGTGACTTATAGTCAATATGTTGCATCGATATTGTATTTATAGGAAAATACAATGGTTAGATATATTTGCCTGAGAGAAAGGAATTAACAGTTTGAAAACATATGCTTTTTCAATTATTATTTAGAATGAATATGGATTACAACAATCTTAACAATATACTTATTTTTCTAAAAATAAAATTCTATATTTGAAGTAACATTTAGAATTAATATTAGAATTCAATCAGGTATTTGTTTTATCAATTTATATTGAATCATAACATCGCTTGTGTAAGTAAGCTAATTGAAGTCTTATAAAATCTTCAGTAACTTTCAAAATCAGGCAAAAGTTCTTTCGACAGCCCTTATGGGTATTTTGATAAATTTAGCTTAATGGTTTGTCCCTAATGCAATTTAAGGTTTAAACCCGAATGTTATTTTCTGCATCTCATTGAGATCACCACAATAATCAAACCGGTAACAATCTTGTTCAATATTATGGATCTTCCTAAAATAAGGAAATAACGAAATTGAAAATAATTCTAAACAGGAGGACCAAATTAGAAATACGAAAAGAAATTTTTACCTTTTCTTATTAACAGTGTATAAAGCTGATTTTGTTTCTTCAAATTATATCAGAGAGCTTCAAAAATAATGTTATTACACAGAATATGTGGGTAACAGTAGGATTTACTATATGATAATATCAAATATTACTGCAAAATCATCTTTTTTATTAAATCTTTAGCTTTAAATTCGTCGTTTTTCGAATATTTCATAACTTTTTAAGCCAATCAATCATCTGAAAGCTGAAAGCATGAGCATCAAGATTTTCTTACTTGCCAAACATACCATTTGTTGAAAAAGCAATCAAGTAAATCAACCCAAGTTGGCTCTTAAAAATTTGATATTTCTTTGTATCCGCCAACCCAACATATCAAACACTTCATTAGGAGATGAATAATTTCCATATTCTTCATCAAATATATAGCAGATTACAGCAGTTCGTTGTCAAATAAATTAGGATTTGCTCATCTTAAATAGAATAATACAATGCCATTACTTGACCAATAAAATTAATATTTAGCCCCCTTCTGATTCCATCATTGAATTCCACCTTCAATTATTGAATTTCTCTATTACTATTATCATTGAATCGTATGATTCTAAAATTCAATCACCTTTATATCTAATTATTATGCTTAAGGAAAGAGAACCAATTCTTGAGAAAATAAGTGTAGCTTTTCAGGTTATCTTGACCATCGCCTGCTTTTATGGGGCGATATGGATTATCCAATTCTTCAAGCCAATCCAAAATGATAATAACCAATATCATATTATTTCATTTATTATAGCTCCTCTTTGGTTATTAATTCTTGATCAGGCTAATCTGGGACGAAGTGGTCGACTAAACATGTATTC
>Ga0209123_1004168_pt1 | contig 10122 bp, 10 predicted proteins | sample BarGraIncu00431A_FD_184500 | JGI IMG/M metagenome (GOLD analysis project Ga0209123, IMG submission 184500) | Arctic peat soil microbial communities from Barrow, Alaska, USA - Barrow Graham LP Incubations 004-31A (SPAdes) (version 2) | ecosystem: Environmental > Terrestrial > Soil > Wetlands >...
ACTGCATTTTATGTTTCCGAAGCCTTTGGTTTCGAAGCAGGTATAGATAAAAAATGGGATGAAGCAAAAGAGTTTTATACTCTTTATACAGGTATACTGATTATTTCAGCTCTTATAATTCTTATCCCGAATGCTCCACTTATTCAGATTTCAATCTGGTCGCAGGTTTTAAACGGCATACTTTTGCCAGTAGTGCTTGTTTGTATGATTCTGTTAATCAACAATAAGAAGATCATGGGAACCTACGTGAACAAACCTGTCCAAAACATCATTGGATGGACCGCTGTTATTATTCTTACCGGGTTGTCATTAACTCTGATAGTTCTGCCATTGTTAAACAGGTGAAGAGAATCTCTCAAATATTATCCTGCAAACTATGGGTTTATACCACAGACCTGCTGCGACGATCATGATCCCCGTAAAATATAAACGAAAATCTTGTACTTTTGCTCCATGAGTAATATATACAAAACAATAGCATCTTTTTTTGCTGCAATGCTATTCTTTCTGAGCATTTGTACGCAAGACTACGGTCTGTTACTCACTTCACATCTGCAAAATGCCCAATCTGAAAATTCAGAGTATAATTTTTCAACAGAAACCCCCAATCTGTTATTCATAACCCGGCAGGAAGAAAGGGTAGTATATTCAGTTAAGAACCTGCCAGTTCCCAGTTTAAAGAACTATTCCAATGATAATCACAGCTATAGTTTATCACCTGAAGTAAGAATATTAAGCCTCAATTCCGGATATCTTTCATATTCTGGAACAATATGCAGGAATCTGGAAAATGTTGATATTGTTTATCCCTTCCATTATTTTTGGTAATCCATTCTTTGTTTTCTCACGTGCATATGGTAATCCCGATTTTGCACAAATACTTTTATCATCATACTTTATAAATGATTTCAGAAATTAACTGATAAGTAGTTTGCAGTTTTATTTTTCTTACAATTTAAAAAATTTACAAAGATGGACACAGGATCAGCACTAATAATATTAGGGATAGTGGCAATAACAGTTTTGCCATTTATTTTTCACGCTCTCTTCAAAAAACTAAAGGATATGAAATTCCTGAAGAATTTCTTAAGCCTCGCCGAAAAAGAAAAAATTGTAATCTCACAAAAAGAATTATGGAATAAATATTATATAATTGGTATTGATAATAATTCAAAAAAAATATTCTATACCAATAAAAGAAAAGAAAAAGCAGAAGAAATTTTAATTGACCTGGCTGAGGTTGAAAATTGTAGAATTGTCAGTGTTAACAAAACTCTGAAAGGTCAATCGGGTAACAGTAATAAATCGGACCGTCTTGATTTGGTTTTTACTTTCCGTAAATCCGGCATCCCTGAAAAGAGTCTCGAGTTTTATGATAGTACAGAATTTATGCCAACGGACAAAGAAAATTCCATTATAGAAAATTGGTTGAATATTGTCAATTCAAATTTACTAAGTAGCAGGGAATAATTTGTTTCTGCTGTTATTGAAAGAAATCAAAGCCTTGTTGGCATATTAACAAGGCTTTTTATTCTTTTATCTTGGCTTTGCGGTTGCAATAATCATTTTTGAACTCAATCTGTTTCCAATTGACAGAACATTCACTAAATCCTGAATTGGGAGTGTATTATCAAAACGTAACATGATGAAGGCATCGGGATCTCGTGCAAGTTCTTTTTTCAGTTGTGATTCAAGACCATCAAAAGGAACCTGGGTATTGTTCACAAAATAAATTTTCTCTTTGGTCATTGTCAGGTTGATCTCTTTCTTTTGAATAGTCTGGCTGCTCCTGGAATTAGGCAATGATACTTTTATCATGCTTGGATTAAGCAGAGTTGATATAATTATAAAAAAGAGCATAAGAAAAAACATGATGTCGTTCATGGAAGAAGTGAATACTTCAGCAGTAAAGTCCTTTTTCTTACTTAGATCTATCATTTTGACGGGCTTTTTAACAGGTCAATGAAATTCATTGCATTCCACTCAAGCTGGTGGATAGCTTTATTTAAAATTATATTGAGCCAATGGTACCCGATATAAGCAAGGATACCAACAATAAGTCCGGATGCACTGCTCACCATTTTGGTATACAGACCGGCAGAAACACTGCCGATACTGACATCGCTGGTCATTGAAATGTTATAAAAGATTTTTATTACCCCAATAATGGTTCCGAGAAAACCGAACATGGGAGCGATACCCGCAATAACAGCAAGTATTTGCACGTTTTTTTCCAAATCATAAACTTCAAATTTTCCTGCAATCTCAATTGATTCTTCAATTTCTTTGATAGGTTTACCTAAGCGGGAAATTCCTTTCTCTATCATTCTGGCTATAGGTTTTGCTGTATGCCGGCAAAGTGTAAGAGCAGAATCTGTTCTCCCGTTTAAAATAAACTCATTTATATTGTTCATAAAGTCCACATCTGTACTAATATGGCGCCTGATAGTTAAATAGCGCTCAATGAAAACATAAACAGCCACTATGGAAAGTATGCCAATAGGTATCATTATAAAACCACCTTTCATAATGATATCTATAAACTTCGTCACTTCAGGCGCAGGCTGAGTGGGAAGCGTGGGTGAAGACGAAACCGCTTTGTTAAGTGTGTCAAATGCTTGCGAAATTTGAATTAGTAATGCTGTCATATTGATTAGTTTTTCTTTTTATATCACAAACGAAGTCTTCTATGCTTAAGCTTCGAAAGGTACTTTTTTAAATCCACCTCTCTTTGAGAATGTAATTGCCCCAACTATAATTATCAGACAGATTACACCTGTCATAAACAACCCGACGGATACTTGTCCGGGTTTCTGGTAAGCAATAATTACGGGGGCTGCAAGAAGCGAAACAAGGTTAATAACCTTTATCATAGGGTTAAGTGCTGGTCCTGCAGTATCCTTAAGAGGGTCACCAACTGTATCGCCAACTACGGCTGCATGATGAGCATCAGATCCCTTACCACCATAAAGCCCATCTTCAATGGTTTTTTTTGCATTATCCCAGGCGCCTCCTGCACCTGCCATAAAGACTGCAAGTAACTGACCCGATAGAATTACTCCGGCAAGAAATCCACCTAAGGCTTCAACTCCAAGAAGACTTCCAATAAGTATTGGTGACAAAACAGAGATTAAAGCCAAAGGAATCAATTCTCTTTGCGCCGAAATAGTACAAATATCAACGGCTCTCTGATAATCAGGTTTTAGGGTGCGTTCAATAATACCGGGTATTCTGAACTGACGACGAACCTCTTCGACAATTTGAGCTGCAGCCCGTGTTACTGCATTGATTGTAAGAGAAGAGAACAGGAATGGAATTGTTCCACCAATAAGCAGCCCAATGAATACCATTGGTACTGAAATTCGGATACCGGTTTCGATCAACTGTGCAGATTTTTCAAATCCCATCTGTATCTGAACTTTGCTGACATCGGTAATGAATGATCCGAACAATGCCACTGCCGCTATAACTGCAGAACCAATAGCAACACCTTTCGTAATAGCTTTGGTAGTGTTGCCGGTTGCATCGAGTGAATCCATTATCTTACGTGCATCTTTATCCAGATGAGATAACTCACCTATCCCGTTTGCATTATCTGCTATCGGCCCGAAAGCGTCCATCGCCACGTTATTTCCAGTCAGAGTAAGCATACCGATGCCGGTCATTGCAACCCCATACAATACATAAACAATAGGCTGACCATAATAAATCATCACTGAAGCAAAAATTGTTATTGCAATTACTATCGTCTGCCATACAGCAATCTCAAACCCATAACTCATCCCTTTTAATATCAGTGTAGCTGAACCTGTCTTTGAATTCTTCGCAATATCTTTTACGGGGTGATAATTTCCATCAGTGAAATGTTTTGTAATTTCATCAAGTACAATCGCCAGAATTATACCAACTACGACCGAAAGAAATGAACGCCAGTCATGAAGATAGAAAAAAGACAGAATGCCGAAAGCTGCAATGCTTATGGCTGCTGATGAGTAAAAACCTTTATTAATAGATTTAAGTGCATTATTACTTTTGTCATTCTTACTTCCTTTTACTAGGTAAGTTCCGATAATGGACGAAAGAACGCCTATCCCTCTTACCAGGAGCGGGAAAATAATCCATGAGAGCTCATGTGTCTGAGTAAAAAGTACAACTCCAAGTATTAAAGTTGAAACTATTGTTACTTCATAGGATTCAAAAATATCAGCCGCCATACCTGCGCAGTCGCCAACATTGTCGCCAACGAGATCAGCAATAACTGCAGCATTACGTTCATCATCTTCAGGAAGCCCTGCTTCAACTTTTCCAACGAGATCTGCACCAACATCTGCCGCTTTTGTATAAATCCCCCCACCGACTCTCATAAAAAGCGCCAGTAATGTTCCCCCAAAACCGAATCCAAGCAGAGTATCAGGAGATGCAACTCCGAAAATTATGAAAATGAGAGTACCTCCAAGCAATCCCAAACCATCAGTAAGCATTCCGGTGACAGTACCGGCACGATAGGCAATTTTGAGCGCTTCTGCAAAACTTCTTCTCGAAGCCGAAGCTACCCTTACGTTAGCCTGAACAGCCATTCTCATCCCGAACTGACCAACCATAAGAGAAAAAATAGAACCCATAATAAAAGCTACTGCACGGCCGAAGCCAATAATGAGCTTAAGCGATTCTTCAGAGTAACCTGTAAATCGCAGTTTCGACTCTTCTGTCGGAGGAACGACATAAACAGATAAAAAGAGTATAACAGTAAAAACGAAAATAAGAGGGATAATTGTCTTTAATTGTCTTTTCAGATAAGCATTAGCGCCTAAGCGTATACCATCCCATACATCCTGCATCTTTTCTGTTCCTTTATCACATGCCATAACCTGTCTGCGCAAAAACATTGCATAAGCAAGTCCAAAAAATGCAATAACCAGAACACTCCAGATTGCTATAACTTCAAATGGGGTTGCCCCCGGTAAACTAACCATAATATATATTCAATTAAAAAGATTAATACTAAATAGATCTAAAAAATTCATAATTAATGTTTTCGAGTTCAGACAGTGCGGGATAAGGATAATGAATAATCTCATCCTTTGAGCCAACATAGAATCCGCTTTCTATAGTTCTGTAAAGAAGTGAACCTGAGTAAAACCTTTGAACTGTTTTCATGTGTTTTTCATATTCTCCTCTTAATATTTCGAGGCAATCTCTTAAATGCCCGATATTAGAGTATGGCAAATTCTCAACTGAACCTCCAAGAGGATTGGAGGCTAATTCACCCAGTTTCAGATCAACAAAAAATAATTTTGGAAGAACAATCGGAATTGATCCATCGGTTAGCCTTTTCAGAAATGCTGAAGGTGTCAGTTCACTTGCGACTAAAGGCGATACAGGTAACAACTCCTGAAAAAGATGCAGCTTTCCCACAATTTCTTTGGAATGATCATATGAGGACCTTTTCAATTCCAGAGTATAACCATTATCTGTTGTGAGATATAAACTCTTAAGAGCCATCAGGGGTATAGTCTCAAGCACTCTGTAAACCGAAAGATAGACTGAACTTTTAGGTTTGCCGTCAGCTTTCACTACGCATCGCTGATTCAGGCTCTCCATGTCAATCAGGTTCTCGATCTTATCAAGGTCAACTTCAAAGAATATTGCCTGACCCTTATTTCTTTTTTTTGTCCCGGTTGAAAGATATGCACCAAATTCTTCCGGTCGTAGCATTGAAGCTATCAATGCTTCAGGGGTTGCTGTTAAATAAATGTATTTATTCATAATTAATAAATTAGCGGCCTAATGAATTTTAAAATTCATTATTGGTTATTCGTAAAATTCGAAATACGATAATTTTGCATCATCTGATAATACTAAAAACCTACAGTTAAAGATTTTACAGAACCAGATTCATTATAAGAATCTTTCAATTAAATTGAAGTATTCCATTAATGAAACACTACTGGGTTGCTTTTACCTGCTATGGTAAAAGGTGATATTCCTTAAGGAAATGTTTCAATGCGAAGATGATTTTTGAGAGAAGATCAAATCTGAAGTTTGGTAATCAGAGGGCTTAAGTGAAGCGTTTTCGAAGTGAAGAGAGTACTATGAGAAATTAATGAGTATTTCTTTTTTGAATATATATTAATCTGAAGATTAAAATTGCTGATATGATCGTCTTTTGAATCAAATGAAACAGGGCCTGAAATCGCCATTATCTCAACTTTCAAACCAGATGACGTGGATGTGGAATCATCAGTTTTTAATTCTAAGTTCTGATCATTTTTATTGAGCTTATCATCTCCAAAAAGATGACTATCTGTTTTAACCATCATTTCCGGACTTAGAATAATAAAAAAAATATTAACTGTACAAATCAGGAATAATGTGATTATAAAAATAAATCGATATTTTGACAAGTCTTTATTCAATTTGAAAGTGTAAAATTGTACTGCAAATCTATAATAAAAATTAATAAATAAAAAGTTAATCATATTTCAGAAGTCTTTTAAATAGCCCGGACTAAACCGGATAAGTTTAAACACCGTTCCGTCGCTCCAACACACAACTCTTTTTGTTTACCTATACTTCGTTGTAAGACATCTTTATCATTACACAAAAACCCCTACAAGTTTACCTGAACTTTGCCGCCTTGATAATTTTATCAAAACCTGACAACTCCTTTAGATCTAATTGGACAGGTTACACCTACATTTAACCTTAAAAGCAAAATCTATTTTTGATTTTTAAGAGGCTTTTAGGTTTATTCTTAACTTTGACTGATAATTAAATAATTCAAAACATGAAACCATGCACTCATCCCTGGCATTGTATCGAAACAGGTAACGATGCCCCGGCTTTTGTAAAAGGGATAATAGAAATTCCCAAAGGATCGAAGGGTAAATACGAAATGGATAAGGCTTCTGGTCTGTTGCGTCTCGACAGAGTGCTTTTTTCATCTGTCCATTATCCTGCAAATTATGGGTTTATACCACAAACCTACTGCGACGATCATGATCCCCTTGATATTCTTGTTATCTGTTCAATTGATGTATATCCAATGTGCATTGTTGAGGCAAAGGTGATCGGGGCGATGGAGATGGTCGATGGAAATGAGCGGGATGACAAAATAGTAGCTGTTGCCAGAAACGATATGTCAGTCAACTATATAAATGAACTGTCAGAATTACCTCCGCATACCCTGGTTGAACTTAAAAGATTTTTTGAAGACTATAAGAAGCTCGAGCATAAAGATGTTATTGTCGAGCAATTCATGAATAAGGAAAAAGCTTATGAAATTATACAGGAGAGTATGAAACTATACCAGGAAATGAAAGATACACTGATTCAGCCTCTCTAGCCAGGTTTATTGTGGCCATTCCCCGTCAATTATCTGTTTGGCGATAATTTTAGCGGATCAATAACCAAGTGTTTTATCAGCTTGCGGTTCAATATATAACAAATATCAAATGAGAACTATTTCATTTAAAAAAACTATTGCCCTTGAAATTATTTTGGTCTTCCTGTATACTGGTCTTGTTTTTTCTCAGCAGAAGAATGAAGACAATTTTTCCGGGAAAGCTGATCTCTATAAGGCAAAGAAGTTTGCTCTTGAATATTTGGGAGATAGCTTAATTGTTAAAAAATTCGGAAATATTTCAGATTCAATCTGGAATTACTCCGAATTGGGAATGCAGGAATTCAAATCATCGGCAATTCTGATTAAAACTCTTGAAGCAGAGGGTTTTAAAGTTGAAAAAGGAGTTGCCGGAATGCCAACCTGTTTTATTGCTTCATGGGGTAACGGGAAGCCTGTTATAGGGATTCTGGGTGAATTTGATGCATTACCAGGGCTATCCCAAAAAGCATTAGACCCTGTACAGCAGCCGGTTGTTGATGGTGCCCCCGGACATGGATGCGGTCATAATATGATGGGTTCAGCAGGAATTGCGGCAGCAATTGCCGTAAAGAGAAGCCTTGAAAAGAATAATCTTCAGGGGACAATAAAATTTTTCGGATCACCTGCAGAAGAAATTGTCATAAGCCGGCCATATATGGTCATAGATGGAGTTTTTAAAGATGTTGATGCTGTGATAGATAATCATGCATCTGCTGAGTTATCAACCAGTTATGGAGTAAACGGCAATGCTGTGATGTCTGTTATTTTTTCATTCAAAGGAAAAACAGCTCATGCTGCCGGTTCTCCATGGGCAGGGAGAAGCGCTCTCGATGGAGTTGAATTAATGAACGTGGCAACTAATTACCTTCGGGAGCATCTGTTTTATACATACCGGATGCATTATGTAGTTACTGAAGGTGGAGAAGCTCCAAATGTAGTACCGGATAAAGCATCGGTCTGGTATTATATAAGGAATACGGATGACAGACTTGAGGAGATGTATAATCGTGTTCTTGATTGTGCAAATGGGGCAGCATTGGCTTCAGGTACTTCCCTCGACACTGTAACAATCATAACCGCGGTTCATCAGCGGCATTCCAGCAAATGTATGGCTGAATTAATCCAAAAGAATATAGAACTGATCGGAATGCCACAATGGTCAGAACAAGAACAGGTTTTCGCAAAAGCCCTTCAGAAAGAACTTGGAGAAAAAGAATCAGGTTATTCCCAAAAGTTTAAACCGCTTGCTAAACCATCGACCACTGAGGTGGGAGGAAGCTCATCAGACGTCGGAGAAGTGACGATGATAGCACCGACGGCTACACTTTATTTCCCTGGCGGAGTTCCGGGGGAGATCAGTCATCATTGGTCAACAGTATCTTCAGGTTATGGGACTGCCGCCTGGAAAGGTCTTAATACCGGCGCCAGGGTAATGGCAGCAACTGCGCTTGATCTGCTCACAAAACCAAAACTTTTGGAGGAGATAAAGAAAGAGTTTGCAGAATATTCACGAGATCACCCATATAAATCATTTCTTCCAAAAGGGTCAAAACCACCCCTTGACATGAACAGGGAGACTATGGAGAAATACCGGGATCTCATGGAAAAGAAGACTCGGGAATAATATTACGTTCAAAAATAAAAATGAGAATTAACTTAGCACCTTCAAAAACTAAGAATTTGAAAAAGCATTTAATCTGAAATTCCGATGCAGAAAGGTTATTTTGATTCAACATCTTACCATTCACCTGAAAAGGAACATTTATCATTTAAGGAAAAAATTCTTCTTGATAACCGGTTATATTTTATTTTTAAATATGCAACTATAGTTCTGCGGACCAGGAAGGAAGCTATCAGAAAAGAATATGATACGAAAGCCTGGACAGATTCTTCTTTTGAAATTTTCAGGGTTATTGAAAATACCGGCGGAAAATTTCATATCACGGGTATGGAAAATATAACAAAATCATCCGGCTCTGTGCTTTTCATCAGTAACCATATGAGCACCCTTGAAACTATGATATTGCCTTCAATAATCGGACCACACAGGGAACTTACATTTGTGGTAAAAGAGAGTCTTGTTAAACATCCCCTCTTCGGAGATGTAATGAGATCGAGAAATCCGATTGTAGTTGGGAGAACGGATCCGAGGAAAGATCTTGAAGCTGTAATGAATGGGGGTGTTGAATTATTAACCAATGGAATTTCAATAGTCATTTTCCCTCAGAGCACAAGAAGTGTTGAATTCAAACCTGAAGAATTCAATTCACTGGGTGTGAAGCTGGCAAAGAAAGCTGGCGTTGATGTTGTCCCAATTGCATTAAAAACTGATTTCTGGGGCAATGGAAAGTTGATAAAGGAAGCTGGCCCTCTGGACAGTCATAAACCTATTCATATTAAATTTGGTGAACCGATCAGTATTACCGGAAACGGGAAAGTGGATAATCAGAGGATCATAGATTTTATACAATCATCGCTTGAGGAATGGAAGTGACCGGGGAGTTAGTATTCCCAAAGCCAATTAATTTTTAGAGTCATATTTTATTTAAGTGTAATCCTTACATTTAAATTAATTTTTATAAATTTGTTTTGATAAATCGTAGTTTTTAAAGATTTCTTCTCTTTAATTTGATAGCTTACAATGGAGTAGTTTTTATTGAAACATTTCATATAACCTAATTATTAATCATAACAAAAAGTATTTATTATGGCAACATTAGACTGGATCATTCTGATCT
>Ga0209123_1004169_pt1 | contig 10120 bp, 7 predicted proteins | sample BarGraIncu00431A_FD_184500 | JGI IMG/M metagenome (GOLD analysis project Ga0209123, IMG submission 184500) | Arctic peat soil microbial communities from Barrow, Alaska, USA - Barrow Graham LP Incubations 004-31A (SPAdes) (version 2) | ecosystem: Environmental > Terrestrial > Soil > Wetlands >...
AAGTGTTTATGAAAAAAATAAGAGTAAAAAAATATTTTATATAATACTATCAATATTAGTAATAACAAATATATTAATGACTTTTTCTATAAATGCATATTTGGGTTTTGTATTAGGATTATTGGTGCTTACCCTAATTTATAGCACTAAGTTGATCTTTGCTCTAGGTGGTTTTGGTGTATTGTTACTTTTCATACCTTCAGTTTCTATAAGAATTAAAGGGGTTTTTGATTTATCCCATAATGAATTGAGAATTAAACTTTGGAAAACTGCTATATATATGATAAAAGACCACCCAATTCTAGGGGTTGGTAACGGAAATTTTGTTGCAAGGTATAATGAATATGTATATAAGTATAAAGAATTAAAATATTATGCATATCAGAACTATCCAACTCATAATTCGTATTTAAAACTACAAAGTGAGCTGGGTATAATAGGAATACTTTCCTTCTTAGGTATCATTTCAATGACACTATTTAGGATAAAGAAACTGTATACCGAAACCACTGATAAGTATCATAAAGCATTTTATATTGGTGTAATGGCAAGCATGGCTGCATTCTTATTTATGAATTTATCGGACAATCTGTTTTTTGTGCCAAAGGTAACGACTTACTTTTGGGTTTTATTAGGTACGTCAGAAGCTTTACTATATAAGAACCAAAGGGTAGAATGTTCGAACACTGGGTTAAAAAAGCAAATTTAAAGTACCACAGAGAGAGAATACTATTTAATATACCATAAAATAGGTTGCGCTTACGACCCCTTAGTTGTGAACGAACTTACAACAAAAAATTCCTAGTCGATAAAACGAAAAGTAAACAAAACTTAACAAAGCCATCAAAATCAGAAGTTATTTAACTTCTGATTTTTTTTCGTCTTGATATAAAATCCAACCTAAGCGCACTAAAACCAATGACTAACACTGTACTTTAAAAAAATAAATCAAACAATCTATTCGTTTACATTATATTGTTAAGAGTTTTTAACATAAATCACTACGAAAACGAATTTATACCATAAAATTAATTATATTAAATAATTATATAAAATAAGTATAATAAATGAACTAAACTAGTCTATTTATGTCTAAAAAGGTAAATCGACTAATTTTTTAGCGTATTTTGGAGTATACGGCAAATAACATACTTAGTTAGCGAATTAGCAGTTTGATATAACATTTGCTCGGTTATATAATAAAAACAGATATTTTGAAACAATTATCGAGGAAGCTTTTCGGTGGTTAAATGAGGCCGACCTTACATAAAAGATATACATAGAATAGATAAATTCGAAACATACATATGAAATGTAAATACCAAATACACTTGCGAAATCAATGCATTACATAATAAAGGAGATAATTTATATGAGAGTTAAGAAAGCTATTATACCAGCAGCAGGACTTGGAACAAGATTTTTGCCAGCAACTAAGGCATTGCCGAAAGAAATGTTACCTATAGTTGATAAGCCTACAATGCAATATATTATCGAAGAAGCTATTGAATCTGGCATAGAAGAAATTTTAATTATTACAGGAAGAAACAAAAAATCCATTGAGGATCATTTTGATAAATCAGTAGAACTTGAGCTGGAACTTGAAAATAAAAATAAAGATGAACTACTTAAACAGGTAAGGGACATCTCAAATATGGTTAATATACATTTCATAAGGCAAAAGGAACCTAAGGGACTTGGACATGCTATTAACTGCGCAAGAGCATTTGTAGGTAATGAACCTTTTGCTGTTATGCTAGGCGACGATATAGTGGATGCGGATACACCTTGTTTAAAGCAGCTTATGGATTGTTTTGAGGAAAAAAAGACTACAATTCTCGGAGTTCAGGAAGTAGATAAGGAAAACGTAGATAAGTATGGAATAGTTGATGGAGTTCAAATTAGCGATAAAGTTTATAAGGTAAATAATCTTGTTGAAAAGCCAAGGGTAGATTTGGCACCATCAAACGTAGCTATACTTGGTAGATACATAATTACACCTGAGATATTTGATATTTTGGATAATACTTTGCCTGGTAAAGGCGGGGAGATCCAGTTAACTGATGCACTTAAGACATTAATTGAAAGGCAAGAAATGCACGCATATATATTTGAAGGCCGTAGATATGATGTAGGTGATAAATTAGGATTTTTACAGGCTACCGTAGAGTTTGCTTTGAAAAGAGATGAGTTAAAGGTTCCATTTATGGAGTACCTTCAGACATTAAAAGATAATGATAAATTTAAAGGCCTATACGAAGATGTAAAAGACGAAACTTCAAGTCATGCAATGTATGTTGATTAAGGATTATGATTTTACGAGAAAACATACTCAAATAGCAAAAGGTGTTGCAGTAACGCTTATGATGATCCATCACCTATTTGCTTTTCCAGAAAGAATAGAAAATGTATCATATATTTCATTGCTTCATTTTGGGAACTTTGGCCTTTATAAATACACGAGTATAGAGTTTTTCTTAGGAGACTTTGCAAGTATATGCGTTGCTATGTATCTATTTTTAAGTGGATATGGCTTATGTAAAAGTATGCTAAGCAAAGAGAAATTTACAATTAAAGATTCAATTAAGAAAATGATGAAATTTTTGACCAACTACTGGGTGATATTTATAATATTTGTCCCAATCGGATTAATTTGGTTTAGAGGGGATAACGGGTATCACCTGAATATTGTTGAATTTATGGCAAATTTATTTACCTTAAGTTCTTCTTATAATAGTGAGTGGTGGTTTGTACGATTGTACATAGAGTTGTTATTGATTTTCCCACTTGTAAAACGAATTCTTAAGGGCGGCATTGCGTCTACATTAACAATGACTTTAGGTTTGTACATGTTATCTATTATTATGGAAGTGATAGTAATGAAATTGCCTTTATTATTTTTTTTAAAAGAGAATTTTATATATCACGATATAATGAATATTTTATTCTGGCAAGTGACATTTTGCATGGGATACATAATAGCAAAGTTTAATTTATTTAATTATATAAATAAGCAGCTAAAAATCAGAGGATTAGATAAAAATGTTTTTTACATAACATTAATCCTTGCCATCATATGTTTTAGAATTAAGTTCTCAGCCATTTGCATTAGTATTGGAAAAGGTAACGCATCTTATATTGATTTTATTTTGGCACCTATTTTTATATTTGTTTGTACAAATCTTATTTATAGAATTAAGGGGAGCTGTATCTTTTTAATTTTGGGAAAACATTCAACAAACATATGGTTAACGCATACTTTTTTTTGTTTTTATTATTTTCAAAGGTTTGTATTTTTGCCTAGGTTATCTATATTGATTTTAATATGGCTCGCCGTTTTAAGTATTGCAGCATCAATATTTATTAATTTTCTAGTAAAAAAACTAGAAGGGTTTATTAAAAAGATAAATTCATCAAAATTAAAGGGGGAGGTATAAGTGCAACAACCACAAAGAGAATCAAGAGTTATAGAGGAAGACAATGTTACGCAAAAACCTACTTATGAAAAGATTGCTAGTAGGTATAAAAAGAACATAGGATATTTTATATTAAAAAGAATAATTGACGTTATAGGTGCTTTAGGTGGAATAATTTTAACTTGCCCAGTTATGATTATTGTCGCTATTTGGATAAAACTCGATTCGAAGGGACCCGTTTTTTTTGCTCAGAATAGAGTTGGAAAACGAGGAAAACAATTTACAATGTACAAGTTTAGATCAATGTGCTCAGGTGCAGAATATCTCCTTAATGAACTTAAAGATGATAACGAGATGTCAGGACCTATGTTTAAGATGAAAGATGATCCTAGAATAACAAAGATTGGGAAGTTTGTACGCAAAACAAGTATAGATGAACTTCCACAGCTATTTAACATACTAAAAGGGGACATGTCCATAGTTGGACCAAGACCAAGTCTTCCTAAGGAAGTAAAACAGTTTACAACTTTTCAAAAGCGAAGACTTGTTGCAAAGCCAGGTTTAACTTGTTATTGGCAGGTAAATGGACGCAGTGATGTTAGTTTTAAAGAGTGGATGAAAATGGACGCTCTGTACATAGAAGAGAGAAATACATGGATAGATATAGTCCTTATATTCAAAACGGTGGGAGTGCTGTTTGGAGATGAAGGCGCAAGGTAAAAGGGGAGACCCCTACCGACTATCGCCGGTTATGAAATGGAAAATAAGTGAACTGCAAATATAGAAACGAAAGAATATGGAACACAAGCAACATATTAGAGGAGGAAATACAGTTATGAAAGGTATTATTTTAGCTGGAGGATCAGGTACTAGGCTCTATCCGGTTACAAGAGCATTATCAAAACAAATGGTACCCATATATGACAAGCCAATGATTTATTATCCTATGTCAGTTTTAATGCTTGCAGGAATTAGAGAGATACTTATAATTTCAACTCCAAGAGATTTGCCAGGCTTTAAGGAGTTGTTTGAAGATGGTAGTGAACTAGGAGTTAAAATAGAATATGCAGTTCAAGAAGAGCCAAATGGACTAGCCGAGGCTTTCATAATAGGTGAAGATTTCATTAAGGATGATAATGTGGCTATGATTCTTGGTGATAATTTATTTTGGGGACAAAGTTTTTCGCAGAGTCTTGGCAAAGCAGCTGAGCTAAAGTGCGGCGCCGAGATTTTTGGATATCATGTTCAAGACCCAACATCTTTTGGAGTTGTTGAGTTTGATAAGGATGGAAAGGTAATTTCTCTAGAAGAGAAACCAGAAAACCCAAAATCTGAATATGCTATTCCAGGATTATATTTTTATGATAACAGTGTTGTTGAAAAGGTTAAAAATTTAAAGCCATCTAACCGTGGAGAACTTGAAATTACGGATTTAAATAGAATTTACATGAATGAAGGAAAACTTAAGGTGAATCTACTTGGGAGAGGCCTGGCTTGGCTTGACACTGGAACTCATTCTTCAATGCTTAAGGCTTCAAATTTTGTTGAAGCGGTGCAAAGTACACAGGGAACATATATAGCTTGCCTTGAAGAAATTTCATATAGAAAAGGTTGGATAACCATGTTGCAGCTTAAGGCACTAGCAATGCCGCTGTTAAAAGGTGGATATGGAACTTATCTAATGGATATCGCTAATGAATATAAAAAAACAAATAGAGATGCAATAAAAGAAGTAGCAAGAATTAATTTATAAAGCTTGGAGGTATAAAATAAATGAAAACTTACTTAGTAACAGGTGGAGCAGGATTTATAGGATCAAACTTTATTCTTTATATTTTAGGGAAATATAAAAATGTTAAAATAGTGAATTTAGATAAATTAACTTATGCAGGGAATTTGGAAAACCTAACCCAGGTTGAAAATAATCCAAACTATACTTTTGTTCAGGGAGATATATGTAATAAAAAACTAGTAGAAGAGTTGTTTGAAAAATACAATATTACCTATGTTGTAAATTTTGCAGCAGAGTCTCATGTGGATAGAAGTATAAAGGAACCAGAGATTTTTGCAATAACTAACGTGCTAGGAACAGTAAATCTTTTGAACTGTGCTAAAAATGCATGGGAGATTGAAAATGGTTTTAAGAAGGACGTTAAATTTCTTCAAGTTTCAACAGATGAGGTATACGGATCCCTTGGCCCCGCGGGTTATTTTGTGGAAACAACTCCAATTGATTCTCACAGCCCCTATTCATCGTCTAAGGCTGCTGGAGATTTAATGGTAAAATCGTACTTTGATACGTACAAAATGCCTATGAACATAACTAGATGCTCAAATAATTATGGAGCATATCAATTTCCAGAAAAGCTTATCCCTCTTTTAATAAACAACTGTTTGCATCAAAAGGATTTGCCTGTATATGGAGATGGTTTAAATATTAGGGATTGGTTGTACGTTGAAGATCATTGTAAAGCTATTGATATGGTATTAAGTGGTGGACGCTCTGGAGAAGTTTATAATGTGGGCGGGCATAATGAAAAAACAAATATCTTAATAGTTAATAGTATTATTACCTATTTAAATGAAAATGTAGATAAAGAAATAACAGATAAATTGATTAAATATGTTGAAGATAGAAAAGGCCATGATAGAAGATATGGCATTGATCCCACCAAGATAAAAGATGAACTTGGATGGTTTCCGCAGACGACTTTTGAAGTTGGAATAGATAAGACGATTCAATGGTATTTAGATAATAAACAGTGGATGGAGAATGTTACATCTGGTGATTATCAAAAATATTATAAGAAGATGTACAAAGAAGATAAGTTAAACAAATAGGAGTGGAAATTTTATGCAAAACCCCTTAATTTCAATTATAGTACCGATTTACAATGTGGAGCCGTATATTCGAAAGTGCATAGGCAGCATTTTAAATCAAACATATAAAAATCTTGAGATCATCCTTGTTGAGGATGGATCACCTGATAAATGCGCAGAGATTTGTGATGAATATTCCTTAAAGGATAATAGAGTTAAAACAATCCATAAAAAAAATGGAGGCTTAAGTTCTGCAAGAAACGCTGGAATTGATATCGCAAGTGGAGAATATATAGGTTTTGTTGATTCGGATGATTGGATTGAAAATGACATGTATGAATCACTTTATAAAACTCTAAAAGAACATAATGGTGATATTTCGGTTTGTGGTAGGTATATAGTTCAAGGCGGCAGAATAACAACAATTTCAGATACAGAAGTTGCTTATGAATTCTCAAGAAAAGAGGCATTAGCAGAGCTTGTGCTTGATGAGTGCAGAGGCATTAAGAACTTTGCATGGGATAAACTCTATAAAAAAGAACTGTTTGATACTATTAGATATCCAGAAGGTAGATGTTTTGAGGATATATTTACTACATATAAATTGTTTGCAATTGCCTCGAAAATAGTGGAGATAAAAAGTCCTAAATATTATTATCTGCTTCGGGGTGACAGTATTTGTGGCACCAACACTCCTAGCAAAAGATATGATTATTACCAGGCGAATATGGAATGCCTTGAATATATAAAAAAAATAGAACCATCATTAACTGATATGTGCGATAGGCAATTGTTTAATAGATTGCATTTTTGTTTAAATGACATATTGGCACTGGATTATAAGAAAAATGAATTTACAAAAGAGATAAAAGAAATCTTAAATAAGCTAAAGGAAAACGCGACTTGTTTAAAAGAGAATAAGCAAATGGGATTAAAACAAAAAGCATCCTTAAAGTTTATATGTAATAACCCTAAGTTATACACAGCTGTTTACCCTAAACATAAACAAAATAAAACTAAAATTAAGAACTTGGTTAAACCAATGATTCCACGTAGGGTTAAAAACAAAATAAAATATATCAAGATGTTAGAAAAGGGATATAAAGAAACAAATCATTTATATGAGTTAAATAATGATGAAAATCATATTTTTCTTATAGGAACACCAAACCATGGTAATTTGGGAGATCAGGCTATAGTGTACGCTGAGATGAAGTTTTTAGAAGATCATTTTAAGGAACAAAAGATTATAGAAATAACTACATCAGATTTAATTAATCATATAAAAAGCTTAAAGAAAAATGTTAAAAAAAATGATGTATTTGCACTACATGGTGGTGGAAACTTAGGGGATGAATACTTCTGGGAAGAAGAAGGAAGAAGACAGATTATTTCGCAGTTTAAAGATAATAAGATTATTGTATTCCCACAATCCATTTATTTCAAAGACACGCAGAATGGTAAAAAAGAGTTTGAAATAACTAAATTCATTTATGGTGGTCATCCAGATTTAACTATGGTGGCAAGGGAACTTACATCTTACAACATAATGAAAGAGGCTTTTGCAAAAAATAATGTAATTATGACTCCAGATATTGTTATGTATTTGAATAAAAGTTTCCCTAGATATGAGAGAGAAGGCGTTTTATTAAGCCTTAGAAAAGATAGAGAAGGTGTTTTGTCCATAGGGCAAAAGGATGATATTAATAATATGGCCTCTAGCAACTTTGACAAAGTGATTATTACAGATACACTAGCGGAATGTAGGGGCAGCGAAGATGAAGTCCTTGAATATATGATTAATGTTAATCAAAGAGAAAAAGAATTAAACAGGAAATGGGATCAATTTAAAAAAGTTGAGGTAGTTATCACTGATAGGTTACACGGAATGGTGTTTTGCGCGATTACATCTACGCCTTGCATTGTTATAGCAAATTATAATCATAAGGTGAAAGATACATATGAATGGCTTAAAGATTTAAATTATATTAAATTTGTAAGTGATATAAACGAAATTCCTGGTTTAATTAAAGAACTTAAAACTGTTCAAATTAAAACATATGACAATACATTTGCTATAAGAAATTACAAAAAAATAATAGATGTATTACAAAGTAAAAAAGTGATTGCTAAGTGAGAGAAACAAAACAGTAATAGAGGTGAGAAAAACTTGAAAAATGGTATGAGAAAAGCAGTAGTTATAACATATATCACTATAATTGTGGGAAACGTAATATCACTTATGTATACGCCATTTATGTTATCAAAACTTGGAAAAGCAGAATATGGGTTATTTTCACTCGTAAATTCAATAGTAGCTTATATCTATTTGCTAGATATGGGATTTGGAAATGCTGTAATTAGATATAACTCGAAATATATGGTGGAGAAAAATGAAGAGGGACGAAAAAAGATAAATGGAATGTTTTTATCTTTATATTTAGTCTTAGGGCTTATATCTCTTTTCATAGGAACAATAATTTATTTTAATTTGGATAAAATCATGGGCAAAAGTTTGAGTTTAGATGAAATAATAAAAACTAAGCAAATGTTTATGGTTGCAATTTTTAACATAGCGCTATCATTTCCACTTAGTATATTTAATTCAATAATAACGGCGCATGAGAAATTTGTGTATATAAAATTAATTAATCTAATTAGAACAATTTTAAACCCTGCAATAATGATAACTGTATTGTTATTTGGATCTAGAGCCTTTGGAATGATTATAGGATCAACAGTGTTTAATCTAATGCTTGGTCTAATGAACGTTATCTATTGCTTTAAGGTACTAAAACTTAAAATAAAATTTGGTGGGTTTGATAAAATTTTGTTCAAAGAAATATTTAAGTATTCATTTTTCGTATTTTTGAGTGCAATAGCATATCAAATATATTGGAATACAGATCAACTAATTTTGGCAATTTTCGTAGGTTCTGCGCCTATTGCTATATATGCAGTTTCATCGCAATTTAACACATACTTTATATCATTATCAAATGTATTATCAAGTATGTTTTTGCCCAAACTCACAAAAATGGTGACGGTTGAGGAAAACAGAAACGAACTAATGAAACTATTAACAAAAGTAGGGCGAATTCAATATTACATTTGTAGCTATATTTTTGTAGGTTTTATATTAGTAGGCAAACAGTTCATAACTAGGTGGGTGGGGGACTCCTATTCCTATTGTTATGTAATTGCAATAATACTAATGTTTCCACAAATTTTCTCAATTATTCAATCACTTTTTGCTACAATGCTGGAAGCTATGAATAAGCATAAGATTAAGGCCTACATCTACCTGACCATTGCCATCATTAATGTACTTATATCAATAGTTCTGGTGCAGAAATATCAAGGGCTTGGATGCGCAATTGGAACAGCAATCGGCATGGTTATCAATGCTATTGCAAACAATGTATATTACAAATATGTTATAAAACTAGACATAAAATATTTTTGGCTTCAAATATTAAAATTAGTGGTGCCGAGTTTCATTACCTTTGGCCTGGGATTCATTGTTATAAAAGTTTTGAGTCCATCCACTTATATTTCCATAGTGATCTTCGGGGTCATTTTTACAATATTATATTTCTTAGTATTTTGGATATTGGGATTTAATAAATACGAGAAAGATATCTTTATGGCGACAGTTAAAAAATTGAGAAAAGCCAGAAAGGTGAGGGACAGTTAACAACTTTGCTTGCATGTGAAGATGGAAAAGTGGGGGACAGTTGGTAACTTTATCTGAAAAGATGTGAAAATGTGAGGGACGGTTAACAACTTTATCTAAAAAGGTTAAAAAAGGTTGGGGACAGTTAATAACTTTGCTAGAAAGATGGAAAAGGTGGGGACAGTTAACAACTTTAGCGTAGATCGGA
>Ga0209123_1004171_pt1 | contig 10114 bp, 12 predicted proteins | sample BarGraIncu00431A_FD_184500 | JGI IMG/M metagenome (GOLD analysis project Ga0209123, IMG submission 184500) | Arctic peat soil microbial communities from Barrow, Alaska, USA - Barrow Graham LP Incubations 004-31A (SPAdes) (version 2) | ecosystem: Environmental > Terrestrial > Soil > Wetlands >...
CAAAGCATTGGTTAGCATATAACTATGACAATATTATGGTAGATAATAAAGATGAATTGATATGTCAGGGACATATTAAAATTGGGTATGCTTCTATATGGCAAATTATCACAATTAAAATAAAAGAAGGTCGCTATAAATATGAGATAACAAATTTTCAAGTCATTCAACATGATGTGATGAATGGTTCATCACTTGATGTAGACATACCCTTAGAGAAATATCATTCATTTCTGGGATTAGGAGAAAAAGAGGGATTTAAAGATATAGATAGTCAAATAAATACACTAATTGAATCTTTCGAAAAAGCGATTAGTATTGAAAAAGTAGATAATTGGTAAAAAGCTCTGTTGAGTGTAGTGTGTGTTTGGCGTAGTCTCCTGACTACGTCAAGTTAGAAGCAAGTCTCTGCCTTGTATATTGAAATATACTTTTAAAAGCTGGAGCCTGCCTACCGCAGGCAGGCTTTTATTTTAGCACTGCGTAGTCTGGAGACTACGACGAACCGAGCACGAAAACTGTACAAGCGTTACAAAACCAATATGAACAAAGCCTATCGTTGGCTGGACAGGGTAAAGAAGCAATTCCCAAACCTATTCTATCAATGGAGATACGGATTGCATAATGAATATTTGAAACGCACAGATTTGTATAACAAGAGCCGTGTGATGGGAGACTATCAAGCACGGTTCCGTGAGAACGCAATGGTGAAAGTCCATGGCGTGACTCAATTATGGGGCATTTTAGAAAAAAAGAAAATGAAGAAAAACCTGACAATAATTTTACTTTTGACACTTTTGTCCAGTTGTGGAAAGACAACTCAAAAAGACAACGTTTCATTGAACGAGAAAAGACAAAAGACAGAATATACTTTTTCAGAGTATTCTGAAAAAATTCCAATTATAAATCTTCCATTTAGTTCGACTTGTGACATTGAATTAAAAGGTTCTAGATTCGGCTTTACGGACAAAGAGATCTCAAAATATGGAAGAAAGGATTGTTATGTTTATGGTAAACTTGTCGACAACGAAAAATATACAGCAATCATTTATTTACTCCCCTGTGACATAGTTTTGCCAATCATACAGACAACTGACAAAAAAGGAACAAAAATTTCAGAATTAGAATTACATGACGGTTACTGTGGAGAAGACGAATTTAGTTGGGGAAGTTCGGGTTTTACAATAAACAAAGACTTGACAATTCAAATAACCGACTCTGCAAGTTCATTTGAAAGAGATGACAAAGCAGAAATAATTGAATCGACAAAAAAGGTGACGGTAAAGCACAGACAGTTTTATATAAGCGAGAATGGTAAAATAGTAGTAAGAAAATAAAGACTAAAATAAAAGACAAAGAATATGAAACTCAATAAATCAATACTGATTTTTGTTTTAATAAGTCCAACTTTGTTTTTTTCTTGTGTAAGAATATCTGTAAAAAAGAGCTATGAATCAATGAATTCAAAGAACTCAATTGACTCTACTTTATCAAAGAATATAACATCAAAAGATTCTATTACATTTTACTTTTGGACAGCATATCGTTCAGACAGAGTTAAAGTATTTCAGAATGGTAATATGATTTATAATCAGAAGCTAAATTCATATAATGTACCTTGTGCAGGTTGGTTTACTTTCAAAAAAGAGAAAAAAAATAATATTCAAATACAAATCAATTGGAGAAAAACAAATGAATTTATTCTTGACAGTAAATATCGAAATGCGATTATTTATTGGGACTCATATATGTCTGAAATTAATTTAGAATATGGAAACAGTGAACCTCTTTTTGACTAAAAAAACGACCTTATAACACACGCTATGTTCACCTGCTGGCTGACATGCACTTAGCAGTATTTGCTCCCGCATTCACTTTTTCGCTTTGCGAAAGTGAAGCTCCCGCAAACCGCCAAATGCCCATAGCCTCGGTCGATATGCGGCAGCAGAAAAAAAAAGAAAATACATTAAATCAAAGACTAAAATGAAAGCAAACATTGAGAAATTATTAAAAGAAATTGGAAATGACCGACACGGTTTAGGTGATTTAATTATTCACTACGGCAAACCCGAAGAATTCGAAATGCAAGAGTGGTGGAATGCTCCAATAGAAGAATTAAAAGACAATCTTCGGAATAACGTTAAATCCGAAGAAAAAAAAGACCTTATTCTTTTGGCTATGGGTATCGGTGCAATAGAATATAATGAATCTAAAATATCAGAATACTAATACACTATGAAAAAGTTTTTAATTTTTCTTGGAGGCTTTGTTGCAGGCATATTGGTAACTCCCCGTCCTGAAGGATATGAATAATAAATGAGCAAAGCGTTGCGCTGGTTGTTGGGAACCATCGGTCACGACCACAGGGAGTAATTTTAATCCCAACTGTATGTATTATCAGGAACCAGAGGTCACGACCTACGGGAGTAATTTTAATCCGAGAAAATAAAATCCACTTTATATCCGGATGTGTTACTGGATTAAAAACCTGCCTGCCGCAGGCAAGTCCAAAGAATACAAGAACTGGGATCACAGATCCCAGTAGCAACCCCTGAACTGTAATGCATTTAATGCATATATCCTGGAGGATGAGGTAAAGAGGGATATTTGCAAGCAAACAGGGAAGAATTAGTTTAATCTTTAAGAAAGAAACGCTTCGCGTGGAAACTGGGATTGACGAACCTTTGTGTGTAATGCTGACTCACTTTTTCGCTTTGCGAAAGTGAATACTCCCGCAAACCGCAGGTGCGCATAGTCTCGGTCGTTATGGGCAAGGCTAAAAAATGAAAAAAGAGTATGAGGCAACTTCCGGTTATATTGATTTTAATGCTTTTATATTCTTGTTGACACAAATAAGAACACGAAAATTTCTATGAAAAACACGACAGAACTTTATAACACTTTTGACAGCGACATTCATTTAAAACCTGACTTCGACAAATCTGTATTTGACTCACTTCATTCATGGGACTTTGGTTGGGCTATTTTAGAACCAATAAATATCGCGCCTGACAAAGAAAAGGAAAAGACATTATCACGACGACTTTCACCTGGACAGAAAACTATTTATTTCTTCTGGTATCTTGACGAAGACGTTACAAATGGTGGATTTATTCAATTTTATTGGAATGGGAACAGACGATATTTACCACCAATCATTGACGGACTTAAACTTATTGGAGACACTACACTTCTACGACTCATTGAAAAAGCTGACAACGAATATCTTAAAAACAAAGAAAAATTTGATTTACAGCTAGAGAAAGACGATTGGGAACCACTTTATGACAACTTGAAAGACTTTGAAAAGTTAGATGACGAATATTATAAAATACACGACAAGACGATGGAACTTATCGAACAATACGCTCGACTACACGACTCTGAATTTGGAAAACTAAAATGAAAGAAAAGCCCTAGCCCATAACACACGCTATGTTTATTGGCTGGCTGACGTGCATCCCGGCGGTTTTGCTCCCGCATTCACTTTGTCGTTCCACGACAGCGAATTGAAAATCAGCGAAGCTAATGCTCCCGCAAACCGCCAAATGCCCATAGCCTCGGTCGTTAGCTGCAATTTTAAAAAAAAAGAAGATGAAAACTCATTTGACAATTTTAGCACTTATATTAACTCTTATTTCCTGTGAGACAAAACACTCAGAGACAACTAAAGAGACGATAAAACTGGACTGTGGAATTATTAATATTAAAATAGACACTTTTAATATCTCGACAGTTGGTAATTTTGAAAAGGTAGCATTATACCACAACAACTTTTATCTTGTTTTCGAGAAACCTGACAGTTATAATGGCAAACCAAAAAGAAAGATAATTATAATTGATTCTATTGGCAATAAAATTGGGAAAGTCTCTGTACCAAAAGACGAATTGGAAGACATTTCTTATTTTGATTTTGGAATTGAAAGTGACAGTCTATTTATAAAAAAAACACATTCCTTTTCTGAGTCAACATTTGTGCTAGATGAAAAAGAGAGTAAATTAAAGGCAACAAAAGTCAGATTGCTAACACAATATAAAGACAATGAATATTTTGTTTACGTAATTGACAGAGGAGAATTTGGTAGTGCAACATTTTTTAAAAATATGAAAACATTGTGGACAGGCAGAGTTAATACTGGCTGTTTGAATTCTACTCCAGCAATAATCAATAAAATTGATTCAAACTATTACATTTCAAATTCTAGTACATTTTTAGAAGGATACGCTCGCATATTAAAAGTCAACTATTTAAAATCATTTAAAGAAACTCCTTTCATATTTGATAAAAACCAATACATTAGTAACAAAGGTGTCGAAATAGCATTGGATTCTGCTAGAATGTATATGTCAACTTGCTTTGTCAAGGAAAAGAAGCTTTTATGTATTTACACAGTAGAAAACGAAACATATTTAGGAGAAATTTCAAATAAGAATGTAAAACAACTGTATAAATTTAAATTCAAATTTGATGCGATTCTAACTTCGCAACTTGAAAATGAGAAACAGATTCTTTCCGTTTATTTCTATGAAAGCAAAAAAAATGGAATAATGACAATCGACAAAAACAATATAGAATTCCATATATTAAACTAAAAAAAACTGCTGCTAATACATAGGCTTCCTGTGGTCTGAAAGACCCAGCAAGGAAGCGTCGGTTGAACCGTATTAGCTACGCTGATCTTCGATTCCCGTTTGCAGGGTGGTAATTCAACGAGTGTGGAGAAAAAAAGGAATCAATGCTTTCAAAGAGCTTATCAAGAGCTTTATCGCTCTGTTTTTACTAAAACGGACTTCTTTAAAGCCGATATAAGCTTTCAAAGAAATTAAGCATGAAAATAAATACAGTCAAACAAGTTTCGTATATGAGGCTTATTGAAGCCAAAAACGACAAAACAGATACCAAAACGAGAGAATATGGGTTTTTGCGCAGACTCTCGTTAGGGGGCAAGGCTAAAAAACAAAAGAAAACCGAGTTTTGAGTTTGACAAATTAGTGCGAAAAGGAAAAATATGAAATCAATGAAACCGAAAATTCTATTGGCAGTTTTAATTCTGCTGACAACGACAGGACAATTATTATTCGCACAAACTAAGGGTGTTGTGGTTGACAAAGTTTCTCGACAACCAATTTCTTATGTAAGTATTTATGCGAAAACTGGCGACAAAGTATTTGGTACAGTGACAAATGATAAAGGAGAATTCTCTGTTGACTTTTCTTTTCAAACGCTTTTCTTTTCACATATAAATTACGAGAAAACTGAAATTACAAAATCAGACTTGAGAGACTCAATATATCTAATTCCCACGACTACTTTGCTAACTGAAGTTGTTGTCAGCAGCAGACAACCTAAATGGATTAATTCAGTTTTAAAGAAAATAGTCGAACAGAAGAGTAAAAACTATCAAACAACTGAGAAAGCTTTTTCATATAAATATGAAACTTATACATTGAATGATTCGAATGGTTATGCTTTTAAAAGTAATGGAAATTTACTAATACCACAACTAAAAAAGAATGCTCAATATAAGATTGATGCACAGAAGAATATTATAAAATACAAAGACAAAACAGCAGGGACAGACTTCTCTAATTTAAGAAGAATGTTGTATGATGATTTTTTATTAAACCTAGACAACAACTTCATAAAAGACAACAACTTTAGTCTGAACGGCTCATTTTCGGACAAGAATAAGAACATAGTTCAACTAAATTTTTCGTCAAAAAAATACAGTGACTATGACGGTTATTTAGTTCTCGACACCTTGAATAAAGTAATTTTAGAAGTCGAAAGAAGTTCGGGGACTGATTTTAATATCAAAACCCAGACTTCAGGAATGCTTCGGAATCTTATTTCATCAAGAACAGGATTTAAATATAATACGTGGGTGACAAAAAGTATTACTAAGTACGTTAAAGTTGGTCAATCTTACTACATGTCAGACTGTAAGTATAAGTTTTATATGAAAACTTCAACCAAAAATAAAAAAGTAGACTCAAGTTACTTTACTTCAATTGAATCGCAATTAAGTTTCGACAATAAAACACAAAACTCAACGAAAGAATTTAAGATAATACCTAAGCCATATTATCTGGTTGTATTTTACACAAAACAAATGAAAGAAGCAGAAGAAACACTAAACAAAGTACCGGTGAGTTTTGAGAAATTCTAATAAATATAACACAACCAAAGCCCAGCTGCTAATACATAGGCTTCCTGTGGTCTGAAAGACCCAGCAAGGAAGCGTCGGTTGAACCGTATTAGCTACGCTGATCTTCGATTCCCGTTTGCAGGGTGGTAATTCAACGAGCGTGGAGAAAAAAGGAATCAATGCTTTCAAAGAGCTTATCAAGAGCTTTATCGCTCTGTTTTTACTAAAACGGACTTGTTTAAAGCCGATATAAGCACTTCTCAAAAAAGACAAAAACAAAAACTGTTTCAAACAGCCTCCAGCAAACGAGAGTTATTGAAGCCTGAAATAATATAAAAACGAAAATAATGAGAGTGTGGGTGGTTTTTGCGCAGACTTTCGTTATAGCCAATGGTAGATGCATAAAACACAACGAAATGATTTCAATCAGCGACCAACAAAAAACAAAAATTGACAATTTAAACCCTCTTGCAGACTCTAAGTTTAAATACAATAAGTCAAGATGGTCTGACCTCAATGCAGATTTCAAAGATGTAATTCAAGATTTTGAAGACAAAGAAATTACAAAACTAGATGTTATTGATGCTTACAAAAATTATTTTGCCGACAACAAAATCGGATTTATGAAAGCATTTTTATTGACAATGGTCTGGGGTTTTGCAGACACTGGATATGGAACTCACAGGACAAATAAATATATATTGACAGAGGAAAATCGAGTAAAAATAAAAACAGCCTTAGACTTCATCAATGAAAACAATCAAGGCAGTTTGAAAAACGCTTTCAAAGAACTGACTAAAATAAATGGACTTGGAATTAGCTACTTGACAAAGATTTTATACTTTGCTACAAGAGCAAAAAATATAGACAAGTATGCATTGATTTTTGACATTCGAGTTGCAGCGGCATTAATAAAACTAACGACACCAAAAGAAATATATGAAATTGTGAACATTGGACCATCTTCAAAATTTATAGATTATCAAAAATATAACGGCTTAATTCATAAATTGGCTTTGGACAATAATGTTGAGCCTGACCAATTAGAAATGTTTTTATTTAACCAAGACTTTGAATAAATGAATAGAACCACTGGCTATAATACTTAGCTTCCTGTGGTCTGAAAGACCCAGCAAGGAAGCGTCGGTTGAACCGTATTAGCTACCCTCAGCTGCCGCACGATTGCATCGTGTGGCAAGTAAGTTGGCAAGAAAAACAATTAAATGAAAGAAAACCATGAGTAGAAATTATAAATTTCATAATCCTGAAGGTGTCTATTTTGTCAGCTTTGCTGTAGTTGAATGGATAGATGTGTTTACACGTAATGAATATAAGGATATCCTACTGGATAGTTTGCGGTATTGCCAGCATGAAAAAGGAATGGAAATATATGCATGGTGTATAATGAGCAATCATGTTCACTTGATTTTTAGCAGTATAAAGAACGAACAGCCCGAATTGATATTAGGTAGTTTTAAGCGTTTTACCAGTAAAGCAATAGTAGCTGCCATAAAAGAAAACCTTCAAGAGAGTAGAAAGGATTGGCTGCTTAAACAATTTGAAGAAGCTGGAAATAAGTCTTCCAATGTAAAACAGTATCAATTATGGAGACACGACAATAAGCCAATAGAACTTTGGAGCAATAAAGTTATTGACGAAAAGCTAAATTACATACATAATAATCCTGTTGAAGAAGGTTTAGTATTTAAAGCAGAACAATATGTCTATAGTAGTGCGATTGATTATGCAGGCGAGAAAGGTTTATTGGATATTGTGTTGATCTAGAGTGTAGCCATACGATGCAATCGCGCGATTGCATCGCGTGGTAGGTAAGAGCAACAAGTAAATAACAATAATAAGAGTACTATATTTTTTTATGAAAGAGAAAAAGTTTTATTGGATGTTGGGTTGATTTAAGTACTTGCCACACGATGCAATCGTGCGGCAGCGGGCGCAAAAGTAAATCGAGAAATGATAATAACTTCAACAAAGCGTAGTCTGGAGAAACAGGCGTCTACAATGATTGCAAAAATAAAGAATAAAGGAGAAAAGTCAACAAAATCGTTATATCATTCTCAGAAAGGAATAGAAATTATTGATTACTATTTAAAAATACAATCTCAATACAGTGAAAATATAGCAATTAGTATGCTTGTCTCCAAGATGAAAGAAGTAGGGTTTGTTTCTGCACATTGCGATTGGCAAAATAGAGGAGCAGTTGATTTTGGTAAAAGAAGTAACCAATTTGATGGTCAATATCAGAATGAAGTTGAGTTAATAATGAGTCAGGCGAAGCAAACCCCTAAAATAAATCCATCCCAAGTTTTCTCTCCATTTCGCGGAGGAGAGGATGCTCTACATATAGAAATTAAACTCAAAGAATTATAGAAAATGAAAAAAACAATTATGACTTTCGTTATGGCTTTATGTGTTATCCATATTACTCTATGCCAGAATAAAGATGATTTTGGTGTAAAAGAGTTGGAAAAAATAGAAATGACTGCAAATAAAGGATTCTCAAAATTAGACAAAGAATCGCATACTCTTTCATTATTGTATTCGAATGAAATATTTGCAAATCTATATATAAACCAAGAAGAAAATAGTCTTGCTCCCAACAATATTTTACAGTTTACATATTTGATACCAGATATTCACAAAGTACTCAAGGAGGTTGGCAGAAAAGACATATTGCTATTTATTAAAAATGAGGTAGATAAATACGATCTGATGTTACAGACTGAACTAGATGAGGCTTTTAATAATGCAATTTCTGCTCTACAAAATAAGAAGCAGGTAGATGAACTTTCTAATGGATTTCAAATTAAGGCTGTTAACAAAGATTTTGATAGCGAATTCATAATTAAAGTGATTGAAATACATAAAAATCAATTCATTGTAAATATTTATTACTCAGTTGTATTAATCGGGTAAATGATAAAAAACAGACATACAAAGCTAAATCAACTCAACAGGAGAATCATTTTCCTGTTAGGGTCTTTGTGTGTTCTGTTTTCGTCATTCAGTTATTCTCAAGTTCAAGAAATCTCTTTTCCCGTGGGCAAGGTAGTAACCGGAGCCGCTGCCACAACCTATACCGTGCCCTATACCATTACGCCTCCACTCTCCCCCTCGTTTGTAACGAGGGGTAAATGGTTAGGCGTTTGTAACGCAGTAAAAGATTTAATGGTTCGGTGTTTGTAACGCAATAAAAGATTTAATGACAATAAATTTGTGATTAAAAAAACTAAATTATGTCATCAGAGAATTACAGAATTGAAAAGCAAGATGGGGTTTATTTCCTCACGTTTACAGTCACTGACTGGGTAGATGTATTTACACGACTGAATTACCGGATTATTATTGCAGAATCATTAGATTATTGCAGAAAAAACAAAGGATTAAAATTGTATGCATGGTGTTTAATGACAAATCATCTTCATTTAGTATGTAGCATTGAACCGCCTTTTAGAATGACTGATTTTCTCCGTGATTTCAAGAAGTTCACTGCAAAAGCAGTGCTTGATGATATACAGATTTTACCCGAAAGCAGGAGAGACTGGATGTTATACAGGTTTGAATTTGCAGGTAAATTTGATAACCGTATTGAAAAATACCGGTTTTGGCAAGATAAAAGTCATCCAATCGAGTTAACGACTACAGAAATGATTGATCAGCGCATCAACTATATTCATGAAAACCCTGTACGAACAGGGTTGGTAGCCAGAGCTGAAGATTATTTATACAGTTCTGCAAGAAATTATGCAGAACTGAGTAGTATTATTGAAATTGATATGATTTAGTGCTTTGTTACAAACAAATAACCATTAACCCCTCGTTGCAAACGAGGGGGAGAAGAAGAACAAGGGCGAAGAAATTGATTTAAATATTTTCAACTATTAATAATTTAAAAATTAGAAACCATGAGAACATTTTTCACTTTAATTTTTGCATCAGTTTTATTA
>Ga0209123_1004172_pt1 | contig 10114 bp, 9 predicted proteins | sample BarGraIncu00431A_FD_184500 | JGI IMG/M metagenome (GOLD analysis project Ga0209123, IMG submission 184500) | Arctic peat soil microbial communities from Barrow, Alaska, USA - Barrow Graham LP Incubations 004-31A (SPAdes) (version 2) | ecosystem: Environmental > Terrestrial > Soil > Wetlands >...
TGTGGAAGAATTGGGCAAAATGTTTCATAAAGAGGAAAACGTTGTCATCTCCAAAGATGTAATGTTTGCCTGTGCCGATTCCAACCAGAAAGATATGGTGAAAGACATTCAGGAAAACAATCTGGATGCTATCGTGGTTTGCTCTTGCTCACCAAAACTGCATTTACATACGTTTAAAAATGTGGCTTCGCGTGCAGGTTTAAATCCATCGAACTATGTTCAGGTGAATATCCGCGAGCAATGTTCTTGGCCACACAGTGACCGTCCCCGCGAAGCAACGGTGAAAGCCGCCGGATTGATCCGTGCGGGAATAAACCGTGTTTCGTTTTCCGAATCGTTGGAAAGTATTGAACTTTCGGTAAAGAAAACAGCCCTTGTGGTTGGTGCAGGAGTTGCAGGAATGAAAGCGGCTATTGAATTGGCAAAAAGTGGAAATGAAGTATTCCTTATTGAAAAAGATTATTTTGTAGGCGGACGTATTGCCCAGAAAGATAGTTTGTTCATGTCGGGACAAAAAGGAAAAGATATTGTTGCTTCTTTGTACGAAGAAATCAAAAAGCAAACAAATATCACTTTATTCACCGGAGCTACCGTTGAAAAAGTTTCGGGAAGTCTTGGAAATTTCCATGTTGATATTAACGTAAAACCTCGTTTTATCAATGGAAAAGCCGACAAACAAGCTGTGAAACGTGCTATGGAAGAATGTCCTGTTTCGGTGGATGATGTCTTTAATTTAGGTTTAACCAAACGTAAAGCCATTTATAAAAATTATCCTGAAGCATTGCCTGATGTTCCTGTTGTTGAAGCCGAATTATTGAAAAACGAAACTGATTTCGTTGCCAAATTTGCTTCTACATTGAACCTGAACGAGCAGGAAGAAACACTTTCGTTAATCGTTGGATCTGTATTGATAACAACCGGTTATGATAATTATCAACCCAAAGAAGGTGAATTTGGTTACAACAGCATTGATAATGTAGTTACTCTTCCTGAATTGAACCGTTTGATAGAGTTGAATCCGGAAAAACTGGTTTACAAAGGAAAGCAAATCAAAACCGTTGCATTTATCTATTGTGTGGGAAGTCGTCAGAAAAAAGGGGACAATAAATATTGTTCGCGTCAATGTTGTACGTCAACCATTCACACTTCGTTGCAACTTAAAGAAAAATACAAAAAAATCCAGACTTATCACGTTTATAGTGATATCCGGACTTACGGGAAACAGGAGATTTTGTATGCCGAATCGTCGAAACAAGGCGATATGTATTTCAAGTACGAAGATAAGGAATTACCTGTCGTAGAATTGGATGGCAAATCGACCATTGTAAAAGTAAAAGATTATCTGACAGCTAAAAAGGAAATTGAAATCGAAGCTGACTTGGTGGTGTTGGTAACAGGAATGGTGCCACGCGAAGATTCAGTTCGTATGTCAGAACTTTTCAAAATTCCAATCGGACGCGATAAATTTTTCAACGAAATTCACCCGAAACTGAAACCGGTAGAAACGGTTATCAAAGGAGTATACATTGGCGGAACCTGTCAGGGACCAAAAAATGTAACTGAATCAGTACAGTCTTCATTGTCAGGAGCTTCTAAAATCACTGCTTTGCTTAAGAGCGGAACTGTTTCTGTTGATCCTGTTATTGCCCGTGTGAATGCTGATGCTTGTACCTGGTGTGGAAAATGCTCTGATGTGTGCGACTATACGGCCATAAAAGAAGTGGAAGTGGATGGAAAACGCATTGCTGCTGTGAATAAAGCAGTTTGTACCGGTTGCGGTATGTGTGCTCCTGTTTGTCCGGTGAACGCTATTGAGATTGCTCAGTACACTGACCATGAAATCGAATCGATGATTGATGGTTTTATGCACGAAGTGAAAATCATGGAAAAAGAAGTGAACCCGGAAGAAGTTCAGGAAGAAGGCAAAGTGGGCATGAAAGAATATCCACAGGTTTGGAAAGAAATTCTGGCCGGAATGCCCGACGAGAAAAACACCATTCCAGAAATTGTCGCCAACTCTAAACTTGCCGGTGATTTGGTTACATTCCACCTGATGACTATGAACCGTTATGGTGTGGTAGTTCCTGTAGGAATGGATGCGAAAGAAGAATATTTTTATTATAAAAAGAAATAACTAACTAACAACCTCCAACCACCTAAAGGGGGCTTTTATGCCTCCTCTTTAGGGGCTGTGGGTAAATATAAAATAATATGTCAAGAGTTAATCCTGAATTTGCAACCGAACTTCAAAAATACGGAGCGACCGATTTTAGTGCCTGTTTCAATTGCGGAAACTGTACGGCAACTTGTGCGCTCTCAACACCCGACAGTTCGTTTCCACGTGAAATGATTCGTTACAGCACACTTGGACTGGAAGATGAAATAAAAGCGTCATTAAAGCCATGGGAATGTTATTATTGTGGAGAATGTTCGTCGGAATGTCCACGGCAGGCCGAACCGGGCGAGTTAATGATGTCGCTGCGTCGCTGGTTGACGGCCAAGTATGATTGGACAGGTTTGTCCGGTTTAATGTACAAATCGTTACCGGCAAGTATTACTGCATTCGTTCTTACTTTTATTGGTGTGCTGGCATTTGCCTTTAATGCCGATTTTAATCTGGAACACATGATGCACGTAGGTCACCTGTTCGAGGCAATCGCTATTGGTTCGATCATGGCGGTAATTTTTGTTCCGAATATTATTCGGATGTGGTATTTCACTATTTTGAAACCGAAAACAAAAGTGACGTTTAAAAAATATGTTACCAGCCTTGGTGAGTTTTTCGTAACAATGTTCACCCAGAAGCGGGCGTTGGATTGTGATGATAACCGCTTCCGTTGGTTTGAGCATTTTATATTGGTAATTGGCTATTTATCGCTGTTATTCACAACGGTATTTATGGATTGGTTTTCATCACAATACATGTTCGTTATTGTTTTCGGATACGTGGTTAGTGCCATTGTTTTTGTGGTAACGGTTGATTTTGTAAACAGCCGCATGAAAAAGAAAAAAACAATGAATCAACATTCACAACCTTCGGACTGGTTTTTCGTAATCTGGCTATTCATGATGGGCTTAACCGCCTTTATGACCCGCCTGTTTATTGATCTGGACATTTTGGAGATAAACAAATGGTTGTACATTCTTCATTTCACCATTTTGATTCAATGGGCATTAATCATAGTTCCTTTCGGTAAATGGACCCACTTCCTGTATCGTTCGTTTGCCATGTATTTTGCAAAATTGAAAGAAGCATAATTTGAAAATGTGTCCCGATAGCTATCGGGATTGAAGATTTGAAAATATAATCCGGCTGAATTTCTGTATGGAGATTCAGCCGGTTTTATTTTTAATATTTTGTTATAATGCAATTTGTGATTATCTCAAACTGTCCATTCGATAATGAATTAAAAAATAATGAGAATGAACTTAGCATATTTTTAGTTATTCCCCTAAAAAAAACGAGGTGACCATTTTTGGACACCCCGTTTTAAACAAAATGGAACTGTATTTTTATTTTTTCAATCTCTGCATGGCTTCAATCGTATTTTCATGGCTTCCAAAAGCTGAAAAACGTACATAACCTTCGCCGCTAGCACCAAAACCTGCTCCCGGAGTGGTAACAATGTTTTTTTCTTTCAGCAAATAATCAAAATATTCCCAACTGCTCATACTTGCAGGAGCTTTAGCCCAAACATAAGGCGCATTTACACCTCCAAAAATTTCATAGCCGGCAGCTAAAAGCCCTTCGCGGATAATACGGGCATTTTCAGTATAAAAATCGATCAATGCTTTCACCTGTTTTTTGCCTTCAGGGCTGTAGGTTGCTTCGGCTGCACGTTGAACAACATACGAAGTTCCATTGAATTTCGTGCACTGGCGGCGATTCCAGAGTTTGTTGATTTGTACTTTTTCACCCGTTGAGCTGTAGCCCATCAATTGTTTTGGTACCACCGTGTAGCCACAACGTGTTCCGGTAAAGCCGGCAGTTTTAGAGAAACTGCGGAACTCAATGGCTACATCCTTTGCTCCTTCAATTTCGTAAATGCTATGCGGAACATTTTCCTCGGTGATAAAGGCTTCGTAAGCTGCATCAAATAACAAGATAACATTATTTGCTTTGGCATATTCCACCCAAACGGTCAATTGTTTTTTGGTCAATGTGGTTCCGGTAGGGTTATTTGGATAACACAAATATACCAGATCAACTTTTTCTTTGGGTAATTCAGGAACAAAGCAGTTGTCTGAATTGCAAGGTAGATACACCAAATTTGTCCAAGCTCCGCTTTCGGTTGGTTCGCCTGCACGACCGCCCATGGCGTTGGTATCCACGTAAACAGGATAACTTGGGTCGGTAATGGCCACACGGTTATTGATATCGAAAATATCACCAATGTTACCGGTATCGCTTTTGGCACCATCGCTTACAAAAATTTCGTCAGCTTCAATATCAATGCCTTTTACTTTGAAGTCGTTGGCAACAATGGCATCGCGCAAAAACACGTAACCTTGTTCGGGTCCGTATCCTCTGAAGGTTTCGGCACTGCGTTGTTCTTCAGCTGCTTTAATCATTGCATCCACCGAAGCATCGGGTAGGGGAAGGCTTACATCGCCAATTCCCATGCGGATAATAGGAGCGTTTGGATTTTCTTCTTTGTGTTGTGCAACTCTTTTTGCTATTTCCGAAAAAAGATAGGTTGCCGGAATTTTGATAAAATTATCGTTTATTTGTGCCATAATTAGGATGCCCCCTAAATCCCCCATAGGGGGACTTTAAGAGCCGGAATTTATTTGTTAGTAAATCATATATTTTGGAATAAGAATGATATTAAGTCCTCCTGTGGGGGATTTAGGGGGCCACTTCTCCCTCAAAAACAGTAGTTGCTCCACCTGTGAGGTAAACGTGGTTGTCGGCTTCGCTCCATTCAATAATGAGTTCACCACCCAGTAGCTCGACAGTTACTTTGCGGTCAGTGAGTCCATTCAGAACTGCAGCAACAACGGATGCACAAGCACCTGTTCCACAAGCCAACGTTTCGCCCGAACCACGCTCCCAAACGCGCATTTTTACTTTGTTTTTCGAAATAACTTCAATAAACTCGGTATTCGTGCGACGGGGAAAGATAGGTGCGTTTTCAATAATTGGACCTATTTTGGGTAAATCCAGTTTGTCGATACCAGTAGTAAATATAACTGCATGGGGATTGCCCATCGAAACGCAGGTAATGTTGTATTCAAGAGTGGCTGAGAAACAAATTGCTTCGTCAATAACATTGGTTTTTTCAATGGTAGTTGGAATTAACGCCGAGTCTAAAATAGGTTCACCCATATCCACCGTTACGCGCTCCACCTGATTGTTCGCATCCAAAAATAGCTTAAGCAACTTTACACCCGCCAGTGTTTCGAGCGTAACTTCAGTTTTGTTGGTCAGTCCTTTGTCATAAACAAATTTACCAATGCAGCGTGAAGCATTTCCACACATTTCAGATTCCGAGCCATCGGCATTGAACATGCGCATTTTGAAATCGGATGTTTCCGAAGGCAAAATCAGTACCAATCCATCCGAACCGATACCTTTGTGGCGGTCGCTGTACTGAATGGCAAATTCGACTGGGTTTTCTATTTTTTCGACGAAACCGTTTACATATATATAATCGTTGCCGGTTCCGTGCATTTTAGTAAATTTCATGCGCTTGTCTATTTAGTTTTAGAGAACTACAAAAATAATCATTCTGGAACTTATGTTTTTTTGATAATGATATTCGTTTCAATAATGTTTGAATGAATTACGAAATGTATTTATTGAGTTATAATATATTGCAAATTAAACATATTATGGATAGAATTGTTTCGTATTGATAGTAATTGATGCTTTTGATTATTGAACACTAATTCTTAAATACCTGAAAGTTGAGAATATTTTGTTGAGTTGATTTAAATTATGAGATAGATTAAAACATTTAAAGCTATTTAAATAATTGTTATTTAAAAGAAAAAGGTGCGAATGAAAATTCATTAGCACCTTCGATATTATTTTACTATTGTATAATTATATCAATATATGAGAGTTATTTTAGTGTCAAACTTTTATTTATGTCTTCAATATAATCTGACAATTCATCACGCCCGGTTTGTTTTTCTGACGAAGTAAGAATTATTGGAGGCAATTCTTCCCATTGTTCTTCAAGTTTTTCTTTATACGATCTGATATTTTCAACACCTTTAGCATGAGATAATTTATCTAATTTGGTAAAAACAATTGAAAAAGGAATTCCATTCTCACCAAGCCATTCCATGAATTCAAGATCAATTTTCTGTGGTTCATGCCTGCAGTCGATTAATAAAAATAAACAAGTTAATTGTTCGCGATAAAGTATGTAATTTTCAATAATATCCTGCAATTTATCACGCATTTTTTTTCCAGTTGTAGCGTAACCATAACCGGGTAAATCTACCAGATGCCAATTATTATTGATTAAAAAATGATTGATTAATAATGTTTTTCCTGGTTTTGAAGAAGTCATGGCCAAATCTTTTCGGTTGCAAAGCATGTTGATTAACGATGACTTTCCAACGTTTGATCGACCAATAAAAGCATATTCGGGTAATTTACTTTCAGGACATTTCAGATAATCGGTATTGCTGATTATGAATTCAGCGGATTTTATTTCCATATTTTAATTTCAAGTTACTGAAGGAAAGTGCAAATTTATATTTCTCAATTTAAAGTTTGAACTGTTTTTAAATTCAACGATAAAAGATACATTCCGCAAAATGTAATAAAGCCATTGATAATTAATAGTTCATATCCCATTTGATAATTAAAGAAGTTTGAAGTAATTTGATTTAAGGTAAAACAAATAATGGGTGAAATTACTGCCAGCAAAGGTACAATTTTATCTCTTACTTTTCGATTTGTAAAAAGTCCAAATGCAAACATCCCAAGTAACGGACCATATGTATATGAAACAATGGTATAAATTGCATCAATAATACTTTTGTTATTTATAGCTTTAAAAATTAGCATTATCAATATAAAAAGTATGGAAATGCCGATATGAGTTAGTTTTCGTTTACGTTCAGCAATTTCAGGTTTATTGTTGGTAACTCCTAAAATATCAATTGAAAATGAAGTTGTTAATGATGCTAATGCCGAATCGGAACTTGCAAAAGTGGCTGATATTATTCCAATTATAAATAAAAAAAATACTGCAGTACCTAAATAGCTTGTTGCAAACAGAGGCAAAATGTCATCTGATAGTACAGGCAGCGCAATATTATTTTTGGTTGCCAACATCAAAAGCATAGCTCCTAAAGTTAAAAACAGCAGGTTGAGTGGAATAAACGAAAAGCCATACCAATACATATTTTTCTTCGCTTCGCGCAGATTTTTACATGTCAGGTTTTTTTGCATCATATCCTGATCAAGACCTGTCATGGCAATTGCAATGAAAATACCACTGAAAAATTGCTTAAAAAAATTCTGTTTTGAATGCCAGTCATCAAATACAAAAATGCGTGAATGGCTGTAATTTAATATTGAACTTGAAAAATCCCCAATATTCAGATTTAATAGCTTGTAAACCTGCCAAATCATTAGAATCAATGCAGTAATCAAGCAAATAGTTTGAAGAGTATCAGTCCAAACTATCGTTTTTATTCCACTTCGGTTAGTATAAAGCCAAATTAAAAAAACGGCTATCGAAGCACTGATTACAAATGGAATATGCCATGCATCAAATACTAAATGTTGCAAAATCATAGTTACCAGATAAAGTCTGACACCTGAACTTATAGTGCGTGATAGCAAAAAAAATGAGGCTCCGGTTTTGTAGCTGTATTTTCCAAATCTGGTTTCCAAATAACTATAAATACTTGTGAGATTCAATTTGTAATATAATGGCAACAATACATTTGCAATGATTAAATAACCGAAAAAGAATCCAAAAACCGTTTGTAAATAAGTAAAATCTAATGACCGAACCATTCCAGGTACTGACACAAAACTAACTCCGGATATGGAAGAACCCACCATTCCAATTGCAACAACCCACCAAGGAGATTTTCTATTTCCAAGAAAAAATGCCTCATTACCAGTATTTTTTTTGCTAACGATAAATGAAACGAACCATAGAATTGAGAAATAAACGACTATTGTTAGCAAAATTGAAAATCCGGACATTACAAATTGGTTAATTTATTGGCAAAAAGGTTAATTGATTGATAACTTGTGCAAAAATACTCAAAATTGAATGATGATAAATGCTTTGAACAAAAATAGTTTTGAACCGTTTTTTTTTATATTTTTGCAAACGAATTGAAAAACAGATTATGAGTTCCCAACAATTTTCATCTTCATTGCTCGAAAATGCTGTAAATGAATTTGCCAAATTACCAGGAATTGGTCGAAAATCAGCACTTCGTTTGGTTTTACATTTACTTAAACAATCGGAACATGATGTTGAAGTTTTTGGAAATGCATTTATTAAACTTCGAAATGAGATTGTTTATTGCCAAGTTTGCCACAATATATCTGATACCGAAGTTTGCCGCATTTGCAGTAATCCGTCCCGCGATCATGAAACAGTTTGCGTGGTGGAAAACATAAAAGACGTCATGACAATTGAAAATACACAACAATTTCGTGGCCTTTATCACGTGTTGGGCGGTATTATTTCACCAATGGATGGCATTGGTCCAAGCGATCTTGAAATTGAAAGTTTGATTCAACGTGTTCAAAACGAGGGAATAAAAGAAATAATTTTGGCTTTAAGTACCACTATGGAAGGAGATACTACCAACTTTTATATTTTTAGAAAACTTGCTCCTTCGAACATTAAAATTACAACCATTGCACGTGGCATTGCAATAGGTGATGAACTTGAGTATGCCGATGAAGTAACCCTTGGACGTTCCATATTAAACAGAGTAGAATTTACAAATTCATTTAAATAAATAATCGATGGAAAACATAGTAAAAAGAATCAATCTCGCTTATTATCTCATTTATACGTTGACAATATTAGCGACTATTGTTGGATATTTGTTAACTATGAATCAAGATACAAATATTGATATTAAAAGTAATTTAAGTATTACCCTTTCGTCTCTTGTATATTTGTATTTAATGGTTTCAATTCCAGGTGCATTGGCCTTATTTCATCGTTACACCAAAAAATTGAGCGAAATTGAAGATAAATATACCAAGATTAATAAATATGTTACCGCAGCATCTTGGCGTTTAATAGCTGTTGGATTCGGATTGGTTTTTAGCGTCATTACATTTTATATAATTCGCACACAATCAATGATATACTGTGCGGCAATTGCCGCAATTGTATTGCTTTTCTTTTGCAAACCAACTGAATCAAAAATTATTTCAGATCTAAAACTGGAAGATACTGAGGAATAACCTTCTTGTTTTACTTATAAACTCTTAATAGAAATTATGATTATTGCTGTAGATTTTGATGGAACAATTGTAACACACGAATATCCAAATATTGGAAAAGAAATACCATTTGCTATTGATACGTTGAAGCGCCTAAAGAAAAATCCTAATTATCAAATTGTTATGTGGACAGTTCGCGAAGGAGCACTTTTAGCCGAAGCGGTTGAATATTGCAGAAGCAAAGGATTGGAGTTTTATGCGGTTAACAATAACTATCCTGAAGAAAAAGTTGAAAGTAATGAGCCCAGGAAATTAAAAGCCGATTTGTTTATTGATGACAGGAATCTTGGAGGTTTACCTGATTGGGGAGTTATATATCGAATGATCACTACAGGCAAATACCTGCAACCTATAAGTACTGATATGGAACAAGAATATGTAGTTCCCAAACCTGGCTTTTTTAAAAGAATTTTCGGTTGAAATTTTGATTATTTTGTTAGAAAACGAAATCATACGACTTCGAGCTATTGAACCGGAAGATCTCGACCGGTTATACGCTTGGGAAAACAACCCGCAACTTTGGGCTGTTGGAAATACGCGTAATCCATACTCCCGTTTTCAACTGAAACAATATATTGCCGGTTCCGATAAAGACATTTACGAATCCCTTCAACTGCGACTCATGATGGTTCGCGTGGATACCGGCGAAACAGTCGGAACAGT
>Ga0209123_1004173_pt1 | contig 10114 bp, 8 predicted proteins | sample BarGraIncu00431A_FD_184500 | JGI IMG/M metagenome (GOLD analysis project Ga0209123, IMG submission 184500) | Arctic peat soil microbial communities from Barrow, Alaska, USA - Barrow Graham LP Incubations 004-31A (SPAdes) (version 2) | ecosystem: Environmental > Terrestrial > Soil > Wetlands >...
GAACACAAATTCATCCATGGGTAGGTGCTGCAGATGCATTGCAAGCTGCTAAAGATAAATTGGATGCTGGTTTTGAGTTTATGACAAAAATTGGTATCGAATACTATTGTTTTCACGATTTGGATTTAATCAGCGAAGGTAGCAGCATCGAAGAATACGAAGCTAACCTGAAAGCTATTGTTGCTTATGCTAAACAAAAACAAACTGAAACTGGTATCAAACTTATGTGGGGTACTGCTAACGTTTTCTCTCCAGCTCGTTATATGAACGGTGCAAGCACTAATCCTGATTTTGATGCAGCTGCACGTGCAATGGTTCAAATTAAAAATGCGTTGGATGCAACTATCGAACTAGGTGGTAAAGCTTACGTTTTCTGGGGCGGTCGTGAAGGTTACATGTCATTGTTGAACACCAACATGAAACGTGAAAAACAACACATGGGAATCATGTTGACTAAAGCCCGTGATTATGCACGTGCTAAAGGTTTTAAAGGTACATTCCTTATCGAACCTAAACCAATGGAACCAATGAAACATCAGTATGATGTGGATACCGAAACTGTCATCGGATTCTTGAAACAATTTGGTTTGGAAAATGATTTCAAAATCAATATTGAAGTAAATCACGCAACTTTGGCTGGACATACTTTCGAACACGAATTGCAATGTGCTGTTGACGCAGGTATGTTAGGTGCTATTGATGCTAACCGTGGTGATGTTCAAAACGGTTGGGATACGGATCAATTCCCGATTGATATTTTTGAATTGACTCAAGCTATGTTGGTAATTCTTCAAGGTGACGGTATGCAAGGTGGTGGAACTAACTTCGACGCTAAAATCCGTCGTAACTCAACCGACAATAATGATTTATTCATTGCTCACGTTGCTGCTATGGATATTATGGCACGCGCTCTGGAATCTGCAGCTGCAATTTTAGAAGCTTCACCTTACAAGAAAATGGTTACTGAACGTTATGCTTCATGGGATGCAGGTAAAGGTAAAGAATTTGAAGAAGGAAAACTTTCTCTCGAAGATGTTTATGCCTATGCAAAAGCAAATGACGATCTTAAACAGATCAGTGGTAAACAAGAGCTTTACGAAGCAATTGTAAACATGTATCTTTAATCAATATGCCAATTTAAAAATATGCCAATGTGCCAATAAAATAATTTGCCGATTTAAAATATTGGCAAATTCTTGGCTGCGCCAAACGGCAAAGCCGAGCGGGCACATTGACTTATTGGCTCATTAAACTAATCTTATGAATACACACAGCGGAAGTAAATTATATATTTTTGGAATCACTTTGGTGGCGACACTAGGTGGTTTACTTTTCGGGTACGACACAGCCGTTATTTCGGGTGCAGTCGATTCATTGAAAACGGTTTTCCACATTAACGCCGAAATTTTTGGTAGTGAAAAAATTGCAGCTCTTGTACATGGAGCTACAGTGGCAAGTGCGCTTATTGGTTGTATTATCGGTAGTGCAGTTTCGGGTATTTTTGCAGAGAAAATGGGACGGAAAAATTCACTGCTTTTTGCAGCCGTCATGTTCCTTTTATCGGCTTTAGGAGCTTCATATCCCGAATTCTTTTTCTTTCAAAAAGGGGATGGATCTGTTCCGGTGCTGATTGCTTTCAATTTTTATCGTGTGATTGGTGGTATAGGAGTAGGCTTGGCTTCGGCTATCAGCCCGATGTATATTGCTGAAATCGCACCGGCTGAAATTCGTGGAAAATTGGTTTCGTGGAATCAGTTTGCTATTATTTTCGGTATGTTGATCGTTTATTTCGTAAACTATTTCATTACCAAAGGTCAACCTCAGGAATGGATTGATACCGAAGGATGGCGTTATATGTTTGCTTCCAATGCTGTTCCGGCTTCTATATTCGGTATCTTGTTATTCTTTGTTCCCGAAACTCCACGTCATCTAGCATTAGTTGGTTTGGAGGAAAAAGCGCTATTTGTTCTTGGGAAAATCAACGGTTCCAATAAAGCCAAAGAAATTCTACAAGATATCAAAGATTCTGCTCACGAAAAAGTGGAAAAGGTGTTGGCTTATGGTTGGAAAGTATTGATTATCGGTATTCTTTTATCAATATTTCAACAAGCGGTTGGTATCAATGTGGTGCTTTATTATGCTCCGACTATTTTCAAAGGACTTGGTTTTGGAAACGATGCAGCCATGTACCAAACCGTTATCATGGGCGTTATCAACATTATCTTTACGTTGGTGGCCATCTTTACAGTGGATAAATTCGGACGTAAACCATTGTTGATTATTGGTTCGGTGGGTATGGCTATCGGTATGTTTGCCATCGGTTTATTGGCCTATTCTCATATTATCGGAGTAAGCACCCTGATTTTCATTGTTATCTATTCCGCTTCGTTTATGATGTCATGGGGACCAATCACCTGGGTATTGATTTCGGAAATTTTCCCTAATACCATTCGTGGTAAAGCGATTGCTATAGCCGTTGCAGCTCAATGGATTTCCAACTTTATCGTATCGGCGACTTTCCCGAGCCTCGAAGCTTTCAGCATTACATTTACTTACGTTCTTTATGGTGTAATGTCTGTTTTGTCGGCTCTCTTTGTTTGGAAAATGGTTCCCGAAACCAAAGGAAAAACGCTGGAAAATATGTCGAAACTGTGGAGAAAATAAATTATTCGTTACTCATTTGATGAGTATTTATATTAAATAGTATTCGCCTCGAAGTTCTGAAATGAATTTCGGGGCGAATTGTTTTTGGTATTTATTATGTTGTCAACTTATTTTTGTTGCCTATCCAGCTTCGATTTTGGTAAGGTCATCAGTTAATTAGTCATTGTTTTCACTCGAAAGATTGCACACCAATGTTATATTTTCATGTTTATGGTACTTTCTACACCAAATAATACTGAGAAAACAGAGAAAATTGTTAGAATCATATAAAATGTGTACCTTTGTACCAGAAAAGAAATGTATTCTTTCGTTTGTTTATTTTCAGCTCCAATCTCTTCGATTAGAATTTGTGATACCTTCGTTACTCTACTTCTCTTTTTATCACAATTAATTATATTATATTTATGAACATTTACGTAGGTAACTTAAGTTACAATGTTAGAGAAAACGACCTTCAAGAAGCAATTTCAGAGTACGGTCAAGTAGATTCATGTAAACTTATCATGGATCGCGAAACACGCAGATCAAAAGGTTTTGCATTTGTAGAAATGTCAGATGACGAAGCTGCTAAGAAAGTTATTGCTGAATTAAACGGTGCAGAATTTGATGGCCGTCCAATGGTAGTTAAAGAAGCTCTTCCAAAGAAATAAATCATTTTCCAGGAAACACTATAAAGACTTCTGTTATCGAAAGATGACAGAAGTTTTTTTTATGACTTTATTTGGGTCTCGCGACTTCCGAGTCGCGTTCTTATTCTTTACTTTTAAAACCTAAGTTTGGGATAAGAGAATGTATTCAATAACCATTAAACTGACTTAAAATAAAGTAATAAGGTTAGGTTGAGATTGATAACCAAAGCTACTAAGGTAAAAAAGGTTAGCATACAAGGTCTTAACCTTAGTGGCCAAACAACATTCAATTATAATTTAACCATATTCTTGGCAAGCCAAGCGGCAAAGCCGAGCGACCCTATTCAAATAATTGAATATGAATGACTTTTAAATATCCTTATCCTGAACTCAGGTTAGTAGAAAAAATATAAATGAAATTCAAAACCTTATTAGTTCTTTATATGCAATTTAGCTACAAAATAATTAGATTCTTATTTCGAACTTACGGTAAGATTAATAACGTAAAATAGCTTGAAAACATTTTACACAGCCTCGTTTAGGACTGGCGGTCATTTTTTCTTCTTTTTCTTAACCGTCAGTTTATATCCGTTACCATAAACGGATGCTATTTCAATGTCGGGGAAATCAGTTAAGGTTTTCTTTAAGTGGGAAACGGTGGAATCCAGTGCGTTGTTTTGAGCAATGGTATTATCATACCAAATGGATTTTAGAATATCGGCGCGAGAGATTACTTTGTTCTGATTGTTTAATAAAAACAAAAGCAACTTTGATTCTTTATCCCGAAGTATAATCTGGGTGTCGTTTATCGTTACCAATTGATTATCTATGGTAATAATCGTATCTTCCAGTTTGAATCTAGCGGTGGAAACGGGGCTGAGCAGGTTATTTATTTGAGCCAACACAACTTGGGGTATGACTGGTTTGCTTAAATAATTTACAGCTCCAAGTTCATATCCTTTTACCTGATAAGGGACGTCAATCTGCGTACCTGTCATAAAAATTATGGGAATAACAGTATTAGTTTTGCGAATTTCATCAACCACCTCAAAACCATCTTTTACCGGTAAAATGACATCCATTAAAATAAGTTGCGGATTGAAACTCCTGAAAAGTTTAAGACCGCTGTTCCCATCCTGAGCCCAGGCTACCGATAGCCCGTTAGCTTCAAAGAAATCTTTTAAAGTTTCACCTAATGATGGATCATCTTCAACTAATAGTATTCTGTTCTTCATAATGTTCGTTTAAAAATATTATAAATTCACTACCTTCATTGATTGTACTTGTCACTGTGATACTTCCACCATGAGCTTCCACCATCGATTTTACGTAAGTAAGTCCCAGTCCGAATCCTGTTTTGTGTTTGAGCTCTTTTCGGCTGCTGCGATAAAATCGATCAAATATAAATTTCAAATCATTAGTAGCTATGCCCAGCCCATCGTCTTTGACCGATATTTTAATGACTTCGTTGTTATCAATCACATGAATATCAATATTTACTTCAGCATTGGAGTATTTGATGGCGTTTTCCACCAAATTATCCAATACGTTGGAGAAGTGAAGAATATCAACATACAGGTATTTTCGTTTAGTGTTAACTGATGTTTGTATCGTTACTTTTTTCTCCGGGTTATTGGAGTCTGAATACCGATCCCGTATGGATTGTATCAAGGATTCAATTTCTACATCTTCCTTATTTAATACAATATTTACTTTTTCGTTATTGCTTATTTGCTGAATTCGCTCGGTGTAGGCTGTAAGTTTGTTTAGTTCAATGATAGTATTATCAGCATACGCTATTATTTTGGAATCATCCTTTCGTTTGACATAAAAGGGTATCAGCGATACCATCGCTACGGCATTCGAAATGGGGCGTTTAAATTCATGCGTCATGGAATTGACCGATTCCTGCCGGAGTCTTTCCAGTTTCCATTGCACCACGAAGCTTCTTCCTAAGTAAATCATACAACCCAACCCTATTAATATAAGTAATACCGAAAGTACTAATTGAACCCCCATTTTATTCAATATTACTGAACCGGGGACTTCAATATAACCAACCACACCAATATTATTTAAAATATCAAGTGTAATGGTATCTGTTGGCAGGTAGTTGGATGAAGCATTTGCCGGTTTATTACTCTTTATGAGTTTGTTTTTCTTTAAATCCAAATAATCAAAATAAGTATTTCTAATTGAATATCTTTTTGATAATTCTTTTTGGAAAAACAAATTTAATCTCTTTAAATCAACAGGCATATCTTCTTTTAATACTAATTGTATTACTTTTAATAATGTATTTGGATCTTGCTTATCAACTGTAACCACATAGGTTGTATCAATTGTTCGCACTCTTTTTACAATGTACCTCGATGTATCATTGGGTTTTGAAAGGTTGGTTGAAAAAACTTTACTTCCTCCAATGGCTTCTCCTCTTTCGGATACTTCCATAAAAACAGCTTGATTTGCTGCTTGATTTGCAAAATCTTTTAATTCTTTTTTATGAAGATTATACATATTGGTTATCCACACTACCTGATTGATAGTGATTAGTGTAGATACCAATATAATCAGCAACTGAATATATAAATGTTTTTTCCTCATTCGACAGTAATTATGATAATATATTGGTATTCATCTTAATATAAACTCGCTTACTATTGGCAGGATAGGCATTTGACTGTACAATAAGTCACTCCTTACCTATATCTTTGAAAAATTTAGCAAATATAATAATAAAATCAGAATTCAAACAGTATTGTGACAGAATTCAATCAGAATTGAGCTCTTTTTTTTCTTTTTTCTTTCATTTAATTGTGCTAAATTTGCAAAACGTAAATTTAAGTTTAAACAATTTGTATGCATTCACTTTTTTTAAATATATTTTTTAATAGTGTAAAATACTACACATCTCCGTCCGGAAAAAACTATGAAAATAATAAATGACAAAATCCTAAAATTCTGATCATATGGAAATTAGACAAACATTTCTCTATGTTGAGCGTAGCGGGTAAATGTTCGGGGTAGTCTCCAGACTACATTGTTGCTAAACTTGTCCCGGTTTATCGGGAAAGGAAAGTTGTATTTTCCATAGTTAGAAAAAAGAATAAAGATTACAAGGCATAGCCTTGTTTCTAAGCAGACGTAGGCTGGAGACTACGGCGAACCTGCGCAACAAGCTTAAAGTCCGCTACAAACAATAATAATTTAAATAAAATGAATAATATGCGATTAAAAATTTTTATTTTAATGTTGATTTTGGCTTGTGCCAAATCTGAAGCAAAAGATAATTCTAAGAATTTTGCTTTTGTAATTGATGGTATAGCACGTAATGATAGCCAAAAGATAGTAACAATTGGTGTTCAAAATCTTGCTATCTGTAAGTATTTGGAATTTCCATTGAAAATAAATAGCAATAATACGTTTCATGGAAAGATAGAGTTGGTCGATTCAATTCAGGATGTGTTAGTTTCATATAATGATGAGAGGATTAGATTACTTGTTCATTCGGGAGATAGTATTCATATTGAATTTGAATCATCTAACTTAAAAAAAAGTATTAAATTCAAGGGAAAGGCAAAAGAAGATAATAGCTTATTAGTTAAGTTTGATACCATTCCGGTTATAAAAAGAGTACCATTTAACGTTACTATGGAAAAATTCAAAACCTTATCCCCAAACGAGTATTTGAGGTTCTGTGATAGTCTTTACCAGGAGTCGGTGAAAGCCTATAACGGTTTTATTAAAAAACAGAAGCTATCCCCCGTAATGGAGAGATGGATGCGAAACGAAGTTGAATATGCTTTTTTTAATGACAAATGGAGCTATCCGGAAAACCACAGACAACTAAATAATATTAGGGGATATTGGAATTGGGACGTAGCCGATGAATATTTTGATTTTCAAAAATCTGTCCAGATTTCAGATAGTGACTTAATCAATTCATTTACCATTTCATCTCTAATAAATCACATTGATTTTGGCGGTTATGTCGATAGGTTGATATTTAAAGAATCTTACTCTAAAACAGAAGATGGGCATTGGGCTAAGTCAAAAAAGTTGGATTATGATTCTCTATGCTTGGATGGGATTATAAAACATGTCAATAATAATTTAGTTCTCCAGTTAGGTTTATGTGAGTACATGGGAGGTATGATTAAGAGAGGTGATATAAAAAAGTTTGAAAAGTATCAACATTTATTTGCCGAATATATTACGAATCAACATTTAAAAGAACAACTTCTGAGTTATTACCGGGAAACAAAACTTCGTTTTGAAAATCCGGCATTAAACACGAAAGCAATATTAAAAGAAATCAGCAATACGCCTGCAAAATCTATTATTGATTCGATTTTATTAAACAACAAGGGTAAAGTAATATATGTAGATTGTTGGGCTACATGGTGTGGCCCTTGTCGTGCAGAAATCCCTTATTCGAAGGAACTCATGATGAAATTAAAAGATTTACCGGTATCGTTTGTTTTTTTATGTTTTGAATCAGAAAAGGATAAATGGAAGGCTGAGGTTGAAAAATCAAAATTAGGTGGCACGCATTACTTTATTCCAAAAGTAAGTGAGGCATATTTTAAAAAGGCATTTTCCATAACTAGTTATCCAACTTATATGCTCTTTGATAAAAATGGAAATTTAATAAGTAATAACACCTCCAGACCTAGTGATCAAGATAAAATAATTGAAATAATTAAACAGTTGACCAAAAAATAAAAGCCTGTTGCTAATACATACCACTCGCTCGCGCCGATTTGTAATCGGTGTGTTGCTCGTTAGAGCAAAAAATAGAACCTTTTGCTTTTTCAAAGCAAGGCACAATTTACAAACTTGCGCCAGCGTGCGGCAATCTGTGCCAATACAAAGCAATGAAAAAAGACTGTAATATTGCAAGTTGAACAAGGCACGGATTGCAAATCCGCGCCAGCAGGACATGTATTTGATGGTTTTTGATAAGGATTTTAGAATAATAAATGAATGTAAAATGACCCCAAATAAATATTACTATTTGAATGGTTGGTTCAGTACAAAAGAAGGATTGGCAATTCTACACAGAGAAAGTAGCGTTTATGATCCTAATCACGAAATGTTGAAGTTTGATATTATTTCACCTAAAAAATAGAATTCAACAGGGGTTAAAGCAGAAAAAAAGACATATAATATATTAGCACAAACAATCGTTAAAACAACAATATAATTCAATATAATTTAAACTCATGAAGACACTATTTTCCACAGTTATTTTGCTCTGCATCTCTACATTTATTGGAGCTCAAACAGACATTGTATTAAACCTAAAAACAGTTGATGGTTTTGGTATGTTTATGCCAGGTTTTCAACTTCTTCACCCATATAGTGCTAGTGATAAACCTACTTTTAAAGATATTCCGGAAGATATTGTAGAGTATAGCATAAGAGAGTTTGATATTCAACCCTATAACGCCGGTTATCAATATGTGCTTACTGGACAGCTTTCAAAGGAGAAATTTGAAAACTTACTTAAATCTCGAGAAATAGATAAAAAACTTGTAACAGGAGATAAATACAAACATGCCCTCAATATATTATTTGGAACAAATGAGCAAAATAAGTATGTTATAATCATAGATGAAAATAACAATCTATCCTTTTCGGATGATGAAAAGCTGATTCTTCCTAAAAAAAAGAATGCTGATGAAGAGGCCTCCATTCCAGCCAACGAATTACCCATAATAAAGACTAAATTTGAATATTTCGATGGTTCAAAAGTATCAACGATTTCTATACCATTGACAATTAAACCTTATAAAGGACATACAGGCATCACTTTCCCCGATTCTATTGACACCAAATATAGTTTGATGATAGGCATACCGAAATATAAGAGTCAATCGGTTGTAATTAATAACAAAAAATACATACTGAATTTTTCAAACTCGTTTACCTCACTGGAATACACCTCCCAAAATACACAGCTACTTATACAATCTGATAAGATGAACGATGGCATGAAATCAAAAAGAGTCGTACCTTACTCTGTTGGTGATTTAATTTCATTCGACAACTTACAATATAGATTTGAGAATGTTTCAACTTGGGGCGATACGATTTCATTAAAGTATCTCGGAATAAATAAGAGACCAGAAGGATTTTTATCAGGAACGTATCTGCCTAAAACTAAAATTCAAACTATTGATAATAAAGATTTCAATTTTGATAAATATAGGGGTAAGTACGTATTAATTGATTTTTGGGGTAGTTGGTGTATTCCATGTATTAAGGTCATACCCCGAATTGCAGAGGTAAATGCTAAATACAAAACTAGAGGATTGGTTATGGTCAGCGTTGCTTATGATGACAATATCTCAAAATTAAAAGAACTGATTGAAAGCAACCACATGAACTGGATTCATTTAATTCAAAGTGAGAAAAATGCGGAGTTTGTTGACAAATTAAAAGTATCATCATTTCCGACTCTTATTTTAGTCGATCCTACTGGGAAAATACTATACAGAGATAAATCAATTGACGAAATTGACGAGATATTATCCAAATACTTATAAAAGTTCTAACCGCTAACACTCCCTCGCGCCGATTTGTAATCGGTGTGTTGCTCGTTAGAGCAAAAAATAGAACCTTTTGCTTTTTCAAAGCAAGGCACAAGATACAAACTTGCGTCAGCGTGCGTTTTTAATATAAATAATTGTTTTTATCTTTGAGGTTATAAAAAAAATGAAGCAGGTAACAGCTCGGTTAACAAGCTGTGTATGCTTAGTAGTCTTAATTTATTCTATCATTGTATATTGCTCTACAATAACAATATAGTTTTTAAT
>Ga0209123_1004175_pt1 | contig 10103 bp, 9 predicted proteins | sample BarGraIncu00431A_FD_184500 | JGI IMG/M metagenome (GOLD analysis project Ga0209123, IMG submission 184500) | Arctic peat soil microbial communities from Barrow, Alaska, USA - Barrow Graham LP Incubations 004-31A (SPAdes) (version 2) | ecosystem: Environmental > Terrestrial > Soil > Wetlands >...
AATCAAAGACAACTTAGGGAAGAGTTACTATTTGCTTGGCATGCATGATAAGGCACAGGAGATATATGAAAAGGTTATAGATGGTAGTCCATCATTTCCAGAAGTCTATTATAACTATTCCTTAGTACTTGCTAAAAAAGGTCAGAATTCTAAAGCACTTGAATTTGCACAAAAGTCTTTAAACTACACGTTTATGGATATAAGTTCTATAACAAAAATAGATGTTGAGGTAACCATAAAAGGATTGCAAAAATTATTAAATGCTTAGGTTTTTAATTTTATTGAAAATAAAGAATGTTGCTTTATAAAAAAATAAAAATGGTTAAGTTCACTGGTAGAATTACTAGTGAACTTACCCGTTTTTTTAGAGTTGTGCTAATATACGTAATATTATTTGTCATTTAAATCAAATTTTATTTTGAATTGTTTAGGAGATAGGTTTTTATAATGTTTAAATTGTTGAATAAAATAGCTAGAAGATGTAAAGCCAATTTCCATAGCAATATCAGTGATATTTAAATCTGTGGATAGTAACAATTTTTCTGCCTCTGTTATTCTTACATAATTTAGATATTTATTAAAAGATTTACCAACAGAGGCTTTAAAAAATCTTGAAAAGTAGCTATAACTCATATTACAAGTAGAAGCTACAGACTCTGATGATATAGGAAACATATAATTTTTATCTACATAATCGAAAATTAATTGTAATTTCTTTAAAGAGTTTTCATTTATATTAGTATTTATGTTTAAGTCAAGACCCTTATCATACCAATTACGAAGTATTAGTAAAAATACTCCACCGATATTATTTCTAACTGCCATTTCAAAACCATAATTTTTGTTAGTATACTCTATAAAAATTCCATTTAGGAGTCTTGGGATATCCGTATCTTTTATTTCGTCACTCGTAAAAACTTTTTGATGTGTGGATTTATTTAAAGTAAAGGGAAATACATATTTAGTTTCGAATACAGTTATAGATGTTGAATATAAAACATTTGGATCAAATTTAACTACTATATATTCAATGGCATCCTCAGTCGTATTATAAACGGAGTGAACTTCTCTTGAATTAATTAAAACCATATCACCTTCGCAAAAGTCATAACTTTTACCTGATATAAAGACTTGTGCTTTACCAGATAAACAATAGAGCAATTCTATATAATGATGGTAATGAGCATTTGCTAATGTACATTTACCTAAAGCTTTTTGAACATGGCATTCAAAAGGATATAATATGCCTTCATTTAAAATAGTTTTTTCTTCATAAAATGTTTCCATAAGAATTACCTCTTTTATTATGACAAATATTTGATACTTTTTTGTAGTTTTATTATATCATATAATTTCTTATTGTGTTAATTTATAAGCATAAGAAAATAATATTATACAGGTTATAGGAGGACAATATTATGGAAAGCGAGAAGAAAATAAGAATAGGAATTATAGGGTGCGGTGGTATTGCAAACGGAAAACATATGCCATCATTGAAATCGTTATCAAATGTAGAAATGGTTGCATTTTGTGATTTAGTGGTAGAAAAAGCAGAAAAGGCTGCCAAAGAGTATGGAACCGCGGGCGCTAAGATTTATACTGATTATGAAGAACTATTACAAGATAAAAGTATTGATGTTATTCATGTTCTTACCCCTAATAAATCACATGCTAAATTATCAATTGCATCTATGAGAGCAGGTAAACATGTTATGTGTGAAAAGCCAATGGCAAAAACTGCAGCAGGTGCTCTAGAAATGGTTAACGTAGCTAAAGAAACAGGTAAAAAATTAACCATAGGATATCAACATAGGCATAAGGAAGAAAGCACCTATTTAAAAAAAGCTATTGATCGTGGAGATTTAGGAGAAATATATTTTGCAAAAGCACTTGCAGTGAGGCGTCGTGGGACACCTACCTGGGGAGTATTTTTAAAGGAGGAAGAACAAGGTGGTGGGCCTCTTATTGATATCGGTACTCACTCTCTTGATCTTACTCTTTGGCTTATGAATAACTATAAACCCAAAATGGTGGTTGGTACAAAATATAAAAAATTGCTAGACCCTGATTGTGGTAATCCTTGGGGACCATGGGATGTAAAAGAAAATACAGTAGAAGATTCTGCCTTTGGATTTATTGTAATGGAAAATGGAGCTACAATTATACTTGAATCAAGTTGGGCACTTAACACAAGTGAACCTATACAAGAGGGAAGTACTGTTCTTTGTGGATCAAAAGCAGGCGCACAAATTAAAGACGGTCTTAGTATAAATAAAGATGAGTTCGGTAAGCTAATTGAGATTAAACCCGATTTGAGTGCTGGTGGAGTTGCTTTTTATGATGGAGTGGCTCAGACACCTCAAATAGTTGAAGCTAAACGCTGGATTGATTCTATAGTTAACGATACTGAGGTTGTTGTTAAACCATATGAAGCGTATATTGTTTCTAAAATTCTTGAAGCCATATATGAATCAGCAAATACAGGTAAAGCTATATACTTTTAGGATTATATGAGGAGGACGAGATTATGTTAAATAAATTATCAGCACAGCTATGGTCTGTTCAAGATTATACAAGCAAAGATTTTTTTAAAACACTTGAAGAAATAGCTGCAATGGGTTATACAGGTGTTGAATTTGCAGGATACAAGGGTATCTTGGCAAAAGATATGGATAAAAAACTTAAAGAACTTAATCTAACTGCTTTGTCAGCGCATGTTGGAATAGATAGTCTCAAAGAGAATTTAAACGCTGAACTTGAGTATCTTAATACTTTAGGTGCAAAATATATAGTTTGTCCATACGCAGAAATAACTACAATAGAAAGTGCACTTAAGCATGCAGAATTATTTAATAAGATGGGAGAAGAAAGTGAAAAAGCCGGACTAATATTTGCTTATCATAACCATGCTCACGAATTTAAAATGGATAATGGACAATATCCACTAGATGTTCTCTTTAATAATGTAGACTTAAGATATGTAAAACAACAGCCAGATGTATTTTGGGTAGCATATGCGGGACTTGACGTTAATAAATATATGAAAAAAAATATATCTCGTTGCCCAGTAGTACATTTGAAGCAATTAGAAAATAATGTTGCAAAAAGAAATGTGGATGCAGGTAGCGGAATAATTGATTTCAAATATCTTATAGATTTAGCACCAGATGCTGATTATGTATATGAACAAGAAGAGTTTGTAGGTACAAGCTTAGATAATATGAAAAAATCGTTTAAAGACATAATGAATAGGTAGGTGTATTAATAATGTTGAATTTAGGGATTATTGGTTTTGGAGGTATGGCTGAGTATCATTTCAAATCTCTTAAAGAATACAAGCGGCTTAATATAAAAGGAGTATTTGATATAAATCCAGAAAGATGTGAGTTTGCAATAAAGCAAGGACTTAAGGCATATAGTTCAAAAGAGGAGTTATTCGGGGATCCTGATATTGATATAATTCTTGTGGCTACAACTAATGAAGTGCATAAGGAATTATTAATTGAAGCAATGAAAGCCGGGAAACATGTTATTAGTGAAAAACCTGTAACTTTATCTTCAGTGGAGCTTGAGGAAGTAATTGCAGCGTCTAGTAAATATAAAAAAATATTTACTATTGATCAAAATAGACGAACAAATAAGGATTTCATTCTTATGAAGAGAAGTGTTGAAGAGGGACTCCTTGGAGACGTGTATGCTATAGAGTCTAGAGTTGAGGGTTCCAGGGGAATGCCAACTGGATGGAGAACTATCAAAAGCCTTGGTGGAGGCATGATGGTAGATTGGGGAGTACATTTAATTGATCAAATGCTGTATATGATTGATCAAAAGGTTACTAATGTATTTTGTAAAATGTATAACATTGAGTACACAGATGTGGAAGATAACTTCCGTCTTACAATGACATTTGAAAGCGGACTAACAGCTCATATTGAAGTGTCCACAAATAACTATATAACACATCCTAGATGGTATGTTTTAGGAAAAAAAGGAACTCTTCAAATAGATAATTGGGATTGTGATGGGAAAATAGTTAGATGCATTGATAAAGAAAGTGTTTGGGTAGATGAAATTGTTTATACCAAGGCTGGACCAACTAAAACTATGGCACCTAGAAACGCAAACTCTATAGAAGAGATAATAATATCTGAACCCATGGATGTTGTAGATAATTTAACAGTTGTATATGATGGGCTAATAGATGCTATTGAAGGAAAAGCACCGCTTAAGATAACACCTGCACAGGCAATGCGTGTTATAAAAGTAATGGAAGCAGCATTTGTTTCTAGTGAAACTTCATCTGCCGTTCATGTTGAAATATAAAAAATGAGCGGGTAATATAAAAAAACGAGGGGGAAATAATCCATGAAAGTAGCAATGATAAGTTCATGGCATGTGCATGCTAAAGAACATGCAAAACAACTTATGGAATTACCACAATGTGAAATCGTTGCAGTCTGGGATGAAAATAAAGAAGTTGGACTTAAATGGGCAAGCGAACTAAGTTGTAAATTTGTTGAAGATTATGACGCCCTATTAGAAGATGATTCTATAGACGGAGTTGTTATTAATTCACCAACTGTTAAACATACAGAATTAATTATAAAAGCAGCCAATGCTAAGAAACATATTTTCACAGAAAAAGTTCTTGCTTTTACAGTTGATGATTGTATAAAAATTAAGGAGGCAATTCAAAGAAATAATGTTAAATTTTCAATTGCATTTGTTCATAAATGTAAGGCAGAAATGATTTTTGCAAAGCAGCTCGTTGAGAGTGGAGAATTAGGCGTTATAACGTATGCCAGGGTACGCAATGCGCATAATGGAAGTACCGCCAATTGGTTACCAGAGAGTTTTTATAATAAAGAAAATTGTGGTGGAGGAGCAATGATTGATCTTGGGACTCATACCGTATATTTATTAGAATGGCTTTTAGGTAAGGCAAAAAATGTTAGTGCAACTTTTACAAAAGTAACTAATAGACAGGTTGAAGACAATGCGGTATCAGTATTTGAATTCCAAAATGGTGCTATAGGTGTAGCAGAAACAAGTTTTGTCACAGTATACACACCGCTAACTCTTGAAATTAGTGGAACAACAGGCTCATTAATTGTAAGAGATGGCGTTAGTTATGCTTGCTCAAATACAGATGGAAAGTGGATTACACAGGAAAATCTGCCGCTATCACTGCCTAATCCATTAGTTCAGTGGGTTGAATGCATTACAGAAAACAAAGAAATATCTATAGGAATTGATGAAGCAATTTCCTTAACAAGGCTACTCGAGGCTGCCTATAAATCCGAGGAAAGTGGACAGAAAGTTGATATAAATTATTAAAAACATATATTCCTAAAAGTTTTATAATTATTTATGAGAAACCTTGATTTTAAGTTCATGAATATTAAACCCCAATGCGCCGTTAGAAGATTATTGGCGCGTGGGGGTTTAATAGTTAGATTTCTAAAATTTACATCCTAATTTAAGCAAATTATCATGGCTTATTTTAAGAGATTCAAAAGGATCACGCTGGCAAACATCTTGCTCTATAGGACACCAATCAATACCAATGTCATTGCAAGCCTTTATTATATCTTTAAAGTTAAGATTACCCTCGCCAATTTCAGCCATCTCCATTTGATTATCTTTTCCTATGACCATATCTTTAAAGTGGACTATGTTCATGCGTCCCTTCATTTTTTTTATAAGGTCTACAGGGTTTGCTCCACCAGCCTGAACCCAATAAGTATCAATCTCAAAATTAAAAGATTTAGGATCTGATTCTTCAAATAGTATATCCATCCCTGTAATACCATCGAATTTTTTAAATTCAAAGTTGTGATTATGATAAATAAGTTGTAAATCATTTTCTAATAAAACTTTACCATATTCAGATGCTTCTTTAGCAAACAGGGTAAGTGAGGCCCTATCTACTCGGTACTCATCTGGCATAGAACCTATTCCAACATATTTACAATCCCACAGCTTATGTTGCTTTATTACTCCATCCATATCATTTTTTAATCTGTCAAAGCCGATATGAGTAACGCAAATTTTTAAATCCTCTTTATCAGCAATTTCTTTTACAAACCCAAAATCAATAGGACCGATTCCAGATACTTGAATAGCATTATAACCCATTTTCTTAACTTTACTAAATGTAACAGCAAGATCTTCTGGGGTTTTTAAAAAATCTCTTAATGTGTATAGTTGAGCAGCAATAGTTATTTCACTCATAGTTTATGCCTCCAAATTTATTTCGAATCTAAACGATAACTTTATTTATAAGTATTTTTTAAATCAAAGGTTTTATTAGGTGCTATTTCTTTTTTAAAAGAAGAGCTTGCAATTTTCTCTTGAAGTTTATCATAAAATAAATCCTCATCCATTGGAAGGTCAACCCAATTATCAGTCCAAGTAGATAGTAGCATAGCATTAGAAAGCGTTAGACCTTTTATGCCTTCTTCTCCTGGAGCTAGTAGTTTACTGCCTGTTTGTATTGCTTCTACCCAATTTCGCATAATTCCAATATGTTGCAGATTTTCTCCATCTATTGGGATGTTACATTCCCAGCATTCTGGTTTTGCAAAAGGACTATCACTTTCCATTTTTAATTTTCCATTCATAATGCGGTTACGCCAAAAAGTAAGTTTGTCATCTTCAATTACAATTTTGCCGTTATCACCTGTAATTTCAAAGCGATTGGTTCCAGGTGCTTCTCCAGTAGTCGTTACAAATACTCCAGTAGCTCCATTTTCATATTCTACATATGCTGTTACATCATCTTCAACTTCAATTTTATGGTATTTACCAAAACCGCAAAAGGCCCTTACTCTTATTGGCATTCCGCATGTCCACTGCCAAAGATCTAATTGATGAGGGTCCTGATTAAGAAGTACGCCACCACCTTCACCAGACCAGGTTGCGCGCCAACCTCCAGAATTATAATATTCTTGTCTACGGTACCAGTTTGTTATTATCCAATTAGTTCTTCTTATTTCCCCTAGTTCTCCATTTTGAATTAAATCCCTTAATTTTGCATACAGAGGGTTAGTGCGTTGATTGTACATAATGCCAAAAACTCTATCACTTTTTGATGCGGCCTCATTCATTTCGCGTACTTGCCTTGTGTAAGCACCTGCAGGTTTTTCGGTAAGTACATGGAGATTATTTTCGAAACATTCAATGGCTAAGGGAGAATGATCATAATGAGGGGTTGCTATAATTACTGCATCTACTGACTTTGAGGCAAACATGGATTTAGCATCCTCAAACAAAAGCACAGTATCTCCTAAAGTATCCTTAGCCCACGTAAGTCTTTCTGGGTTAATATCACAAATTGCTGTTAGAATTGCTCCTGGAACCTTATTATCGATTAAGTTCTGCGCGTGGGAACTCCCCATATTACCAATACCTATTATTCCAATTCGAACTTTTTTCATGAAATTTGTCCTCCTTTAGTTATATCATTAAGAATTTCTTTTAATGCATTTGTAGCAATAGCAAATAATTCTGGACCACTTTGCGCCATATTATTCTTGTTATTTACTTCTAAATTTTTTAATCCTTCAAATTGTCCAAGATGAGGCTCTAGTGATAAAAACCCTTTATAATTAATAGCATTTAAATGAGAGAGGATTTCTTTTACTTTTCCGTCGCCATAACCAGCAGGTACTACGTGATGATCACTGTATACTGCATCTTTTATATGTAAATATACAATGTAGTATTCTAATAGTTTATAAGCATCTGGAAAGGTTTTCTCATTGCACTGTACAAAATTTGCTGGATCAAAGACTGCTTTTACATAATTGCAGTTCATTGCTAACATGATATCAAGACATCTTTGAGCAGTATCACCATAAATGTTTTTCTCGTTTTCGTGAAGTAAAACGATATCATAACCTTCAGCGGCTTTAACAAACGCATGCCACCTAATCATAACCTCATCTTTGTATTTGTCTGGAGATTCATTTTCAGGAATAAAGAAGCTAAACATCCGTATATACTTACTCTCCAAAATTTTTGCTATATCCAGTGTATGTTTAAATAGCTCAAGATGAGGCCCAAAATCATCTGTTATAAGTATTTTCCCTATTGGGGAGCCAATTGAAGAAATTTTAAAACCTCTCTCATCTAATTTTTCCTTTATAACTTTAACTTCTTCTAGAGAATAATCTACTATACCTTTTCCATTAACACCTCTCATTTCAATGTAATGAATATCATGTTTTTCTAAAATATCCATTTGTGTTTTAAGATCCATATCGATTTCATCTGCAAAAGCAGATAACACAAAATTACTCATAATTTATACCCTCGCTTTTTATATTATTATTTGAATAAAGATTAACTTAGTTATACTTTATATTATAGTTTAACAGTATATTATTATCTTTGTAATTCTTGCTTGAAACATTGCAAATATTGCTCTAAAATATAAAGTGGGGGTGAGAAAAATGAAAGATGATAATTTTGCATATACCACAAATAAGTTTTTATTAGTACATAATTATACTCAGTCACCTATAGATGTAGATACACATATTCATAATTGCTATGAGATATACTATTATATTTCTGGTGATCTCACTTATCATGTTGAGGGACAATCATATAAGTTGCAAAAAAATGATTTGATTATTACGAACACTCGTGAATTACATAGAATAGTTTTTGATTCTAAGGAGGGATATGAGCGTAAATTCATACAATTTAAACCTGAATATATATCATCTTTCCAAAGCGAAGAATACAATATGCTTAGCTTTATTCAAAAAAGAAAGTTGGGCCAATTTAATAAGGTTAATGCTAAAGATGTAGTGGCTAGTGGGATTGATAAACTATGGCAGCAGATATCAAAATATGCGCATGAGGAACTACCCGAGAGTAGTACTATGATAAAAGCTATATTTGTTCAAATACTAATTGAAATAAATAAAATATTTGTCAGTAATGAATTTGTTCCTACCGAAGCATTTGAATATGATGAGGTAGTTATAGACATATTAAAATATATAAAAGAAAATCTCTCGAAAAAAATCACCTTGAATATATTAGAAGCTGAATTTCATATTAATAAATATTATATATGCCATTTGTTTAAAAAAAATACAGGATTTACGGTTATAGAATATATAATATATAAAAGAATTATGAGAGCTGAAGAGCTTTTGATTTCTGGTACACCAATAATTGATATATCTAGTCAAGTAGGATTTGGAGATTATACTAACTTTTATAAGGCGTTTAAAAAAATATTAGGAATTTCCCCTAAGAAATACATGAACAGATAAACAAGAGAGGTTATAAAGGGTATGATTTAACGACATTTCAGCTCCGCAGTAGATGTTTTAATGATATAATTGAAATGCTCGTTATGTATTTATAAGATATATTTATTAGAATGGAGGAATTATTATGAAAACAAATGAATTACCAAAGTATTTTAAACAAATTGATAATGAATTATGGTTTGAGGAAGTTGAAGTAGAAAAGAAAAATTTAAAAATGAGTTATAAAGTTAATAAATGTTTTTCCTATTCAAAATCGCCTTTTCAAGAGGTTGCGTTAATAGATACAGATGCATTTGGTGCGTGCCTTGTACTTGATGGGGTAATGCAAACCACTTCCTCAGATGGATTTATATATAATGAAATGATTACTCATATTCCAGTACTTACCCATAAGAATCCTAAAAATGTCTTAGTAATTGGTGGAGGCGACTGTGGAGCAGTAAGGGAATTATCAAAATATAGAGACCTTGAAACTATTGATATGGTAGAACTAGATGAATTAGTAACAAAAGAAAGCATAAAATTTCTTCCAGAAATAAGTGGAGGCGTTGAATTTGATAAAAGAGTTAATTTTAAATTTGGAGACGGGGTTGAATATGTAAAGACTACTGATATTAAGTATGACATAATCATGGTTGATTCACCTGATCCTGAAGGCCCTGCTAAAGATTTGTTTGGTGAAGAATTTTATAAAAATGTAAAAAAATCCATGAAAGCTGACGGAGTTATGGTATGTCAAAGTGAATCACCTATGATTCATCGTAACATAATAGAGAATACAAGAAAAATATTAAAGAATAATTTTAAAAT
>Ga0209123_1004176_pt1 | contig 10101 bp, 6 predicted proteins | sample BarGraIncu00431A_FD_184500 | JGI IMG/M metagenome (GOLD analysis project Ga0209123, IMG submission 184500) | Arctic peat soil microbial communities from Barrow, Alaska, USA - Barrow Graham LP Incubations 004-31A (SPAdes) (version 2) | ecosystem: Environmental > Terrestrial > Soil > Wetlands >...
GAACTGCCCAAACTCTGCGCTCTGACCCATGGCTCTATTCTGTCCCGCGCCACACCCGGGTTCGACGCCCAAGGTAGGTCTGCTGGTCCTAGGAAGAGCAGGGACAGTCTGGGAATCCAGACTAGCCCAGGACTTTCACGCCATCGGCCAGCACCTGGTGGAGGTGCTGCTGCACCAGATCCGTGAGGGCGTCAGGCTGGCCGACTCGCGAACCGTCGTCCCCTCCGAGCTGATCGTGCGAGCGAGCACGTCTCCACCGGCCCGGCGCTGACCGGGACGCCGCTCGATGGGCCAGCCTGCTGGCCCGCGTCACGGTCGCGTCGTCGCGGTGTCGAGCGATACATCCTGACTGCGATCGCGCGACCCGCTGTCCACTGTGTCGCCGGGCTCACGCACGACTGGGGACGGCGACGCAGTGTCAGGGCCGGCGACGGCCCCACCTCCTGCCGAACGGCAACGCCACGACCCAGCCCGACCTCACTGACGCTCCGATCCGCCAGGCCAGCGCACACGAGGACGTCGGGGCGACCGAGTTCGCCGACCACCGAACGCACGACATCGCCGAGCTCGCCGACGCCGGCTCCGAGGAGGTCGCACTCGATCGAGATCACGCGTCGCCCGAGCCTCCCGATCTGCTCGGCTGTCTCGGGTGAGCCGCTCCGGTCGAGCAGGGCCACGTCGGCGCCCGCCCTCGGCCAGCGCCGACGCCGGGCCCTGACCCAGCCCGCGGCTGGCGCCGGTGACGAGCGCGACGCGCCCCTGCATCGAGAACCCGTCCGGAATCGCCGTGCTCCTTCGGTCCGACCGCAAGTGGCCGAGGTCGCGCAGCATCGGGACTGCCCGATCGCCCCGAGCAGGTCGCGCCGATCGTGGCGACCGCCCGGCGTTCACCTGGCCCCGACGTTGACAGCGCCATTACATCGTCCCAAACGACCGCCGCCGGGGAGCACGAGGGGCGCATAGGAGACGCCGACACGGCCCGCCATGTCCGAGTCAGATCGGCGCGCACGCCCGGTTCCTTGGACGAGTCGACTTGAGGTGGGGACCGGCGCCGTGGCGTGACGACGGGCGGGGCCTCGGAGTGCCCCGCCCGTCGTCGTGCCTCGTGGCCCGCCGCCACCGCGGCCCCAGGCCTTGGCGGCCTACTTCTCGTTCACCTTCTTCACCACGATGTAGACCGTGACCGGCAGCGACCGGTTGCCCGCCTCGTCAATGGCTCTCACCGTGAGGGTGTGCTCTCCCTTCGGCAGTTTCCCGGCGGTGCACGACCAGGCACCGTCGGCATCCACGACGTCCGTGCAGACGGTGGTGAACAGCTCGGTCACCCAGACTGTCGAGCCCGGCTCCGCCGTGCCGGAGAACTCGACGTTCTTCTTCTGCACGACCGACCCCGACGCGGGCTCGTCGACCACCGGCGCGGTCGGCGCCACCGTGTCCACCGTGAACGTGGTTGTGCCGGGCAGCGTGGCCACGAGTTCGCCGAGGTAGCCGATCGCGGTGAGGGTGTGCTCGCCGTCCGCCAGTGGCGCACTCGCCGGGCACGTCCAGGCGCCGTCGACCACCGGGGCGGTGCACACGACGGTGTCACCTTCCGTGACGACGACCGTCTCGCCCACCTCGACCGTGCCGGACAGCGTCGGCTCCGACTCGTTGATTGGCGAGCCGGACGGCGTGTGCCCGATCACGGCGACCGTGGTCGGCGCCCACTGCGCGTAGAGCGTCACCTCGGTCACCGTGTGGTCGGCGGCCAGGGCCGAGTAGGGCGTCGCCGCGGTCACGGCCACGCCGCTGCCGTCGGCCGCGGTGTTCCAGCCGGCGAACTCGAACGCCGGCCGTGACAGGTCGGCACCGGACGCGTCTACGCCGGTGTCGCCCCACAGGAGGCCGGCCACCGGCTCGGGCACCGGGCCCGACCCGCCGTTGAGGTCGTACGTCACGCCGTAGGCACCGGCGACAGCCGCTGCCCAGGACAGCATCGGCGACTGGTTGTTCGTCGCCACGAGCCGGATCTTCACCGGCCCGTCCGCGGCGAGGGTGATGTCGTAGCTGAGCAGCCGGCTCGGCGTCGCGGTGTTCAGGACGAGGCTCGACGCCACCTGGTGGCTGGCCCCGTCGTAGTCGAGGAACACGTTGAACGACCGGCTCGTGGTTGGCCACCACGAGTTGTTGCCGGCGGCGATCGTGTGCCGACCCGCAGACAGCGGGAACGTGTAGCTCAGCGTCGCGCCCACCTGGTTGGCCGTGTAGAGGCCGGTGGTGGTCAACTTGCTGTAGTCGCCGGCGACGGCCCCCTTGTACTGCAGGTCACGGCCGCCTGCGGCGTTCTGGCCGTAGTGGCCCCATGTCGCGCCGGCCTCGAACACCTGGTCCGGCCGGTCGTTGAGGAGCGCGTCTCCCAGCAGGTCGGCCACCGCCAGGTACGCGGGCGAGTCGTAGCCGAGGCTGCCGGTGCTCGTCGCGTTGACGTCCGCGAAGTAGGTCAGCCCAGGCGGGACCACCTCGACGAAGGCCGTCGTGGTTGCAGTGCCGTAGCTGCCCGTGACGACGGCGGTCGCCCACGGCTGGCCGAAGTCCACCCCGTCGAGCTGCCACGTGATCGGCACGTCTCTGATGGTGCTGTCGGTCAGCGTGGCGGTGAGCGTCGCCGGCAGGTCGGTCGGCGTCCGGTCGACGAACGTCGCCCGCCACACCTGCGGCAGGGACTGGACGCGGTTGGCCAGCGGGAAGCTTGCCACCCGTAGCAGGTCGACGAGCTGCTGTGCCCCCTCGGCGTCCAGGCCGTAGCCCGCGGGGTCGTCCACGGCCTGCCGCGCCAGCGCGATGTCCGCCTGGAGCAGCGCCCAGTCCGCGTCCGCGAAGTCCTCGTCGCGCTCGATCGCCTCGGCCGCGGCCAGGGCCTGAGCGACCGGTGACGCGGACGCCGGCTGCGCCGGCGGGGTCTCTAGCACCCCTACCGCGTCGACCGCCAGAGTCCCGGTGGTCACATCGAGCCTGATCGTGTGCTCACCGTACGGCAGGCCGCGCAGCGAGAACGTCTGCTGGTAGTTGGTCGACGAACGCGTGGGCAGGTTCATCGCGACGAGCTCGCCGTCCAGCCTGACGTCGAGCCTGGCGCTGCCGTTGTCGATGCCGAGGACGTCGAGCCCGGTGCCGGTGAACGTGTACGAGACCGCGGCCCCCGCCGCCTGGCTCGTCGAGGAGGAGCGCTGGTACTCGAACATGCCGCCGCCGTTCGCGTGCCGCCAGGCACCGTCGTAGACGAGCTTGGCGTTGGGCGGGTCGGCGAGGTCGTTCATCTCGAGGTTGTCGAGGAGCTCCGTGTAGTACGGCGCGTAGCCGGGCACCCGCTCGATCGTCAGGTTGTCGAACTGCGTGTACCAGAAGCCGCTGGCAAGGTCGACTCGTCCGGAGCGGAACGGCGCGGCATCGGTCCAGGCGAACACCTCGCTGTCGTCGACGAAGCCGGTCACCCTGGTGCCGACCACCTGGATCGCCAGCCCGTGCCAGGCGGTGGGGTCGAACCCGGCGACGGTGCCGCTCGAGATCGTCGTGCCTGTGCGCAGGAACTGCCACGTGCCGCCGGAGTTCAGCCGCAGCGCGTACGGCGTGCCGCTGAGCGAGTGCGAGCTCCCACCTCCCGTCGACCGCGCGCCGATCGCCGCGTAGTTGTCGCTAGCGGGGGCGCGTTCGAACCTGACGTCCACGCTCGCCTTGTAGTTTGTCCAGCGCAGGTCCCCGATGCCGGTCACCGGATCAGCGTTGTTCCATGCCCCGCCGACGCCGGTCGCCGTCCGGTCGACCTGCTGGCGCAGGACGTACCCGTCGTCGGGCGTCGCGAACGCCTCGAAGGACCCGTTGCGGTCCCACGTGTAGAGCGGAATCGCGCCGGTGGCGCCGCCGCGGGACTCGACGAACGGCTCGGTCTCGCCCGTCAGGACGCCGCCTTCACCGATCACCGGGACGGTCTTGTCGGTGTAGTCGAAGTCGTCGGACCACAGCGTCCCGTGCTCCGGATCGGCGTCGAGAACCGTGCGCTCGCCCTCGACGGGAAGGGGCGCGGTCCACTCGTCGTCCCCCGTGACGTCGAGCGACGTGACGGTGACCACGGAGTACGGCTTGACCTCCACCGTGTAGACGCCGGCCGCGTCGGCCAGGACGTCGCCGACGTGCTGCTTGTAGTTCGCGTTGAACGCCTCGCCCTCGTCGGGCGCCCGGGTCTCCCAGACCGCGAGCGCTGGGTCTTCGCCGAGAGCGAAATTCCGCGGCGTGATCCGGTACGTTTGGGCGTACTCGGAGTCGTTGACGACCACCGTCGAGAAGTCGGTCTTGTCCGGCGCCGCCAGCGTCATGTAGTTGGGCAGGCCGTTGCGGCCGTTGATTGGGTTCGTGCCCGTGGCGGTGCTGGCGCTTGCCTGCGGGACCACACGCCAGATCCCTGCGGTGTTCGTGTCGTTCTCCCACCCGGTGTTCGCGAAGCTGCTGAAGTGCTGCAGCACGGCCAGGCCGGCGTCGTAGTGGATCCACCCCGACCACGGGTCACGCGCGCTGACGAGCTCCTTGTACGAGTACTGGCCGCCCTGGTAGAACGAGCCGATCGCCGGCTGGTAGATGAAGTGCGTCCGGCGGGACATGACGAAGCCCTTGACGATTGTGTTGCCCATCTCCAGCGGGCCGCCGCCGCCGCCGATCCCCGTGCCCGGCACGGTCGGGTCCGCCGTGTTGTTGTTGGGCCGGAAGGCCGAGTCGCTGAAGGTGGCCTGCGCCTCGGAGTTCCACACCTCCTTGTCGTACTGCTCAGCGAGCCGGGTGAAGTCCCGCGCGGCCGTGTCGTTGGTGTTGTAGTGGTAGCCGGCCGCCGTGACGGCGTCGCGCAGCGACGCGTCGGCGATCATGTCGTCGCCGAAGGAGCCCAGGCCGGACTCGTCGGAGATGATCACCTTGATCTGGTGGTACAGATCGGCCTCCCCGGGCCGGAAGCCCGCCTCGCCCGGGTCCGAGCTGACGTAGCCCGTCGTGTCGGTGCGCACCCGGTTGGCGTAGTCCTTCGTCCACGTGAAGTTCGGTGTCTGCTCGTTCACGCCCGGGTTGACGTAGTCGACCATGAACCCGTACTCGCGGTACGCGGCCAGGATCGTGTTCTTGTACCAGGTGTAGATCTTGTCGTTGGTGTTCGCCCACACGGGCGCGTTCCACCGCAGGATGCTCACCCTGAGGTCGGGGTTGACCTGCTTCGCGTCGGCGGCAAGCTGGAAGCCCGGAGCCCGCGTGACGTTGGCTGGCTCGGTCTCCCAGCGCATGGTCGCCGGGTCGGATCCGGTCGAGTTGTTGCGGTCGTTGCCCATCTCGATCTTGACCTGCTGCATGATCGGGTGGTCGCCACCGAAGAGGACCTGGAGGAGTTCTGCGTACTCCTGCGGATGCTGTGCCTTGTAGTCCATGAGCAGCGCGCTCGTACTGTTACAGCTCAGCACGCCGAAGCCCTTGAACGTCAGGCCGTTGACGTTGTCGGCCGCGATGGTGTCGGCGTCCACAACGACGACGACGTCCGCCGCCGCGGCGGCCCCTACCCCAGAGACTGGCGTTATCAACCCGGCCAGAGCGATGGCAGCAACCGCTGCCGTGACCCGCTTGCGAAGCATCTGTCTTTCCCTCCCCGTTGAAGGTCGACGCGGCGGCGCGCCCGTTCGTCCGGGCGCACGTCTGGCCTTCGCCCGGTCGCCGTCGACCGGATGGGGCGCTGACACAGGCCGGATCCTTCGTGACCGGACTCCGCCACCGTGACGTCCATAATGCTCGTACATGAGCGGGCCAGTGTCAATACGCTCTCTTGTGATTGTTTCCGATCGAAAATGGCTGGATGCGCCGCCGCCGGTGGCGGGCTCGCCGTGCCCATCAGCGCCCAGGGGTGAACGCACAAGCAGTGCGCGCACCCAGCTGCTCTGCGCCGATGCCACGGCGTCGCGCGGCAACGTCTCGTCTGAAACACCTTCCGGCGCCGCACCGCCCTACGGGTCAGGGTGAGTTGAGGCCGGTGGTTCAGAGCAAGTCCGCCGTTGGCGTGGGGCGTGAACCAGGAGTCCATCATCATGAGTTCGTCTTTGACCGCGGTGCGCGACGATGGTCGTATGCCCAGCCCCGGACCTCGCTCGGGGGGCCCGACCTCCAGGAGATCGTTCACCTCGGCGCAGAAGCTTGAACACCTGGCCGCGTACGAGGCGGCCGCCCAGAACGGTCAGGGCGGGGCGTACCTGCGCTCGCATGGGTTGTACTCGTCGCTGATCAGCGAGTGGCGCCGGTTCCGCGACGCCGGGGTGCTCGCGGGCAAGCAACCCGGGGAGAGGATCGGCCGGCTGACCGGTGAGCAGGCGGAGATCGCCCGGTTGCGCCGCCAGCTCGACAAGGCCGGCCGGAGGTTGGCGACCACGCAGGTGGCGCTGGACATCATGGGAAAAGCACACGAGCTCTTGGAGGAGATATCCAGGAGCTCGCGGGGCGAGCACGGGCCCGCCGCGCGCTGATGGCCATCTACCGTGAACTGTCCAGCCACGGCGTGCCGACCCGGGCTGCGGCCGTGCTGGTCGGGGTGCCGTGGGCGACCGCGACCCGCCGGCCGCCCGCCCCGGTCCGAGTCGAGACCAGGGTGCCGGTGAACAAGCTGAGTCCGGGTGAGCGGGCCGAGATCCTGCGAGTTGTCAACAGCGCCCGGTTCGTGGATCTGCCCCCGATCCAGATCTACGCCCATCTCCTCGACGAGGGCGTGTATCTGGGGTCGATCTCCACGATCTACCGCGTCCTGACCGCCAACGCCCAGGTCAAGGAGCGCCGCCGCCTGGCCCGGCACCCGGCCCGGGCGATCCCCGAGCTCGTCGCCACCGGCCCCGGGCAGGTCTACAGCTGGGATATCACCAAGCTCGCCGGTCCGGTCAAGGGCACGTACTTCGACGCGTACGTGATGATCGACATCTACTCCCGATACATCGTCGGCGCGCACGTGCACGCGGGCGAGTCGGCCGTCCTGGCGACCGAGATGATGCGGGAGATCTTTACCATCCACGGGATCCCGCACGTGGTGCACGCCGACGGGGCACGTCCATGACGAGTAAGACCGTCGCCGCGCTGCTGTCCGACCTGGAGGTCACCAAGTCCCACTCCCGGCCCCGGGTCTCCAACGACAACCCGTACTCGGAGTCGTGGTTCAAGACGCTCAAGTTCGCGCCCGTGTTCCCCGAACGCTTCGGCTCCCTCACCGACGCGAGGAACTTCATGGCCACGTTCGTCGACGGCTACAACCATCACCACCATCACACCGGCATCGGGCTGAACACCCCCGCCGAAGTCCACTACGGCCTCGCTGCCGCGAAGGCCGCCGAACGGGCCGTCGCGCTCGCCGCTGCACGAGGCCGACATCCCGAACGGTTCGCCACCACCGAGGACCCCAAGATCCTCGCCATCCCGGCAACCGCGTGGATCAACCAGCCAGCCGACAACAGCCAGATCGAGCTAGCCGCTTAACACCCACCGGCCTCATCCACCTTGACAAATTCCGGTCGGCGCCGGCCACCGCCATCCCCGTGCGGTGACCGTTCGCATGGTGGGACCGATGCCTCAGCGCATCTGGCCGATGGGGAAGGTGTCCATGTCGTCAAACGACTGGTTCTCGCCGGCCATCGCCCACACGAAGCTGTAGCTAGCAGTGCCGACGCCCGAGTGCACGGACCAACTCGGTGATATGACGGCCTCATGGTTGGCAACGACCAGATGACGGGTCTGACTGGGCTCGCCCAGGATGTGGATGACGCGGGCATCCTCGGGCAAGTCGAAGTAGAGGTAGGCCTCCATCCGGCGGTCGTGGGTGTGGGCCGGCATGGTGTTCCACATGCTGCCCGGGTGCAGGGTCGTAACCCCCATCACCACCTGGCACGAGCGCACGCCGTTCTCGTGGATGTACTGGTTGAGGGTGCGCCGATTGGAGGTCAGTGGGTCCCCGAGCTCTCTGGTCGTGCCTTTGCCGGCCTCAACGAGAGTTGTTGGGTGGGCCGTGTGGGCTGGAGCCGAGACAAGGTAGAAGCGGGCCGGGCCAAGGTCATCCGCGTCGGTCGACGCGAACTCGACCTCCTGCGAGCCGCGGCCGACGTACAGGCATGAACCGTGGGCCAGCCGATGGACAGTGCCGTCCACCGTCACCATCCCCGGACCTCCGACGTTGACGACGCCGGCCTCACGGTGCTCAAAGAAGTACTCCGAGCGGATCTCGGGAAAGGTGGGCAGAGTGACGGATGTCGTCACGGGACTCACCCCAAGGAGCACGACCCGGTCGTGGTGGGTGTAGACGGCGTTCACGGCATCGTCGGCGAGGAGTCCCGGCGCTAGATATCGGCGGCGGATTTCCTCGGTGTCCATCCCCGGAAGCTGCTCCGGGCTGGTGGCGTAGCGCTGTTCCATCAAGGACTACCTCTCGTCATGTGCTGATCCTCATGGCAGTACGTGGGCCCTCATCAGCCCGACCGCGGTGGCGCGGATGAGTCCCGTACCCGCAACGACGGGCTGATCACCACCCGGTGGGCGGGCCGCCCCGGATCGGCCAGTCGTGCCGCGACGAGGCCGACGGCGGCGCGGCCGATGAACCGACGCGGTGGACGGACCGCGGTGAGCGGGGGGCTGCACAGCCCGGCGACCTCGTCGTCGTAGGCCACCACTGACAGGTCGCCGGGTACGGAAAGGCCCCGCTCCTCGCAGCGCTGGACCAGGGCCATCGCCTCGGGGTCGGCGTGGACCAGCAGGCCCGTGGTCCCGGTGACCAGACACCGGTCGACGACGGCGTCGAGCGCGGCATCCCAATCGGGTGACCGCGGGCTCGGGACGAGGGCGTCAACGGTCGCGTTCGCCGAGAAGCCACACTCGAGGGCTGCCTCCAGCCAGCCGCGCCTCACGTGCGGTCCGGTCGGGCTTTGCCGGCTGAGCACCAACCCGACCTGCCGGTGCCCGAGCGAGGCCAGGTGCCGGACGGCCATGGCCGCGCCGAGGGCGTGGTCGGAGACCACGGACTCCACCATCGCGTGATGTGGTCCGACAGTCGCCGACCGCTCGACCAGGACCAGCGGGACTCCGGTGGACGCGAGCCAGCTCATCGTCTCGGTGGCGGTCGAGGCGTCCATCCGGGGCGCGATGACGAGCCCGTCGACCCCCACCTGCTCGATCAGCCGCGCCAGCTGGGGTCGGTCGTCGTCCGTGTTGTATGAGGAGCCGCGCAGGACCATCCGTAGCCCGTGCACCCTGGCCTCCTCCTTCGCGCCGCGCACGACGCCGGGCCAGTAGTAGTCGAGTGAGGGGACCAGCATGCCAACCGAGCGGAGCGCAGGCTGCTCCGCGGTCGTCGGGGCCTGCGGGCGGTCCTCCCCGGCGTCCTCGTCCTGGGCGATGAGCGTCGCGCCGCCATGCACCCGTCGGACCAGGCCCTCGCTGGCCAACTGGGCGATGTCGCGCCGGATGGTGACGGGTGTGACGCCGAGGACGTCGGTGAGCTCGGATACCCGCACCGTGCCATGGCGCTGCAGTGCCTCGAGCAGCTGGGCCCGCCGGGTGACCGGTAGGGGGCCGCGTGTGTCGAGCGTGCTCATCGCTCCTCCTTCACCGTCACGGTGAGCGTGCCGGACGGCGCGTCGCCCACGTCGATCGTCAAGCGGGTGAGGCGGTCGCCCCAGACGTCGCTGAGCAGCGGGTCATCGAGCTCACGGACCTCGACGTCCGCACGGGCCGTGCCGGGGTCCAGGCTCAGGATCACGGTACCGGCGTTTCCGAGCGCGGTGACCACGACGTGGCCTGCACCGAGGCTGACGTCACCCGCCAGCAGCAGGCGCACGGCGGTCGGATGCGTGTCTGCGGCGTCCTCGAGGTCCCAGGTGTCGGTGAGCGTCACGCGGTTGAGTGCTCGGTCGAGCCGGACCGTGCGCCACCAGTGCCGCACGTCGGTGCGCGGGTAGGCGCCGTTCAGGTCGAGCCGCAGTTGCGCGTGGTCGTCGTCGACCTCGATGGACACCGCTCGCGCGGCGAACTGGCGACCCGGGGACTGCGCGGTCCCGCGGATCTCTGGAACGCTGTGCC
>Ga0209123_1004178_pt1 | contig 10100 bp, 10 predicted proteins | sample BarGraIncu00431A_FD_184500 | JGI IMG/M metagenome (GOLD analysis project Ga0209123, IMG submission 184500) | Arctic peat soil microbial communities from Barrow, Alaska, USA - Barrow Graham LP Incubations 004-31A (SPAdes) (version 2) | ecosystem: Environmental > Terrestrial > Soil > Wetlands >...
ATCTACGAGAAATGGGATTCCTTGTCGAGCCCCTTGTACCCATTCTCCACACGTCCCCGGACACCGGGCCAACCCGATCGCGAAATCCATAAGCATTCAATCCCCCTACGGCTGTTGTTAACCCAAGCGTTAACGTCTATTTTAGCAAAATCATACGCCAATTTCCCTAGAACACGAAGTAAACCAATGCTTAAGTAACTCAGATTGTCCCGAAAAATGAAGGTGAAGATAAGAGGCAACGATATTATCCTGGGCGTATCCCTCCATACGATCAAAGTGATCCCCTTTGAACAATTCATACGTGGGCGGAAATTCTTGATCATAGGTCACGCGTGAATAATGAAATTCATGGCCTTGAACGGTTGTCCCACGTGGTCCTAAGAAATTATCTTCACGGAAGACGCCTCGTTTATACCCTATACCTTGTAAACGTTGGGTCATTTCCGCCTTCATGGGAATGAGACCTGCTAGAGGGAATTCTCTTCCTTCAAAATCAGTAATGGACCGACCAAGGTACATGTACCCGCCACATTCAGCATAGACAGGTTTGCCACTCGCAACGTAGGAACGAAGAGAATCAAGAAACGTCAGGTTTTTACTCAAGAGGTCAAGATGAAGCTCTGGGAACCCCCCACCAATGAAAATACCGTCAAGGTCCGATGGGAGTGCAACATCGTGTAAAGGGCTAAACGGTACAATCTCAAAATTCAACTCTTTTGCCAAGTCTAAAGCATCCGTGTAGTAAAAAAGAAAGGCCTCATCCTGTGCCACGCCTAACCGAAATTTACTCTCTTCGGCCACCGGCTTAGCGGGTATCGAAACATTGTTCTTTTTGACAAAAATAGAATCGTCGAGCTCTGGCGCGCCAAGCATAATACGTTCAACTTGTTCCAAATCGATGTGCTTGGTTACCAGCTCTGATAGCGTATCAATAAAGCCCTCTAATAATCCGCTTTCCCCCACCGGAACTAAGCCTAAATGCCGTTCTGGAAGATGCAGCGCGGCTTCTTTGGGAAGCACTCCGAGCACAGGAATTTGAAGATCTTTCAACGCTTCTCTGAGTATTTTCTCCTGGCCAACTGATTTTACGCGGTTAAGGATCACGCCTTGAAGTTTTACTTCAGGATCATACGTATTAAAGCCGTGAACTAAAGCCGCCACGCTGCGAGACATCGAAGACGCATCGACAATAAGTATGATGGGCGCGTGAAGGAGTTTCGCCACATCCGCCGTACTTCCGAAACCAGCTGTTCCGGTCATACCATCGAACAAGCCCATCACACCTTCAATCACTGCCCAGCTCTCCCCAACACTTTGAGCAAAGACGGAAGGGAGCTGCTCCCCGAGAAGCCAGCGGTCAAGATTTCGGGAAGCCTTACCCGTTGCAGCCGCATGATAACTAGGATCGATATAATCTGGCCCGACTTTGTACCCTTGAATTGGACGTTCGCGCTTTTTCAAGGCGGCCATCAGACCCGTAGCAAGGGTTGTTTTCCCCACTCCACTATGGGTTCCCGCTAGGACAAGACGAGGAATCTTCATGCCGTGTCTCCCTTCCTGTATACTATCTATCACCATAAAGACCTTCATGCAATTTTTAAAAGAGTATCCGACCCAATAAAGGCTTGAGTTCCACAGACAAGAAATTAACTGACAACGTAAGCCAATATAAGAGCGGGCAATAGGGATAACCAAGTCGCCGTATGTACCACCTGACGACAATGGACAATGTCGGAGGCGTTCACGGGATGAAGCGCCTCTCCCATTTCTGCGCGATGATGAGGCTGACCATCATAAAAATTAATGCCTCCCAGACAAACGCCTAGTAACCCAGCAACAACACTCTCCGGATTACCGCCGTTGGGACTAGGATGGCCTGAAGCATCACGTTTCCATAATCGATACGCCTGACGAACCGGCATTCGTCGCAACCACCCTGCTAGCAGTAAGAGAAGCACCGATAACCGTGCGGGCACGTAATTAGCCCAATCATCTGTCCGCGCAGAGAACCAGCCAAAATCCTCATACCGATCATTCCGGTAACCGACCATAGAATCCAAAGTACTGATGGCTTTGAACGCCATGGCCAGAGGAGCGCCCCCTAGAGCTGCATAAAATAGTGGCGACAAAATACCATCCACAAAGTTTTCTGCAAGGGTTTCGATGGTTCCCCTGACAATCTCGCCTTCTGTTAAATTATTTGTGTCTCGGCTAACCAACCAAGAAAGCCGTATCCGTGCTTCACTCAAATCACGTCGTTTCAAAGGCGCCAAAACACTTTTTCCAGCATCTAACAGAGATTTCCCCGCCAAAGTAGTAAAAACGAAATAAGCACTCACACCTAGGCCCAATAAAGGATGAAGGGCCGTCGCTCCCCAAACGATCGCCCATGTGAGGAGATAACTTCCTCCGACCACTAGGAAGGTTAGTAAGACTCCACGCCGTCGGCGTAACACTGGAGTCCCCACATTAAAATGACGTTCTAAATAGGCTATTGCGTTTCCAATTCCCACGACAGGATGGGGCCAACGTCGGGGATCGCCAAGGATTTGGTCGAGAAGAAATCCGATCAGTACAGAATACATCATTTTAAACTCATCGTATCCTTAGGCACCCCTTCGGACACTAGCCCCATGATCGTACGAACCCGTTCAATATCGACACTCTGACGCACTAAATCGGCTAACTCATTAAACGCCGATTCTCGAAGTGCTGCTTGTGAAAGTGACGGTTCTACGGGTCTAGGCAGATTTCTACGCTGCCAAAGCCATACTAAAAGAGACGTCCGTAAACTGTCATTATCAAAAATTCCATGTAAGTAGGTTCCATACGAGTTACCTGCTTGCAAACCATCCGCATAGGTGACTCCCTTCGAGGTCAAGTTAAACAGCGGCGATTGTCCTTTATCCATGGTGGATCGGCCCATATGGATTTCATAGCCTACGACGTTTTCTCCGGTACACGCTTTAAAAAACCCGCCCGCTGCAAGAATGGTTCCCTTACTCTGGACGGTATGTTTCTGCGGATCAAATTCCGTCACCATCGGAAGAATACCGAGACCAACCATCTCTTCAAGCTCTGACTCTGTATGCAGCGGATCCGTTACTAAGCGTCCCATCATCTGGTAGCCTCCGCAGATCCCAATCAGTGGAACCTGTTGCTCACAAAGTGCCTGAACCTGCGCCCCTAAACCGCTCTCATGAAGAAAACGCAAATCGGCTAGGGTATTTTTACTGCCGGGAAGGATCACAAGATCTGGTTTCCCTAGATTCGCAACCTCACTGACATAGCGTACAGAGACATCCGCTTCGTCTTGTAACGCATCAAAGTCTGTAAAGTTAGAAAGATACGGGAACCGAATCACCGCAATGTCCAATTGTTTGGCGGAGGAAACGGAGGGCTTCTCGTCTGCTTCATTAATTGCTACGGAATCTTCATCCGGAATGCGTATTTTGAAATAAGGGACGACTCCAAGCACTGGGATCCCTGTTCTTTCTTCCATAAAATCTAAAGCAGGTTGAAGTAGTGCGAGCTCGCCACGAAACTTATTAAAAATAATTCCTTTAATCAAGGCTCGTTCCTCGGGTTCTAATAACTCCAAGGTCCCGACAACCGCCGCCAAAGCCCCACCGCGGTCAATGTCCGCCACCAACAAGACTGGAGAATTGGCCTCCATGGCGACTCGCATATTGACAATGTCATTCGATTTAAGATTAACTTCTGCGGGACTCCCAGCCCCTTCAATCACGACGACCTCAAAGTCGTCAAGCAGACTATGAAGGGCATCTTCTACAAACGGCCAAGTCATTCGTTGATATTCGCCGTGATAACGCAAGGCCGTCACATTACCCTGGGACTCGCCCATAATAACGACTTGGGAGCCATTGGGTCCACTTGGTTTCAGTAAAATTGGGTTCATGCGTACTTCAGGCTCAACGCCTGCTGCTTGAGCCTGAACCACTTGGGCTCTACCCATCTCTCCGCCAGTTGCGGTCACAAATGAGTTTAGGGCCATATTTTGTGCTTTAAAGGGGCTGACTCGGTACCCTTCTTGGTAAAATATCCTGCAAAACGCAGCAGCCAGTACACTTTTCCCAACGCTGGAAGAGGTCCCCTGAATCATCAGTCTTGCAGCTACTTTTTTATTAGAAGACACTATGCATACCTTCTTTTCTCAAAATACTGTTCGTCCTATATTAAGACTCTTAGGTGAACATCTCTATACTAGAGCGCAAGTTGCTTTAAAGTGGTATAAATTAACGCATTGACGACCGTCGCGGCCAGTGGGCTTCCCCCTCGAGTTCCTAGGATCGTAATCGACGGGATGCTTTGACGTGCCCACAGTAAATCCTTAGACTCTTTGGCTCCCACAAAACCGACGGGTATCCCGATAATCAAAGCAGGACAAGTTTCTGGATTCTCGGCTAAACGTAAGACTTCGAATAGGGCCGTGGGGGCATTACCAATGGCGACGATTGAACCACGCAGACTCTCCGGGTGCATACGAATGGCGGTCATTGAGCGCGTTATTCCCCACTCTTTCGCTTGTTCGGCAACTCCGGGGGCGTTAAGAAAGCTTTGAACCGTTCCACCCAAGGATTTAAGTTTTTCTTTGGAAATGCCTGCGCGAACCATTTCTACATCTGTAATGACATTCGCGCCCTCTTTCAGAGCCTTAAGCCCACAAGCGATTGCGCGCGGATGAATCGCTATGGCTTGTTCTAAAGAGGGATCTCCACTTGTATGAATTAATCGTTGAACCACCGGGAATTCATCCTCCAACCAGGGACGTGTTAACCCAGCCCGAATAAGGCGCATACTTTCTGTCTCGATTTGACCGGGATCTAAGATGAAATCGGTCATGCGTTGGCGACCTCCATGATTCGTTGGCTAGCCAGCTGCGCAATACCGTCATCGGCTCCCAACTCTTTCGTAAAGGAAATCTCAACGTTCGGATTTTGTTCGCGGATTTCACGCAATTCTTCATGAATATCCACGCTCACGTGAACGCCTCGAAAAAGAAAGAGTGGCATCACAATAATTTTCAAAGCACCTTCCAAGATTTTCGCCTGCACAACTTCAGGAAGGCTAGGGGCGCCATTCGCCATATAAGCTGGCGTGACAGTTTGTCCCAAGATTAGACTCACTTTTTTAGCGACTTCCAAAAGTCCGTTATTTGCTTCTGCACGGCGACTACCATGTCCTAAGAGAATAATTTCAGCCTTCATAGTATCTCCTCCAAATGTTTAATAAATTGGGATCGTGAGCTATCGTGATCATCAGTTATCGGTCGTTTTAGGATCACCAACGGAATATTTAAGCGGTGGCAGGCCTGTACTTTTTCCAATGTTCCTCCCACCTTGCCACTTTCTTTGGTGATCACGACCTCGATTTTCAATTGTTTAAACATTGCTTCGTCCCATTCTTGGGAAAAAGGGCCCTGAGCTGCGATGATTTGATTCGGTTTAAATCCTAATAATTCGCAGCGTGCCAACACCTGTGAGGTTGGTAGCACGCGAATGTAGAGCTTTTTATCTTGCAAAGAGGGTAACGACACCCACTCCGGTAACGCATTACTCCCGGTGGTCAGTAGAATACGATGCCCTAGTTCTGCCGCGAGAAGGCCTGCAGTAGAAATGTTTTCTGCCCAATGAAGCATGGGGCTCACTGGCAGGTCTAGCGAAGGACGCTGCCAACGAAGATACGGTATTGAGAGCTCTTCACAGACCTTCTTTACCATTTCTTTCACCCGTATTGCGTAGGGGTGGGTGGCGTCCACAATGGCCGCAAACCCTCCGCCTTCTATGAGCGTTGCGAGAGTCTGAGCATCCAGGGCTCCTGAACGTACTTGAAGACCTTGTTCTAGCGCCAGATCCGCACCATAAGTGGTCAGCGTTGACACTAAAATATCATGACCTCGTGCCCTTAGGTCCTCCGCTAGTTCTCGACCATCCTCTGTGCCGGCCAAGACGAAGAGTTTCACAGCATGTACCCTCGTGGGGTAACCATATAAGGGCCTATCATGCGGGTCTGAGAGTTCCCAATGATGACGGTCGTCAGCATATCTATTGGGTGATTTGTGAAATCAGCAAGGGTAGTGATTTGAACGCTGGACTCCTCGCCACGTAATGCCTCTCTTACCAGGCCAACCGGCGTTTCAGCACTACGGAAGCCAAGAAGGATTTCGCGCACCGTCTCAATGTGTTTCGTGCGTCCTTTACTTTTTGGATTATAAATAGCTAGGATAAAATCTCCTTCAGCGGCTAATCGTACACGTTTCTCAATGACTTCCCAAGGCGTTAAGAGATCACTTAAGCTTATCACAGCAAAGTCGTGCATCAAAGGTGCTCCGAGCATAGAAGCTGCTGCACTCGCCGCTGTAATTCCCGGAATGATCTCAAGTGGAAGGTCAAGAAGACCTTCTTGATCAAGACATTCAATTAGAATACCAGCCATACCGTAAACCCCTGCATCTCCACTACTAATAACGGCTACAGTGTGACCTTGTGCGGCTAAGCGAATCGCCTCTCGGCAACGGTCAATTTCTTGACGCATCCCGGTTGCAACAATTTTTTGATGGGTTAATAACTGGCGGATGAGTTCTATGTATGTCTTATATCCAACGATGAATTCAGCTTCATTTAAGACCATCTGAACCCGTGCGGTCATATGGTCAGGGTCTCCGGGCCCGATGCCCACGACAAAGAGTTTTCCACGCTGATTGCTACTGTAACCCCGTGCCACTTTAATTTCGGCAGAATTAGTTGTCCGTTCTGAGTTCCCAGTAAGCTCGCTGCTTCGCATACCCCGTCCACTCCTATCTTTTCGTTAACAAATTTTGATCGACTTAACTGTTCTTTCTCATTGACAGCTTGGATTTCATCGGCTGTAAAGGTTTGAAACGGGACCCGCAGAGCCTTAGCTGCTTCAATCAGACCCACTTCATCGCTTTTAAGGTCAATACTATAGATCCCTGAAATTGCCTTAAGAGATGCCCCTACCTGCTCAACAGCTGAAGTGATTCCCTGTAGCACAGCCTCAGTTGAAATTTCCCTCCGACAGCCAACCCCAATACTTAAGATAGGGGGGACTAAATATATAAGATCTTCCCTCATCGTTTGCTCCGGAAAAGCGCTTACGATTACATGGGCTTTGTCTTTCTCTTCGTCTGGCAAGAACTGATAATGTTTATCGTTCACAAAAGCTTCTTCTGATCTTAAGGAGTAACCAGACCATATGTTCAGACACCCTTGTTCTAGAAGCAACCGATTGACAGTGGGTAAATGGTGTAGAGGTTCAACTTTCCAACCATACCCACGCGCGTACTCATCAGGAGCAACTAAGCCCCGGACATCTGTCGCTGTCGTAATAACCGCTTGAGCCCCAATCTGATTAGCAAGATATTTTGCCCAAGTGTTTGCACCCCCCAAGTGTCCGGAAAGTAAGGGAATAATGAACTTCCCATCCTCGTCTAAGACAAGCACCGCCGGATCTCGATCTTTACACTCAATTAGGGAAGCAATTTGGCGCACCACAATTCCTGTCGCCATAACGAAGATCAGCACAGAATACTCTTTCCATAGGCTGGGAACGATATCCCGCAAACGCCCAAACACATGGAAGTGTGGTTGTGAGTGTCCTTGAACCTCAGCATGATCATTGTTTGAGCTGAGTGCCTTCTCGTGAATATAGAACTCTTGAACGACCGTGTTCGGAAGCCCCTGTCCAATACGCTCGGCAGTGGCCATCGCTTGGTCCGTTAACGATACAAGTGCTATACTCACGTTTGCATTTCCGTTTATGTTTAGGTTCACTTTGCAGTGCCTTGTCGGTATTCGTGTGTAAAAGTCGGGTCATAGAGTTTTGAACGAGCGTACCCGTTCGTCGGATCTAAGAAATCACCCACAAGAATTTGTGCCTGTTTACGGATTCCTGCAGCCTTCACCTTCTCTACGATATTTTCCAAGGTTCCCATAAGAACTTCTTCATCCGGCCAGCTCGCTTTAGCGATCACAGCAATGGGCGTACAGACAGGGTAACCGCCTTCCAGCAATGCTTCCACTACAGAGCCCATATCCTGGACACTTAAGAAAATCGCCATACTGGCTTGGTGTTTTGCTAAGTTTGCCAGTGCCTCACGCTCCGGTACAGGGGTTCTTCCCGCCATGCGGGTAAGAATGAGGGTTTGACTTATTTCGGGCAACGTAAATTCGCGTTTAATCGCCGCCGCAGCAGCAAACACCGAGCTCACCCCTGGAATGACGGAATACGGAATTGATTGCTTGTCTAAGTGGTCAAATTGTTCCTTAATGGCCCCGTACATACTGGGATCTCCTGTATGGAGACGAACAATATTTTCCCCACTTTTTGTCCCTTCAACCATCAATTCAACGACTTCTTCAAGCGTAAGGTGTGCACTGTCATGGACGGGTGTTCCCGGGCGGCAGAGTTCGAGTAATGCCGGGTTGACTAAAGATCCCGCGTAAATCACACGGTCTGCATTTTCCACCGCTCGGGATCCTTTGACGGTTATGAGTTCCGGATCACCTGGACCCGCTCCAACGAAGATAACTTCACCGTTTGTTTTTTTCTGGTTCATTGTTTCCCCTCCCAAGCAAATCTTTTTTGACGAGTAACAAACTGAGATAATCGATTTTATCCTCGGCGAAATCCTCTGCTTTCGGTTCCCAGCGGATTTTTTCCCCAGCTTGTCCGAGGCGTGTTAACAAGACTGCTTTTCTCTCTTGCTTTTCAAGAAGTGTCAAAATTTCAGGCAGCCTTCGTGATACTTTCATTAAGACTAAATTGGGGAAGTTAAGGAACTCCCCAACATCTTCGGTACTTGGCAAGATAAGAAGGGGCTCATCCCCAGTGGCAAGCGGTAAATTAATTCTAGCTGCCGCTGCGGACATCGCTGTAATCCCCGGTACTGTTACAATCGATTCCTGCGGTAGTTTCTCTTGGAGAATGTTAAGTAGGTAACTATATGTACTATAAAGTGAAGGATCACCCAGCGTGATAAAGGCGACAGATTTGCCCTGCTTGAGTTCGTCGAGGAGGATTTGTGCGCCCTCTTGCCAAGCCTTTGCTAAAACCTGCTGATCTGATGTCATGGGCATTTCAAGTTCCACTAGACGGACCTTGGAAGGACAATGAACTTTGGCTATATCCCAGGCGACACTTTCTCGATCGAGTTTGGATTTTGGAATGGCCACCAGATCAACCGCTTGTAAGACATCAACCGCTTGTAAGGTCAAGAGACGAGGATCACCAGGACCGACCCCGACTCCGTAAAATTTTCCCCATGTTATCGTCATAGTGCTTCCCCTTTTCGTGCTGAAATTATAAAGACTGGATTTAATGCTTGTGCCATATGAAGCGTTTGGACGGCTTTCCATCGAACCGCTTGAATAGAAACGGTGTCGATCTCTTGATAGTTAAGGTCTTCCAGTAATTTCAAGCCTTGAGACACTGTTTCAAGGGTCACTGCCGTGATCACAATTCTTCCCCCTTCAACAAGGGGAATTGTTTCTAATATTTCTGATAAACGTCCATTACTCCCGCCAATAATACAGACATCCACTGGGGGAAGTTTTTCGAAGACATCCGGCGCAGCTCCTGGAATCAGATGAAGATTTGTAACGTCAAACTTGCGTTGATTGGCAAGAATTAGTTCCTGAGCCTCTAGATTATGTTCAATCGCGTAAACTTCACCTTCATAAGCAAGACCCGCGGCCTCTATGCTAATGCTCCCTGTACCAGCTCCTATATCCACGATAATATCACAATTTGAAATTTGGGCCTTAGCGAGTACTTGTACACGAATTTCCGCCTTCGTCATGGGGACCTTTCCCCTCAGAAACTCTTCGTCCGGAATCCCAACTCTGCATCTGGTGGCTTGCTTTGTGGATGACTTATTGATTTGCTTTGGTATCTGAATCGCCGGATGATTGGAATTCTGCTGAGGATCCTTCCCCAGAGCTGGATAAAGAATGACAACCGCATTTTTCAACAAGGTCTTCTCCTGCGCCAAGTGCTTTGCATCCATCGTGGCCCAAAATTCCTCTGGATAAGCAAGAGCATTCCCAATCGATATACTG
>Ga0209123_1004179_pt1 | contig 10098 bp, 3 predicted proteins | sample BarGraIncu00431A_FD_184500 | JGI IMG/M metagenome (GOLD analysis project Ga0209123, IMG submission 184500) | Arctic peat soil microbial communities from Barrow, Alaska, USA - Barrow Graham LP Incubations 004-31A (SPAdes) (version 2) | ecosystem: Environmental > Terrestrial > Soil > Wetlands >...
CTCAAATACACGCCATCCGGCGGCTCGGTCGATATCGAAGTGTGCCGGGTGGCAGATCAATTCATCTTGAGCGTGGACGACAGCGGCCCCGGCATTGCAAAGCAGGACCGCGAACGTGCCCTGGACCGGTTTTACCGCATTGCAGGAACCCATGCGACGGGTAGCGGACTGGGCCTGGCCATTGTCAAATCCATCGCGCAATTGCACGGTGCAACGCTCACTCTCGATCACTCAAGCCGTCTGGGCGGGCTGCGGGTGACGGTCAGCTTCCCGGCGCTTGTGTGACCTGATGCAACTCCACCCGTCGCAGCTCCCGCTATCTGCACTGGAGCATGGCGCTTTTGTTGGCTTCGGACTGTTGATCTACATCCTGGTGACGCGCATCGGGCACCAGCGGCGCCACCCCTCGGCCGCTATTGCCTGGGTGATTGGCATCGCGGCCTTTCCCTACATGGGGATTCCGCTTTTTTTGCTGTTCGGCACGCGCAAGTTCGTGCGACCCGCCCATGTTATTCACGCCACCAGCCCACTCCGGCCTGCGGTTGATGCTCCACCCTGGGCCACCCGCCTGCTCGATGGCCTGGGACTGGCCAGCCCCGTGAACAACGAAAGTGTGGCGTTTCATGCCGATGGTTTGCAAGCCTTTCAGGCATTGATTGATCTGCTTGACCGCTCGCAGCACAGCCTGGAGGTTTGCACCTTTCTGATCGCCGATGACAAGGTAGGCAACGGCGTCTGCGATGCCCTCATTGCAGCCGCCCATCGCGGTGTCAGGACCCGTTTGCTGCTAGATTGGGTGGGCACCATGAAGACACCGCCACGATTGTTGAATCGCCTGAAAACCGGCGGCGTCGAGGTGCGTCGTTTTATGCCCTTGCTGCACAACCCGACACGGGGAAAGAGCAACTTGCGCAACCACCGCAAACTGGTGGTGGCCGACAAGGCGTGGCTATGGAGTGGCGGACGCAATCTGGCTGACGAGTATTTTCTGGGACAGAAAGGGCAAGCCGCGTGGACCGATCTGAGTTTTGTGGTTCAAGGCCTGGTCGCAGTGCAAGCCGCCGCGCAGTTTGAACAGGACTGGGCATTGGCCGGTACTCACCGACCAATGCACCTGCCGACGCAACCAAAGCCCGCGTTGAATCCGGGCGCACGATGCCTGGCGCAATGGATTCCCTGCGGACCGGATCACGCGCAGGACACGGTTCATGCCCTGCTGATGGCCGGGGCGTACCACGCAGTAGATCGCCTGCTGGCCGTTACCCCTTACTTCGTCCCCGACGAGGCCTTGCTCGATGCCTGGTGCATGGCCTGCCGCCGGGGGGTGCAGGTTCGCCTGGTCATTCCTCAGCGCTCCAACCACCGCCTGGCCGATTGGGCCCGTGAGCGGGCACTTCGTCAGTTGGTCGAGGCTGGTGCGCAGGTCTTCATGACCCGTTCCATGATCCACGCCAAGGCCGTCGTCATCGACCATGATCTGGCACTGTGTGGCTCCGTCAATCTGGATGGCCGAAGTCTGTTTCTTAACTTCGAGGTCATGACCGCGTTTTACGGCGCCACCGAAGTGCGCTGGCTGGCAGACTGGATCGATGAACAAGCAAGCCATGCCATAACGTACCGCGCCCAGCGGCCCCCCTGGTGGCGCGATTTGGCCGAAGGCCTGGTGCGGGCAGTCGGGTTTCAGTTGTGATGCGCAGGAAGCGAACTTAAACCAGTCGCTATAAAAAAAGTAGCTGCTCACGCATGCAGTACGGGGGCTACAAGGCTAAAAGACCACAGATATGCCGGTTACAAACACTCTGTGAACGCTCTACGAACGGTTGGTGAACGATTCGTGAACGGTAGGCTTTTAGGATCAAGATTTATTTCAAAATCCTGAATCCCACTCATGACAGCCCAACCCCACGCCTTGATGGACTCGTCAGTCAGTTCAAACGCACCGCAGGACCGCCCCACCAGCGGTGTTGATGCCCTAACCGCCCTGTGCGCCATCGCCCGTTTCCATCAAGTCGCCGCCGACCCCGCCACGCTGGTGCATCAATTGGGTTTGTCCAGCAGCGACCCGCTCACCACCTCCGACCTGCTGCGCGCTGCCCAGCACCTGGGCCTTAAAGCCAAACTCAGCCGCAGCACGCCAGATCGTCTGGCCCTGACCCCCTTGCCCGCGCTGGCGCTGATGCACAGCGAAGACAAGCGCCTGCGGGTGGTCGTGCTGGCCCAAAGCGACGGGCAGCGCGTCTTGTTTCAAGACGGCAGCGCGGGCCGCCCCACCATCGAACCGGTCGAGGTCTTCGCCAGTCAGTGGACCGGTGAACTGATCCTGATCAGCAGCCGCGCCAGCCTGGCCGGTGAACTGGCCAAGTTTGATTTCTCATGGTTCATCCCCGCCCTGGTCAAGTACCGCAAGCTGCTGGGCGAAGTGCTGTTGATCAGCTTCATGCTGCAACTGTTCGGCCTGGTCAGTCCGCTTTTCTTTCAGGTCGTCATGGACAAGGTGCTGGTCCACAAAGGCATGACCACGCTCGATGTGCTGGTCATCGGCTTGGTGATCGTCGTCATCTTCGAGAGCGTGCTCAATGCCCTGCGGTCTTACGTATTCAGCCACACCACCAGCCGCATCGATGTCGAGTTGGGTGCCCGCTTGTTTCGTCACCTGGTGCAACTGCCTTTGGCCTACTTTCAGGCCCGCCGGGTGGGCGACTCGGTGGCGCGGGTGCGCGAGCTGGAGAACATCCGCAGCTTTCTCACCGGCAATGCCTTGACCGTGCTACTGGACGTGTTCTTCTCCATCGTCTTCATCGCGGTGATGCTGTTCTACAGCGTGCCGCTCACGCTCATCGTGCTGGTGAGTTTGCCGCTGTACTTTGGCCTGAGCCTGGCCGTGGTGCCGATATTGCGCGGCAGGCTCGATGTCAAGTTTGCCCGTGGTGCCGAGAACCAGTCCATGCTGGTCGAAACCGTGACCGGCATCCAGACGGTGAAGGCTACCGCGCTGGAGCCCGCCTTTTGCAAGCGCTGGGATTCTCAATTGGCCTCTTACGTCTCGGCCAGCTTCAAAACCCAGAACCTGGCCAGCGTCGCGCATGAAGGCGTCAACCTGATTGGCAAACTGGTCAACGCCGCCACCCTTTGGTACGGCGCTCACTTGGTGATGAACAACGATGTCGTCACCGGTGTCGGCTTAACGGTCGGCCAGTTCGTCGCCTTCAACATGTTTGCCCAGCGCGTTAGCCAGCCCATCATGCGCATGGCCCAGTTGTGGACCGATTTCCAGCAAACCGGCATCTCGGTGGCCCGGCTGGGCGACATCCTGAACACCCGCACCGAAGTGCCGCCCAGCAGCACCGCCCAACTGCCCTTGCTCAAAGGCCGCATCACGCTGGACCAGATCACCTTCCGCTACCGGCCCGAAGCCGCGCCCGTCCTGAACGCCATCAGCCTGGACATCAACGCCGGGGAAATCATCGGCATCGTTGGCCGCTCCGGTTCCGGCAAAAGCACCTTGACCAAGCTGGTGCAGCGCCTGTACACGCCCGAGGGCGGACGCCTGCTGGTGGACGGCATCGACATCAGCCTGATCGACGCCGCCCAGCTTAGAAGACAAGTCGGTGTCGTGCTGCAAGAAAACCTGCTGTTCAACCGCAGCGTGCGGGAGAACATCGCCATCACCGACCCCGCCGCGCCGATTGAGGCCGTCATCCAAGTAGCGCAACTGGCCGGTGCCCACGAGTTCATCAGCGAACTACCCGAGGGCTACGACACGCTGGTGGGTGAACAAGGCGGCAGTCTCTCTGGTGGTCAACGCCAGCGTGTCGCCATTGCCCGCGCCCTGTTCACCAACCCGCGCATCCTGATTCTGGACGAAGCCACCAGCGCGCTGGACTACGAGAGCGAGGCCATCATCCAACGCAACATGGCCCACATCTGCCAAGGCCGCACCGTGCTCATCATCGCCCACCGCCTGAGTGCCGTGCGCCACGCCCACCGCATCATCGTCATGGACAAAGGCAACATTGTGGAGAGTGGCCCGCATGAAGCGCTGGTGCAGCAACCCCAAGGCCTGTACGCCCACCTGTGGCGCATGCAAGATGGCGGCAAGCCGACCGAAGAAGCGACAGCATGAGCGAAACAAGCCCACCCCAACACCCGCTCCGCGAATTGCTGCTGCGTTACCAAGTCATCTTCCAACACGCCTGGACCCACCGCGCCGAGCTGGCTGGCCCGGCCCGCATGGCTGACGAAATCGCCTTTTTACCCGCCGCCCTGAGCCTGCAAGAAACGCCAGTGCACCCGGCCCCGCGGCGCTTTGCCTATGGGCTGATGATCCTGTTCGTGCTGGCTCTGGTCTGGTCCTACTTCGGCCAGGTTGATATCGTGGCCGTAGCCCCCGGGCGCATCATCGTCAGCGAACGCACCAAAGTCATCCAGCCCCTGGAGGCCAGCGTCGTCAAAAAAGTGCTGGTCAAAGACGGCGACCGGGTCACCGCAGGCCAGGTGCTGGTCGAGCTGGACCCCACCATGGCAACGGCAGACATCGCCAGCGTGCAAGAGCAGCTGCACACCCAGGCCTCGGAGGTGGTGCGCACCCGTGCCCTGCTGCAGTCGCTATCAAAACAAGAGCTGCTCACGCCCGTTCTATCTGGGCTAGAGGCTGATTTTGCATACAAGCAAGGCGCGCAAGCGGCCCCCTCCATCCAGGCCCAACTGCAATCGGAGTGGCAAGACATCCGCGCCAAACTGGCCAAGCTCGATGCCGAAGCGGTGCGCCGCCAGGCCGAGATGGCCACCGTCAAAGCCAGCATCGCCAAGCTGGAAGCGACGGTGCCCATGGCCCAGGCGCGTGAGGCGGACTTCAAGAAGCTGGTGGACCAAGGCTACATCAGCGGCCACGCCACCCAGGACAAAACCCGCGAACGTGTGGAGCTGGAGCGCGACCTGGCCGTGCAACGCGCCCGGCTGGCAGAGGTGCAATCCACCGCGCAGGAGACCGCGCAAGCCAAAGCCGCCTACCGCACCGAGACCCTGCGCACCCTGAGCGAGCGCCTGGCCCAGGCCAGTAGCAAACACAGCCAGCTGCAAGCCGATGCCGCCAAAGCCAACCAGCGCGAACGCCAGACCCAGCTCACCGCCCCGGTGGCGGGCATCGTGCAGCAACTGGCGGTGCACTCGGTGGGCAGCGTCGTCACCAGCGCCCAGCCCTTGATGATCGTCGTGCCCGACAGCCCCACGGTGACGGCAGAGGTCACCATTGCCAACCAGGACATCGGCTTTGTCAATGCGGGCCAGACGGCGGCGGTGAAGCTGGAGACTTTTAGCTACACCAAGTACGGCACGGTGCAGGCCACGGTGGATGTGGTCACCGCCGATGCGGTGACGGACGACAAGAAGGGCAGCTACTACCCGGCGATCCTGACGCTGAGCCAAAAAGACATGCTGATCGACGGCAAGCGCATCCCTTTGAGCCCAGGGATGAACATCACGGCGGAGATCAAAACCGGGCAGCGAAGGATTATTGAGTACCTGCTCAGTCCGGTGCAAAGGGCGGGCAGTGAGAGTTTGAGGGAGAGGTGAGGAATCACATGGAGCACAGGGATATGACAACTAACCACAGGAGAGAAGTCGCTATGAATTTAATAGCTGGTGACGCACGATTTACGGGGACTGGAGGCCGATTTGATAATAATTTTCAAAGACCTTAGTATGGGTTTTAAACCATTGCCGATTGGCTCACGGCGCACATTAATTGCAGGGCTACTGGTTACTAATTTGAATGATTGATTTTTGGCTAATTTTCTTGGCACTCATGAGTGCTCTATTTTCATTTGGACGGCTATTTTGGCCCGATCCAGATAACAGTGTGGATGAGCGAAGTGCACAGCAACTCAAACAGCTGCGGACAGAACTGTCTGGAAATGGATGTATTGGTTTACTACGACGACTCATATATTTAGTAATCTATATATTCTATTTTCCATATGCCAATCAAATAACCGGATTATTAATTTCCGGGCTATTGATTAGCGTCACCATTTTTATTTAGAGAGTTAACCTTATATGACACCAGCAACACAACTCACCATTGCAGGAATGGTAACAACTGTTCTCGGAAAAATAAATCCACTTTTAGGATCATTAAACTGCCGCAGGTCTGAGCGCATTGGGCTTCGTCGCCGGCATTATTGCGTCCAACCCATTCGTACCGCCGCAGATCCTTTACAACTAATTCACTTTGGAAGGTGATAAATTGAAAAACCCCCTTAAATATTTACTAATTGGTCTAACGATTTGCTTAACGCAAATTGGGTGCACTGACAAAAACATAGTATTGGAAAATGATTCTCCACTTGATTTCTCCAAAAAATGCGGTGGCACCAAACACCAAATTGAGATTGGCATGCAAATTCAAAGAGAATTAATCGCCAAGAGAATCGTAATTTTGAAACCCAGCCCCATAGATGACAAAAATATCAACAAAATATTAAATCCAATAATATTTGGACTTATCAATCAAGAGAAAGATTTGCAATCTTTAAAGAATATATTTTGCAACGCAGGCTTCGCTTTAAATGACTCAACTACATCTACATATCCTGGCTTCATGCGCCCCGGCGGCTCGTGGAAAAACAGTTTAAATGGCGACATGTATGTGAATACTCCTTTTATATCTGGCACCGTTTTATATTTAATAATTAGCACAAACAGATCTAATGTTTTTATTGTGCCAGATGATATTGAGATTGGAACGGCAATCGGTACATCTTTGTGATATTTATATGTTTGTCTTTATTTTGTATTTATTTTTCATAGGATAAGAAATGTCATTGCCAATACCATCAACATCAACTAGTCAGCAATCAATTTATGTTGTTTTCACTCCCATAAGTGGCCCACCCAATGGCACCGCATACCATGGAACATTAATCTACGACGATGGTTCTGGTATTCTTCAATATGCGGGGGGTGCACCGAGTCAGAAGCTGACGGGTTCTGTCGGAGACAAGATTATTGCCACAGGTGAGGCAATAATTGCAGCTCAATCAAATGGAACAATTTTGCCTTTACCATCTTCTCCGTTTGGAACCTTGGTAGGAATTTCAGGAACTGTTGGCGATGCCAACCAGACGAAATATGGGAACACATGGTTCGGCCCAGATTCCTCGCAACCTTTTGCATTAGTTACAGGTGGTAGTGAGCTAAGTTCTCAGTGGGCAAGTATTCAGGCTGCAGTAACACAGGTAAATAACCTTAACTATAACTATGGTGGTCTGATTGATAACTCAAACACGGTACTAGGAACAGCCGCTGCTGCTGGTGGATTTTTTGCAAAATTACAAGGACTATATTTAAACTTGGGAAATGACAACCAACCATATCCAATGGAGGGTTTTACAATAATACCTGTTCCTGCAGTTCTTTTACAAAGCCAAAAAATACTTGGCAACATCGACACTGTTGGACGCATTGCGAGTGCGATTCCCATCGCATTTTGGGATAAGTTATTCGGCGCGACAGATGCCATTATTGACTCCCTCAAATCCCTCTTCGGCCTAGCCGAAGCCGCCGTCTGCCCCATCGTGTTGGACCTGGATGGCAACGGCATCGCTGTCAGTACGATTCAAGCCGGGGTCTACTTTGATCACAATGGGGATGGCTTTGCCGAGCAGAGCGCCTGGATCAGCGCAACCGATGGCCTGTTGGTGCGAGACAAAAATGGTGATGGCCTCATTACCAATGGCAATGAACTCATTGGCGACCAGACCCGCATGCTCAACGGAACCATTGGTAAAAACGGGTTTGAAGTCCTCAAAGAACTCGACAGCAACGCCGACGGCAAGATCAACGCCAGTGATGCCGTTTGGAGTGAACTGAAGGTGTGGATTGATGCCAATCACGACGGTGTCAGCCAGGCGGGCGAAATCCACACCTTGGCCGAGGTGGGGGTTGAATCCCTGAACACCGCCTACAGCCAGCCCGGTGGCAACCGAACCTTGGCCACAGGCAGCTTTACACGCACCGATGGCACTACCGGCCACAGCGCCGATGACCCCGTTTTTGCCGTAGATAACGCGCGCACCATCGCCGTAGTACAGTTGCCAGTGCCAGCGGACATTGCGGCACTGCCAGACATAGCCGGTTTTGGCCAAGTCTATGGCCTGCACCAGGCGATGGTGCGCGACACCGTGCTCACCGGCCTTGTGGCAGCTTTTGGCAGTGCCACCACGGCAACAGCGCGTGCGAGCTTGGCTGAGCAAATTGTTTTGCGTTGGGCCGGATCAGATGGCATTGATCCACATAGCCGCGACAACGTTCGCTACGGCTCAACTTGGGATGCCCGCAAGCTCGTCGCCCTGGAGCACTTTCTTGGGCGTGGCCTGGTTCAAGCCGGTGCCGATTCTGGCTATGTCGAGACCAATCCCATCCCCCAGGCGATTCCAATACTCGATCAAGCTTGGCAAACCCTGGTTGACCATGTTCAAGCTGCACTCATGTGCCAGACTCAACTCAAACCGCTGTACGAAAGCATTGGCCTGACGATCAACAGTGCTGGGGAGATTGCGCTTGATCTGGCTCCCACAGTGGCGCTGCTGCAAGCCAAATACGCCGCTGATCCGGTAGCCGGGGCGCAGTGGATGGACGACTACGCCGCTAACCTCAAGGCCAATGGTCAAACAAACATCCTGACGCAGGTGCAGAGCCTGGGAAGTTTGAATGGCGATGCGTTCAGTATCCGGCTGGCAACGCTGGGGTTCAACTTGGTGACGGGTGACAGTGGCAATAACACACTGACGGGCACCGCTGGCGATGATTGGTTAAAAGGGCTTGGTGGTAATGACTCGCTCAATGCTGGCGAAGGTATCGACATACTCGATGGTGGCGCTGGTAACGATACGCTCAATGGTGGCGCTGGCAACGACACCTACCTGTTTGGCAAAGGTGGCGGACAAGACACCATCAATGAGGGCGACAGCACGGTGGGCAACGTGGACACGATCCGTTTGACTGGTCTGCTGGCCTCGGAGATCACCTTGGTCCGCGAGTTGGATGCCAGTGGCAACTCCAGCAATTTACTCATCAAGATCAATGGCACGACCGACACACTGCGGGTGCAGAACTTCTATTACGACAGCTACTACCAGATTGAAAAGATCGTCCTTGATGATGGCACCACCTGGAACACATCCGACCTGACCAGTCTGGCCCTCATGCCCACCGGCGCCACTGTCAACGGCACCAGCGAAGCCGATACCTTTGACCTGCGCAATGCTGCCAACAGCACCGCCAATGGCGACCTCGGCAACGACACCTACCTGTTTGGCAAAGGTGGCGATCAGGACACCATCAACGAAGCTGACAGCACGGTGGGCAATGCAGACACCATCCATTTGACTGGTTTGCATGCCTCGGAGATCACACTGGTTCGCGAGTTGGATGTCAGCGGAAACTCCAGCAATTTGCTCATCAAGATCAACGGCACCACCGACACGCTGCGGGTGCAAAACTTCTATAGCGACAGTTACTACCAGATTGAAAGGGGCGTTCTTGATGATGGCACCACCTGGAACAGCGCAGACCTCAACAGTCTGGCTCTCATGCCCACCGGTGCCACAGCAAACGGCACCAGCGAAGCCGATACTTTTGATCTGCGCAATGCAGCAAACAGTACCGCCAATGGCTACGCGGGCAACGACACCTACTTGTTCGCAGCTGGCTCTGGCAAGGACATCATCAACGATTGCGACACTACAGCAGGCAATTTGGACACCGTACGTATCACAGGCACATCGCCTTCGGATGTAGTGCTTAGCCGACCATTGCTGAGCAGTGGCAGTCTGGGCAACGACCTGATCATCTCGCTGGCTGGCAACACTGACACCTTGACCATCAAGAACTATTACGCCAGTGCAGGCTACAAGATCGAGAAAGTCGCCTTTGACGATGGCACCGTCTGGAGCAGCAACGATGTGGAAGCCATGGTTGCGGCCCTGCCCATCGTGGCTACCGGCAGCGTGGTTTACGGCACCGCCGGGAACGACATTCTGGACTTGCGCAACGCGGTGAACACCACCGCTTACGGTTACAGCAACCCTTATGGCGACG